>Ga0180009_10000893_pt1 | contig 38077 bp, 34 predicted proteins | sample OS_PC_MetaG_FD_123537 | JGI IMG/M metagenome (GOLD analysis project Ga0180009, IMG submission 123537) | Groundwater microbial communities from the Aspo Hard Rock Laboratory (HRL) deep subsurface site, Sweden - OS_PC_MetaG | ecosystem: Environmental > Aquatic > Deep subsurface > Groundwater... | reverse complement strand
CGGGATATCCGGATGATGAAGCTAAAGCAGAAGATATCTGGCTGTTTCCGAACCAGTCAGGGCTGTGATACTTTTTGCCTGATCAGGGGATACATCTCCACTGCTAGAAAGAATGGCGTGCATGTATTGGATGCCCTGCGTCAGGCGTTTGATAAAAACCCCTATTTACCGGAGTTTATTAACCAGGGCTGAGCAATTACTGGAAATATATCAAAATTGGTAACTACTCAGGCCGAATATATCGAATAGAATCTATTACAAACCGTTATATGTGGGGGTTGTGAGGCCCCAAAACCCCAACCTGAACAATTGATTCGATTGTTTATATCAAAAACCAATCCCATATGTGGCCAAAACGAACCAATTTCGACGAAAATAGCCATATTTATGCCTGAGTAGTTACCAAACCTGTTTCTCTTCGGTCTCTGTTGATCCAATCAAGAGATATAGTTTATCCAGAGCCATTCAATTATCCGTGTGTAAATCCCTAATGGTTTGAAGGATCCATCATCGAACCACAAGTGAATTTTTGCTATCGTGGGTACTGGGAGAAATCTTGACTTAATTAGTCGGATTATTGTATCCTGTATTATGACATCAAAATTAGAAGGCATATTCCAATGAGTGACCAATATTCCCGGGAATCGTTAGAAAAAATTATCGAATCAGCCAAACGAATGAATGTCGAGCTGGATGAACAGGAAGCTGTCGCCTGGCTGGATTCAATCAAGCATGCGAAGGATGGCGAGGAGATCACCTTTGATGAACGAACGGGCGTCTTTGGACAGAACATCGCCATGTTGGATTTCAGCCCGGAGCGGTTGGATTATTTCCGGAAGATTGGCGGGTTGGTGGAATTTCTGGATATTCCCGGCAAAGTTGAAACTGCGCTGGCGCTATCAGGATCCTCCGCTCAATCAAAAATCCAGCGGTATCCAGGAGACTGTGATTACTTCGAGCGGGTCAATATCATCGCCCCGACCAAGGAAGAAGCCTGCCAGACACTGGCTGAGATCATGCGAGAAAAGGCGCTTTCGACCAAGCAGGGATCCACATACCAGTTAATTGAGGTCAAGCTGGGGTCCTATCCTGCCGAATTCGTAAAGGGCAATCGCACTTTTTCTGTGGGAACGCCGATTTCCTGGGGACCGGATGAGATAGGGGATGGGAAGAAGGTCGGGTTTACGCCGGATGGAAAACCTATGGAGTTGTTATGGGAAGATATAGCGCAAGACCCTGGATGGTGCAAGCTTGATTGGGTGGTGGCGGATCCTATCCGCGGGACTCTGGCGAATGCCAGTAATATGTTGGATGTCACCTGGGAGGCTCCAGGTGGCGTCATTACCCCGTTGGATGGGTATTTGGACCCGTATTTTCAGGAAATTTACTTGCAAGCAGAATCTGTGCCGATCTTTTCGAAACTCGCCCAGCATGTCAGTGCTGACGCGCTTGAAGATTATGTAAAGGCTTTGGAGGGGGAGGTTCGCAAATACGTCACCAAAAATATCAATTATGGGAAAGCTGCCAAACGGATGTACAATATTTTTCGGTTGACAGGGCGTTATCAAGAAGCTGTTTTCTTGCGCGAACTATTCGATGAACCAACTTCCATGCTATACCAGGTCTGGGCACTGATCCGTACCGTGGATGATGCCATTCATTCAAAGGCAGCCTTCAAAGAAGAACAATTGATTCAGCAAGCGGAGGACTTGATGCTGGAGGTGATCCGGGTGATGGAAGACGCCCGTGAAGCAGAAATTGTCTCAAAAATCTTACGCTTCCGGGACGCGATCCAGAACCAGGACAGCTATGAAAAGCTAAGTGCGCAGGCTGAAGCCGCTAGGGCTGAGGTCATCAATGTCGTGAACAATTTCTTTTATGATAAATTGACAGCCGTGCCCGAAATTAAGATGTACATTGACGCAATCCAAAAGGAATCCGGTGATAATGTAAGCGAAAACTGACTGGACAAAACAGGGGGAGGCAGGTAAAATAACGTTTCGTGATTATTGATAGTTGATCCAGTATGTTATTGGAGGATAGACCTTGGCAAACATTAAATCGCAAATCAAACGCAATCGTCAGAATAAGAAACGACGAGTTCAGAACCGTGTGTACCGGGGCAGCGCCCGCACCGCTATTCGCAATGCCCAGATGGCAATTGAGGGTGGCGAAGCGGAAGAAGCTCGAGCGGCGACCATGGTTGCGATGAAAGCATTGGATAAGGCTGCTGCGAAAGGTGTTATTCATAAGAATAATGCTGCTCGCCGGAAGAGCCGTTTGATGCAGCAACTCAATAGCATGGGGTAGTCGTTCGACGTTTTTCCAGTGCTATGATGCAGAATTTGCAGCGGGAGCGACCACGCTCCCGCTTTGCGGTTTTTGAGAACCTGGAACTTCTATCCTTTGTCATGTAGATGAGATGTTATAATTCGCCTTGGAATAAACCACGACCTAAAAAGAGAATTAATGTTTGAAAAAGAAAAATCAATCGTTGATGCGAAGGTCAAAGAATATCTGGCTTCAGAAGGTATTTCGGACCCAGTTTTAGAGTTTCGACAGATCCCTTTCAGTGGCGAGTGGGGGCTGGCTGTGCCTTTGTTCCCGGTTGCAGCGGGTGAGGCTCGTTCCGGGAAGAAAGTGATCGTTCCAAAACGGGCGCAGGAACTCGCAGAGGGGATTAAGACCCATCTTAGCGAGTCTTCGCTTGGATTTTCTCATGTGGAAGCTGTCAATGGATATCTGAACCTGTATTTTTCAACGGCTGAATATGCACGACGCGTGGTAGATACTGTTTTGGATGAAGGGGAGGATTACGGTCGCGGTCCCAGCCGGGCTGAGACTGTGATGGTTGAATATTCCCAACCCAATACGCACAAATCTTTCCATGTGGGGCACTTGCGAAACGTGATCCTGGGTGGCAGTGTCTGCCGGATACTTGAATTTGCGGGGTATGACGTGATCCGGGCGAACTATCTGGGGGATATCGGCTTGCATGTGGTCAAGTGGATGTGGAATTATCTCAAGAATCACAACGGTGAGGAACCAGGAGAAAATAAAACTTACTGGATGAATGAAATTTATGCGGAAGCTGACCGCTTGTTCCAGGAACCGGAGAATGAGGCTGAGGTGCGTGAATTATATGCACGTTGGACTGCGCGAGATCCGGAGATCGTGGACCTTTGGAAAAGAACCCGCCAATGGTCGCTGGAAGGATTTGAGCAGATCTATGACCTGCTCGGTGAGGAATTTGACCGGATCTATTTTGAGAGTGATGTCGAAGATTCCGGGACAATTTTAGTCGAGCAAATGATCAAAGACGGCCTGGCTCGGGATGGACGACCAGACGAACCTGTCTTCATAGACCTGGACGCTGTTGTGGGCACTGAAAATGAATACCGGGTGCTGGTTGTGCTGAGATCGGATGGTTCTTCCCTGTATGCGACCAAGGACCTCCCCCTGGCAATCCAGAAATTCGAAGAGTATGATCTGGATCGCTCCGTCTACGTGATTGACGTGCGGCAATCGCTTTATTTGAGGCAAATCTTCAAGACCCTTGAGCTTCTGGGATATGAGTGGGCGGATAAACTCTATCACCTGGCTTATGAGCTGGTGAATCTCCCTGGTAATGTGACTATGGCGTCACGAGAAGGGACTGTGGTGTTGTTCGAAGATCTTGTTTCGGAAGCAACCAGACGGGCTCTTGAGATCGTTGAAGAGAAGAATCCGGAATTATCGGCAACAGCCAAGGGCGACATCGCGCAAGCAGTGGCGCTGGGAGCACTGAAATACACCATGCTCTCCCGAGACAACACCAAAGTTGTGACCTTTGATTGGGATGCTGCTCTTGATTTCAATGGGCAGGCAGCACCCTATATCCAGTATGCACATGTACGAGCGGGGAGCATCTTACGGAAAGCGGGAATTAAAGCGCTGGAAGCCGTTGATTTCCCCAGTGACCTGGAAAAAGCAGAGGTTGATCTGATTGAATTGATGACCCGCTTGCCAGTTGAAGTCCAACGAGCGTCGGGAGAATACCGGCCTCTGATCATCGCAAACCTGGCGTTCGATTTTGCCCAAGCATTTAATGATTTTTATAACACCTGTCAGGTACTTAACGCCGAACTGGAGGTGCGTGCTTATCGGCTGCGCCTGGTCGCGGCTGCCCATCAGGTGATTGCGACAAGTTTAAATTTATTAGGCATCAAAGCACCCAGCATGATGTAGTGATGCCATTCTCGTTGACCTCACCAACTATCTACTAAGGAGTTTACATTTCCATGGCAAGAATCCGAACAATTATTATGGGCGCTGCAGGGCGAGACTTTCATAATTTCAACACATTTTATCGTGGTAATGAGGATTATGAAGTCGTTGCCTTTACAGCAACACAGATCCCTAACATCGATGGTCGGAAGTATCCGGCAGAACTGGCTGGCGAACTCTATCCTGGAGGCATCCCGATCTATCCTGAATCAGCATTGGTAGACCTGATCAGGGATGAAAAGATCGACCAGGTTGTGTTTGCCTATAGCGATATACCGCATGAGTATGTCATGCACAAAGCCGCACTGGTCAATGCAACAGGGGCGGACTTTCGTTTGATGGGCACAAAGAACACTCAGATCAAATCCACCAAACCGGTCGTGGCGGTTTGCGCCGTGCGCACCGGTTCCGGGAAGAGCCAGACCACCCGCCGGGTGTCCCTGATCCTGCGGGATATGGGCTATAAAGTCGCAGCTATCCGGCACCCCATGCCCTATGGCGACCTCGTGAAACAAAAGGTCCAGCGGTTTGCTGATTACAGCGACCTTGATAAATACGATTGCACCATTGAGGAGCGCGAGGAATATGAACCGCATCTGGATAATGGTGTGATCGTCTATGCCGGCGTGGATTATGAAGCGATATTGCGGGAAGCGGAAAAAGAGGTTGACATTGTCTTATGGGATGGCGGCAATAATGACTTCTCGTTCTATGTATCTGACCTCTTGATCGTTGTGGCTGACCCGCACCGAGCTGGTCACGAATTACGTTACTATCCCGGCGAGACCAATGTCCGCCTGGCGGATGTCTTTGTGATCAACAAGGTGGATACCGCTAATCCGGAAGATGTCATTACGGTTCGAAATAATCTATTTTCGTTGAACCCCGAAGCCGCCGTGATTGAAGGCGCCTCACCACTGTACGTGGATGACCCGGACGCCATTCGTGGCAAACGTGTTTTGGTGGTGGAGGATGGACCGACACTGACTCATGGTGAGATGGCGTATGGGGCTGGCTTTGTGGCTGCCCGCCGGTTCGGTGCCGGGGAGATCGTCGACCCCCGTCCATATGCAGTGGGCTCCATTAAAGCTACATACGAGAAATATCCGAACACCGGCACGATCCTCCCGGCAATGGGTTACGGTGAGGAGATGATACATGATCTGGAAGAGACCATTAATAATGCTGATGTGGATCTCGTGGTGAGCGGGACACCCATTGACCTGACCCGAATTATCAAGATCAATAAACCGATCCAGCGGGTTCGATATGAACTCCAGGAGATTGGGGAGCCTACGCTCAAATCGATCCTGAAAAAGAAATTCGGGAAATAATCACAACGCCAATTTGGATCGGGGTCGTTTTCAAGACGATCCCGATTTGGTTTTAATGCGGTAAGATTAACAATTGGCTTGAAAATGAAGTTAATTTAAGCAACAAGAAGAGTGGTCTAAACGCTATGTTTTTTGATGAAGCAGAAATTTATGTTGAGTCCGGAGACGGTGGGAATGGCATCGTCCATTTTCACCGGGAGAAATATAAGCCGCGCGGCGGCCCTGATGGGGGAGATGGAGGTCGCGGTGGGGATGTCATCCTCGAAGTCAACCCAAAATTGAACACATTATTTGATTTCCGCCACCGCTCCCAATATATTGCTGAAGATGGGAAACATGGCGGACCAAACAACATGACCGGCAAGTCGGCAAAGAACCTGACTGTGAGTGTTCCACCCGGCACACTGGTCTATGACGCTAAATCCGGTGATCTGATGGGTGACCTGGTAGAGGATTACCAGCAGCTTGTGGTTGCCAAAGGCGGACGAGGAGGGCTCGGTAACCAGCATTATGCGACCAGTCGTAACCAGACGCCACGCATGGCTGAAAGAGGCGAGCCGGGCGAGGAAAAAAAACTGCGACTGGAATTGAAGATGATCGCGGATATTGGGATCGTAGGCGTGCCGAATGCCGGCAAGTCCAGTTTGCTGGCAGTGGTCTCAAATGCGAAACCTAAGATTGCCAATTATCCTTTTACTACATTATCTCCGAATCTGGGGGTAGCCAAGCTGGATATTGACACGATCCTTGTTTTGGCAGACATCCCAGGATTGATCGAGGGAGCCCACGAGGGAGTTGGGCTCGGCTTTTCATTCCTACGGCATATCCAGCGTACCCGTGTGTTGATTCATATGCTAGACGGTCTTGCTGAAGATCCACTTTCTGACTTCTCCCAGATCAATAGCGAAATGGCTTTGTTTGATGAGAAAATCAGCAACAAACCGCAAATCGTTGCCTATAACAAGATGGATCTGCCCACAGCACAGGAGCGTTGGCCGGATGTAGAAAGGGAATTGACGGAATTAGGGCATGAGATTATGCCGATTTCAACTGTGACCCGGGAAAACGTCCAAAACCTCATGTGGCGAGCCTCGGCATTGCTTCAAGAAGCGCCTGAACCAGAACCGGTCGAGGTGATGCCTGTTTACCGCGCATCGGAAGACCCCAAAGCGTTCACAATCCAGAAGACGGATAAAGGCTGGCAGGTGCACGGTGAGGCGATTGAGCGCGCTGCTGCCATGACCTACTGGGAGCACCGTGAATCTATACGCCGCTTCCAAAAGCTGATGGAGAATATTGGTGTTGATGATGCTTTGCGGGAAGCAGGTGTCGAGGAGGGGGATACCGTTTTTGTTGGTGAGTATTCGCTGGAATGGCAGGATTAGATCATGACCAAGAAACGATTGGGAATCTTTGGCGGCACCTTTGATCCACCCCATGTGGGGCACCTGATCCTGGCTGCGGAAGCCAGGGACCAGCTTGATCTGGACTGCACCATTTGGGTGCTGACTCCTGATCCGCCCCATAAACGTGGGAAGGAGATTTCCTCATTAGCTCACCGGCTTTCAATGGTGGAACTGGTTATTGCTGAGGATGAGGGGTTTACGCTTTCATATGTGGATATTAACCGACCAGGACCGCATTATGCTGTCGATACGGTCAAACTCTTAAAGCAGGAATACCCGGATCAGGAATTGATCTACCTGATGGGGGGGGATTCTTTACAGGGTCTGCCGGATTGGCATAAACCGGAGGAATTCTTATCGATTATAGATGGGATTGGCGTGATGCGCCGGCCCGGGGATGAGATTGACCTCAGTGAATTAGTTGCCGCGTTACCTGATTTACCTGCCAAGTTGAATTTCGTCACTGCACCGCTGCTTGAAATTTCCGCTCACCAGATTCGGTGCAGAGCAAGTGAACACCGGGCATACCGTTATTACCTTCTGCCAGTGCTCTATGAATATATCCAAAAAAACGGAATTTATCAGGATTGATATTTTCTGTTTGATTAATTAAAGCGTGTCTGGGGGATCAATGCTGGCGAGTAAACCCATTTCCTGTGCCTTTAGTATCGCTGCAGCCCGTCCATGCACCTGAAGTTTAATATAGATCTTGTGCAGGAAATTCCGGACGGTTGAATTGGCGATCTCTAACCGGTCCGCCAGATCGGCTGTGCTTTCATCAGGGTAAGCAGCACAGATAGACAGCACATCCAACTCTCTTTGGGTGAGATTAAGATCTTCCAGATGGTCATTAAAGAAAATATCCCGGGCACGGTTGCTCAGATAAGTCCCGCCATCAGCCAGGGTTTCGATGATCTTACTGAGATTGCGGATACTGTCATAATCATCTTTAAGGATATAACCACTTGTCCCGGTTTCCAGAATAGACTTGATCATCGCCCTTTGAGCGTGCATGGAAATGACCAGGATGACCAGGTTTGGAAAATTGATCTTAAGATCGGTGATCAATTGATGAATGGGTTGGATATTTCGGTTCACTTTGCTGATGGGGACATTGATATCAAGGATGAGGACATCTACCGGATTATCTTCGAGCATACCCATCAATCCCTCACTGAACAGACAGGTGTCGATGACTTTAATGCCTGGATGAGCTGAGAGACGATGACGATAACCGTCAATGGTTGATTGGTGGTCTTCTAATATGGCGACGTTCACGATATCCGGCATAATATCCCCTTTCGAGTGTTTACCATGCGGCGGGTTTCTTAAGTAGATTGTATCAGGAAGTTCGGATTTGACAATGGTTTTTATCTGTTATTGAAAATATTGAATTAAAAAGCTCACTGACCGGGTGAGGGGGGCACCCGGCCAGCGAGTGAATATATTAAACCATAGACTGTGAAATTTGTCAACGTAGATCTATCAAAAAACAACTGATTTCCTATCAAGAATCTATTCTTCGTTGATCAGGCTGACATTACCAACAGCCATATCAAGGTTGATGGTGAGGGTATAGCCTTCTTCCAGGGTTGAATAGGTTTTATTGGTTAGCAGCCAGGTACCCTGGGTGTTGATATTGCTGATAGTGCCATTGTTGACCACGATTGCTTTCATCCCAGCGGGAATGATGATCGTAATGTTGCTGATCGTGGCTTTAATGTCAACAGTGGTATCCCGGGATAGCGCACCTGTGAAGTCCAGAGTGTAATCACCGGCACCCGCTGAGAACGACAAGGTTGAGAAATTGGCATGACCAAGACCATAGAGTCTTGCCGAGGAGGCACCGGTTGTAAACGTGAATTCCTCCATCACCTGAGGGTTGGGCGCGTCAAATTGGATCGTTGTATCGCTGGCACCCTGTACGATCTTCAAGTTCGTCAATTGTATTCCTGTAAAATCATATGTATTTTTGCTGCCACCACCTTCAATTGACAGGTTGAGCGGAAGAAGTTTGGTGAGCGCCAGATCCCATGTATTTACAACATCATTATTTGGGATACCTGAAAATCGTAATGGATTGACCTGTTTGATCTGGAAGTAATTATCACGGCGGGTGAACTGAGGTTCCCATTGCTCGACATTATAGGTAATGGTTCCATTCACCAGGAATTCTGATCCAGGATAGAGGGTAAACTCCCCACCGGTCATGTTGAAGTCCAGCTCGGTTTCTCCCAGGTTTGCAGGTAGATTTTCGCTGATGGTCACTGTGCGTGTCTCAACTGTTTCCATTCCGATGTTGTCAACCGAGCAGGCGAAAGTCGCCAGGACTAACACGAGGATGACTGCGATGAGTGGTTTTTTCATCATGTGCTCCTTTGATTTATAAAATCACTTTTAATAATAGGAAAACTGAATTCAAAATTTAACATTGGTCTATGCCCTTCTCACATCGGCGTAAGGAGGGCATAGTTAAGATTATTTTTGAGACTATTTTTCCGGCTCTTCTTTGGGTTCATTGGTTTCTTTTTGGTTCAGGAGGACATCAGTTTCTCCGGCGCCCTCTTCCCCGAATAATACTTCCTGCTGGTCACCATTTATCGTTTCTTCTCTGGGATAGCGATTGGTGCCAAATAAGGTTACCACAGCCATACCCAAACCGAACAGTGCGGTGATAAATACCAGGAAGCCACCGAAGCAAGGGATCAGATCCAAGCCTATAGCAAGCAGGTACAGGACCAGGTTCCCTATTACGGCTGCGAGGACGGGATGCCAGGTGGTCTTGAAGATGCTGGATGATATTCGTTTGCCCAACTCATATCCCAGCGCCAGCCAGCCAGCCAGGATGGCAAACCCGAAAGCCAATCCTACTAAAATAACCACCGGGATCAGACAGATGGTGATCGTCAGTATCACACCACCAACAAGCATGACCAGAGCGGTCAGGGCGCCATACCCGAGCATATGCCAGGGCTTGGCGATTAATGCTTCAGTCATGACTTCTGTTGATTTGGGCATGATCAGGAGCATCAGCGCACCAAGGGCGACAATTACGAAAGTCTCAGCGATTTTCCGAGCGAGGCTATTCAGAACCGGCAATATTCGCACGTTTGGTGTTTTGACCACACCGGGCTGGTAATTGAGCGGGAGATCCGTCCATGGGATATTCCAGATTCCAACCTGTTCACCTTCAACTACAGCGCCTTCATCGCGATTAATATTACTGGCGGGCGAGATCAGGTTGCCCTCGATAACTGCGTTTTCCTGGAGGGTGACTACGCCGCCAATAATAGTGAAATCACCTTCAATGGTGCCATCAATGGTGACAACTGCACCCAGGGAAAACATATCTCCGCTGACTACCGCACCATTTTGAATATCGACCACGCCGCCGATAACATTTAGATTACCATCGAGTATCTCGCCACTCTCCAGGGAGTAACTTTCGCCAAAGACAGTTTTACCATTCTCAAGGGGGGCAGCAGACACGACGGTCGGAAAGACCAGCGCCATAACCAGTACTGCAGCCAAAATATAGAATCCTTTATTTATTTTTTTCATCTTACAACTACTCCTTCGTTTGCGGGTCGATAAAGTTTAATGAGGGAACTGAACCAGGTAACCACTAAGGCAGATAATGCAGAAAGGATGCCAACGCTAAAAAATGCCATGATCGGGATGAGGACAGGGAAAGCGTCGGTGAGGGACTCGATCACATTCCAGCATTGATTGATCCGGGCGGCAAAAAGGCTAAAATTGGCGATGAACTGGCTTATCTCATAGGTCCAGGAAGTGCTCAGCAGGTTTAATAACGCCAGAGTCAGAAAGATGGCACCGGCTGCTGCAAATAAGCCCAAGGTGAGGAACCACATTTTACGTTGCTGCCGTTCTTGCCGGTATACCGATAAATGTGCGTGCCAGCGACGGGCAAAACCGGGCGCAGGTGTCAGCTCGGGACTTGCTGTTATTGCATTATGGACTTGCTGCCAGGCATCAGAAAGCGCTGTGCAATTGTCACATTCATCCAAATGCGATTGCAGCATTTTCTGTTGTTCAGTTTCCAGTTGTTCTTCTGATAACAACCAGGTTTCAAAAGGCTGGTGACTCATGGGGTCTCCTTTCACTTAGCGTGGTTGCGGTTTCTGATGCCATCCATGAATTGGCAAGTGCTTGCCGTGAGCGGTAGAGACGGCTCTTGACCGCGCTCACGGTCAGGTTCAGGGCTTCAGCAATTTCCACTTCAGAATATTCATGCCAGTAGCGGAGGATCACTGTTGCCCGGTCAATGGGTTTGAGGTTGTTCATCAAGTGCTTGATCAAGGCTTCCTTTTCCTGCTCCCGATATTCCCTTTCAGGGTTGGGTGCGTTGCGGTCAGCGATGATCTCAGCCGGGATGGCATCCGTGGAGACGGTGGAAAGCCGCCGCTTGCGCATCCGGTCAATGCAATAGTGCGCAGCAATTGAGAGCAGCCAGGTGGCGAAAGAGCGATTGGGATCATACTTTTTGAGATAGCGATATGCGCGGATAAAGCTTTCCTGGGCTGCATCTTCGGCATCGTTGCGGTTGCCTAGCATACGATAACAAAGGCTGAAGATGGGTTTCTGGTATTTATCAACCAGATACCCGAAAGTGGTGTCATCACCGTGCAGCGCTCTGTCAATCCATAGGGCTTCTTGTTCGCTCACGCAGTCTCCTCGTCGCTCCTCTTTTAAGATATACGAGAAACGACAACAAAAGTTGTAAGATTGGAAAGGTTTGTTTGCTTTCTAGGGGTAATTATAAGTGAGGCTTATCAAAAAGTGCGGCGCTTTGACCGCACTCTTGTATCGGTGGGCTATCGAAAATGCACTGTCATTCCGAGATTGGTTCGGCGGCTTCAAAGAAGCCGCCTCGCAGTGACGGTTCCGAATTCCTGATCCCTAATCTATTAATTCCTAATTTCCTATTCCCCATTCATCTAAAAAACCATCTCTTCTCTGCCAGCCAGCTTATCCTTGATGCGCTGGACGACGATTTCCAGGTGCTGGGATTTGTGAACAAAGTCCAGGTCATCGCTGCGGATGGTGAGGACGGGGCAAAGGTCAAAACTTTGGATCCACTCCTCATAAAAACGTTCCAGAAGGTTCAGGTAATCCTCGGTGATGCCGGTCTCGATGTTCCGGGCGCGGCGGCGGATCCTCTCCATCAGGACGGATACTGGCGCCTGCAGTTGGATCAATAGGTCCGGCTTGGGCAGGTTCTTGACAATCAGATGATAGAGTCGCAAGTAGGCATGGTAATCCCGGTCGTCCAGATTGCCCATGCGATTGAGTGCACGAGCGAAAATATAGGCATCTTCGTAGATGCTGCGATCCAGAATGGCGGATTCGGGAAGTTTTGCCAGGTGGATGTGTTGCTCGGCTCGGTGACCCAGGAAATAAATTTGCAAATGGAAGGACCAATCCTGCATACTTTTATAAAAGTCCGGAAGGTAGGGGTTGTCCGCAACGGATTCGAAGGCAGTGGTCCATCCCAGTTTTTCCCCGATCCGTTCCGCGAGGGAGGTTTTTCCTGCGCCGATATTGCCAGCAAGTAAGATAAGTCTTTTGGGCATGGTTTCGCTCTTTTCAGGTCAATAATGTGATTTCACGGATGTTATGACAGTAGATTTCTTTTCAAGAAAACCCGTACCATGGTGAGGTAGGGCTGGTATTGTTCATAGCGCACACAATGCCCGGCGCCGCTGATATGACCAAATTCGCCGTGATCCATTATTTCCATGACCTCCACGCCCAATCTCGGCGTAACAATGGCACCGAGCTCATTATCACCCGTCACCAGCAGGGTGGGGACGGTGATGGCTTTAGCCAGGTTGCGCCAATTTGAGTGATCGTGCGGATAGCGGTCGAAGATGTCCGGGTCAACATCGAGTTTGGACTGTGCCCATTCTTCCAGGAACGCTTCTTCCCAGTTGGGAGATTCTTTCTTTTTTTCCTTGATCAATTCTTTTACTGTCTTATCCTTGGCAGCAAGGTTCCCCTTTTTCCATTCCTGTAAGGTAGTCTTCATCTGTTTCTCGGTAAACTGCTGGTCGGACCAGGGCGGATCTTCCAGTACGAGACAGGAAAGCATATCCGGGTAGGTTGCCGCGAAACCAGCGGAGGAAGCGGCGCCCATGGAATGGCCGATCACACCCGGTTTTTCCAATTTCAGTGCCACGATCAGGTCGTGCAGGTCTTCTGAGAGATCAAACCGTTTCGCAGGATCGATCCGGGAGGATTTCCCGTGGCCATAGGCATCATACAGGACCAGGTCGTAATTAGCTTCAAGGTCACTGGCGAATTGATGCCAGCAAAGACCGTTATCCGTGATACCGTGAGCAAGGACAACGGTGGGTTTGTCACCCTTTCCGGTGCGGGTGTAAAAAAGTTCGATCCCATCATCGACTTTGACTGTGTCTTGAGTCCAGTCGTTTGGCATATTATTCCTCCATGAATAATCTATTTTGTGATTAATTATACATAATGTTGCCTTCGCCGGGATAGGGCTTTAGATCGATCTGAGTATCTTTTTGGCTGCCCGAGCGGTAGAAGTGGAGGAAGAATCTGATTGGGATATGGCTGATTGGCTGATTTTTAATTTGAGGTCTTCATTGGCGACCGGAAGTAGCCTTGTTATGGCATCCAGGATCTAGCTTGATTGTTTGGGAAGGTCTACGAGGGCTTGGTCGAGCAAAGAAAATGCCTTCACGGCGTTTTCGAAAGAAGTCGCGCCGAACAGACCAAGGAATTTGATCGTTGCGCCCCACAGGCATGCCCCGCTATCTGCAGCCAAATATTCCTTCGCATAGGTAAAGACATCAGCTGCCTGATCGGGCGCCAATACGGCACAGTAGCCAAAGGTGTGAATGATCATCCAGCGGGTCTGTGGTTCGGGTTGAGATAGGGCGGGTACCAGGTTCCGAAGGTAAGGGACTACTTTTTCCGGCGCATTCATGGCAACCTGCTCGATGATTTTGGCTGCGCCAGCCCGAACATTCCTTGTCTTGTATCCCGTGAGGATCACAGCCTCAGCTAGGATTTCATCCTGGCCATTGAGGACATCTTTCGCAAGCGCCTTACCCAGAGCAGAGGAAACCGTGCCTTTATTATTCATGAGTTGGATTAGGATGGTCATAATTATTTCCTAATATTTAGGTTCTTCATTTTATTGTAATCCGAAAGGTAGATTTGAATCGTAAGCGGGCACCAAATGGGTGCCCGTTTGGACCTTCGAAATTATCAACATTCGCTATAGCCGCAACCGTAACACTTACGGCAGCCTTCCTCGTTCACCAGGGTTGCCTGACCGCACTCTGGGCAGAGCTCCCCAATGGGACGCTGTGATGGATTCTCATTCACATCCAGTCCTGACATGGGCAGAGTGGGGGCTTCCTGCTGCCAATTTTCCTTGGGGATTTCGTTGTCCCAATGGCGGATATAGAGGTATTCATCCAGTGCTTTTGCTATCCCATCTGGGAGGGAACGCACCCTGTTGGGACCAAAGCCCAGGGAACGCCCGCCACCGATGCCGCCCAACTGGTCCATGATCGTCTTGAGCCGTTTTCGGGGCTCTACTGGCGATGAGATCCGCAGCAGGTAGGAGATCAGCCGTCCAATCGCTTCAGAATGAGCAGCGGTCTCTGTGCCCGCTTTGGCAGTATTCACAAATACTTCGAATGGCTGGTTGCCACCGTTCTCATTGACCGTGACAAAAGTCTTGCCTAATGGCGTTTCAATGGAGTAGGTATAGCCATTGAGGAACCGGGGACGAGGTTTCTTAGTTTCATGCCAGATCGGAAGTTGTTCTCCCGTTGGGGCAATTGCAATTTCATCGCTTTTGTAGCTGTTATCTTCTATGCTTTCGAATTTGCCTTCTGCTGTGTTCTTCGTTTCCAGCACCACCTGTTCCCTTGAGCCGGTGATGTAGACGGTGATGCCTTTGCAGCCTAATTCCCAGGCGAGAAGATAGGCATTGGCTACATCATCGGGTGTGGCAGTGGCGGGGAAATTGATCGTCTTACTCAGGCTGTTATCCACGAAAGCCTGCAGCGCAGCCTGCATCCGGACGTGTTCCTTGGCTTCAATGTCGGCTGAGATGACGAAGACATCCTTAAGACTATCCGGTAAGGATTCGATGTGCTGGCAGGTACCCGTTTCAATCACTTCTTCAATGATCTCCTGCCGGATTTTGGGATCGATATTGGCTTTTTCCAGAGCCTTTTGGAATTGGGGGCTGACATAATTCAATTGCAGATCGTTGCCGTTATCATTGACGTGCCGGATATACGCCAGGGCGAAGGCGGGCTCACAGCCATAGCCTTCGCACCCTGCAACTGTGGCAATTGTACCGGTGGGAGCGATGGTCGTTTGGGCGGCATTCCGGATCCCGTGCTTTTTGATTCCTTTGACGATTTCATCCCAGTTTATCTCAGGGCGATTATATTGGTGAGAATATTTGAACACCGGTTGGGGAGGCTGCCATTTGAGATTCTTTGGATCGTAGATGCTGCCCTCAATCGCCGGGAAACTGCCCCGTTGTTCAGCAAGTTGAATGCTGGTCCGCATCGCGTGATAACGGATAAATTCCATAACCTGTTCGGAAAATTCCTGTCCCTCAGGGCTGCCATAGCGGATTTGGACATGGAAAAGCAAATCCGCCAATCCCATGATGCCCAGCCCGATCCGGCGGGCTCGTTTAGCTGCAATTTCGAGTTGTGGGACAGCCGGGACGTAGGCATTGCCTTCCACGACGTCATCGAGGAATATGGTTCCCAGTTCAACGGTTTCACGAAGCGTGTCCCAATCGACGGTGTGGTCGGGGCCGAAGTGCTGCGCCAAGTTGATCGAACCCAGGCAACAATTCTCATAGGGTCCTAGCCATTGTTCGCCGCAGGGATTGGTCGACTCCAATCGGTAAAGGTGTGGCACAGGGTTATCCCGGTTGGCAGTGTCCAGAAAAAGCATCCCCGGTTCGCCGTTGTGATGAGCTTGAGTAACAATCTTCTCGAAGAGGTCGCGTGCCCGGATAACCTTATGCGTTTTGACGGGCAGGTTAGCTTCAATGGCGTCATCCAGGTCACCGTTAAAATTCCGGTATCCTGGCGCATTTTCGTCGGGGAACCGCAGGTGCCAATCCCGATCTTCCTGGACTGCTTCCATGAAGGCATCAGTGATACCGACTGAGATATTGAAGTTCGTGATTGCGTTTTCGTCGGTCTTACAAGTGACGAACATTTCGATATCAGGGTGGTCAACCCGCAGGACACCCATATTGGCACCACGCCGGGTGCCACCCTGGGCGATCTCACCAAAGGCTTCATCGTAAACCCTGAGGAAGCCAATAGGCCCCGTAGCCTGACCGGCGGAGGATTTCACCCGCGCCCCCGATGGGCGCAGTCTGGAAAAGCTGAAGCCGTTCCCGCCGCCGGTCTGTTGGATGAGGGCTGCGTTCCGCAAGGTGGTGAAGATACCATCCTCGCGGCGGCCCATGTCGTCGGAAATGGGCAGCACGAAACAGGCTGCCAGTTGGCCGAGGGGTGTTCCGGCACCGGTAAATGTGGGTGAGTTGGGGAAAAATTTCTTCTCGGTCAGCAAGTCATAAAATTGGCGTGACCGGTCATTGACATCCTGGTCCCAATCCTCTTCCACTTTAGCAATGTGGTAGGCGACGCGCCAGAACATTTCATCGATTGATTCAATGGGGGAGCCATCTTTTCCGTGTCGTAAGTAACGGCGCGAAAGCACCTGCCGGGAATTATCGGTGAGGTCGATGGATTGCGCATCCTCTGGTAAGGGGGGGGTGGGTAATAAACCAGTCGATTTGAGACCAGCCTTTTCAGCCATTTTTTGACTCCTTAAATATTTACTTGTAAGATTCCTCGGATAAGAGACGGTCAATTTCGCTCCGGATGGCGTGCAGGTCATCCAGTTGTAAATAAACGATCGCATAACGGATATAGGCGATGAAATCGAGCTCTTTCAATCCCTGAATAGCCATATCGCCGACCACGCGAGATGACACTTCCGCCTTGCCCATGCGTTGGAGAGTCGATTCGATTTCGCCGATCAGGCGTTCGATATCCGCTGCAGAGACAGGGCGTTTTGCGCAGGCAATGCGGATACCAGCCATTAATTTGTCGCGATTGAATTCCTCGCGGGTACCATCCTGCTTGACCAGCAAGGGTGTGGCTAAGATTGGGCGCTCCAGTGTACTGAACCTTTCGCCGCATTTCAGGCATTCACGTCTGCGCCGGATCCCGCCTGGCGCTTCCTTAGTCGTGTCAACGACTCTGGATTTCTTATATTGGCAAAACGGACAATGCATAAAGAACCCCTTCATACTAAATAACTTAGATTAAGAAACGCCCCCCATATATGGGGGTTGGTAAAATCGTCCCCCCTACCCGTTCGGTAGGTTTTCATTGTAGCATAGGTAAACTGGTGAATCAAGGCAAGATTCGTATATCTTTCTTAAAATATTCGCTTTTGAAGGATTCTTTAACATTCGAAGGAGGATTTATAAGATTCGCCTTTACACGACTTGGGTTATCTCTGAATACTATATTAAAATATCAGAAATTAAAGATTAATACTTAATTATCATCGCTATATACCTGAATCTGAGGTGTTATTTCATATTATTTGCAGCGAAACGGTATAAATAATGATATCAGCGAGTGTATGCCCAGCGACAAGAAGTTTGGTATAATTTCTATTCGATATGCAAAGTTTCTCGGGATATGGAAAAATTTGCAGATTGCATGGGGGGAGCATTCTGTTAGGAAAGATCAAAATTGATTTTAGATTATACTTGTCGCTGAAAATAACATCGTAGGTAGGAGGAACCTGTTGACCCCAAAAGATAGCATGATCCTTAAAGGTATCCCGGCTGCCCCCGGTTTGGCACATGGCAAGACGGTCGTTGTCAACCAGGAAAAATTGGTAGTCCCGCAATATGAAATTGAGGATGCCGAAACTGAAATCCAACGTTTGATGATCGCCTGTAAGACCGGACAGGAAGAATTAGCAGCCTTAAAAGAAAATGTCGGCGGACGGTCAAAGAGCAATGAAGCTGAGATCTTTGAAGCCCACCGGATGATTCTAGAAGATGTTGCCTTGCTTGAACGGACAAAGAAGGCGATCAAGAATGGCACTAATGCTGAAAAGGCGTGGATGGACGCCATCGAATATTTTGCGCAGATGATGGAACAGATCTCGGATGAGACCCTGAGCAGCCGCTGCATTGATATCCGTGACGCGGGGCGACGAGTCCTCGGACACCTTTTGGGCATTGCAATTGGTGGTACAGCTCTAACAGAGCCCTCAATTATTGTTGGGGATGACCTGACACCTTCGGATACAGTCAGTCTTGATAAGGATCTGGTGTTGGGCTTTTGCACAGCAGGAGGCGGTCCCACCTCGCATACAGCTATTCTAGCCAAAGCCTTTGGTCTACCGGCTGTAGTGGGTTTGGGCAGAAAGATCCTATCGGTACCAGAGGGGACGCTGGTGTTGGTCAATGGTGATAAGGGAGAGGTCACTGTTGACCCAGGCGAAGACACAAAAACAGGGTTTGTAGGGCAAGAAGAAGAGGCTGAAGCGGAACGACAAGTTGCTCGGATAGCAGCCCAGGCGCCCGCAGTTACAGCCGATGGCGATCGCATTGAAGTGGTGGCGAATATCGGCGGGTTGGCAGATGCACCCCTGGGTGTGCGCAACGGTGCGGAGGGTGTTGGCCTTTTCCGGACGGAATTTCTATATCTTGACCGGAATGCTCTGCCGACAGAAGAAGAGCAAATTGAGGTATATAAGGCAGTATTCAGCTATTATCTGGGTATGCCCATGGTCGTGAGAACCCTGGATATCGGCGGGGATAAAGTTATTCCCTATCTCGATCTGCCAAAAGAATTGAACCCCTTCCTCGGTTGGCGGGGGATCCGTATGCTGGATGGTGCAGAAGAAATCTTCTTACAGCAATTTCGCGCATTGCTCCAGGCGGGCGAGGGTGTGGACTTGCGGATCATGGTCCCGATGGTCTCTGGCATGACTGAAATTCAGGCTGCCAAAGCTGTGATGGATAGAGCCAAAACCGAGCTGAAAGCAGAGGGAAAAAACTTCACTGAAAAGGTTCAATTTGGCATCATGATCGAGGTTCCTTCGGCAGCACTTTTGGCTGACAGGCTGGCAAAAGAAGTGGATTTTTTCAGTATTGGGACCAATGATCTGACCCAATACACCCTGGCGGTCGACAGGACGAACAGTAAGGTTGCGTATTTAGCCAATCCATTGAACCCGGCTGTACTGATGTTGATCAAGCACACCATCGATAGCGCCCACGCGGAAGGCAAGTGGGTGGGTCTCTGCGGTGAATTGGCAGGTGAACCATTGGCTGCCCCGATCCTGTTGGGTTTGGGACTGGATGAGTTCAGCATGTCACCTGCCAGGGTGCCTGTGATCAAGCAGGTGATGCGGAAGCTCAAAAAGGATGCCTGCCAGTCCTTAGCTGCCGAGGTCCTGACCTTCATGAATGCGCGGGAAGTGGAAGAAGCCAGCCAGATGTTTTTGGCAAATCTGGGCATGAATTATTAATCTGGAGGTGTTATTGTGGCAAAAGTCGAACGATTGGGTGTAGTTTCAGGCAAATCTGCAACGGAAGTTTATGAGGGCGCAGTACAAACCTTTGAGGAATCCGGCTTTGATGTTTGGAAGAAGCGACCGATCGCCTGGCTTGTCATGGTGAAAATGATGGTTAAGGGATACGGTGTGGAGGGTAACCTGGCTGCCAGGCCAACCGTCCCGCCCAGTTATACCCTGACCCTATCTTCAGAGAAACTAACAGAAGAAGCCTTAGGTGAAATTGCCGACTCTGTCGTTGAATCTCTACACCATCTTTTATCAGACTGAAATTAAGATACTCATTCCATTGGAGGTTTTGGTTTTTATTTTCAAGGTTATTTAACAGAAAAACGCAGGGCTGCAATCCTGCGTTTTTCTTTCAAACAAACACCGTTATTTAGGGGGTGAGGAGTTAGGTCACCAATATATGGGGTTGTTGATAGGCGTGCCCCAAGCATACCAGTTTCCTGGGGCACTATCCAACCGCTAAGTCCAGCATCAATTTTCTGAGGAGCATTATGAGATCTTTAACTCATAAGCCGTCATTCAATTCTGATTGCGTTTGCGCAAGAATGCAGGAACATCCAGATCATCAGTGTTGATGCGGGTAGGGAATTCATAAACGTCCGAATTATCTCGCCGCTCAGAACCTTCCTCATTCCCGTCTTTATCCAGCATACTTGGCAGCGGTCTCTGTTTTGCGTATGTATTCCGGTTAGCTTCAGTTCTGTCCGCTGAAGCATGAATGGTGGTTCCCTCAAAGCCAGTAGCAATGACCGTGATGCGCAGGTTCTCGCCCATGCTCTCGTCGATCACAGCGCCGAAGATCAGGTTCACATCCGGGTGGGCGGTCTCTTTGATGATGGCAGCCGCCTGGTTGACCTCAAAGAGTTTCAGGCTTTCGCCGCCGGTGACGTTGAAGAGAATCCCGCGGGCACCATCAATGGTCACATCCAGAAGCTGGTTGGAGATGGCTTGTTCAGCCGCTTTAACCGCACGGTCCTCGCCCGTTGCTTGGCCAACTGCCATCAAAGCAGCGCCACCTTCGGACATGATCGTACGGACATCGGCGAAGTCCAGGTTGATCAAACCTGGGACCGTAATCAGCTCCGAGATACCCTGAATACCCTGCCGGAGGACATCATCAGCAACTTTGAACGCGTCTTGCAGTCCGGAGCGTTTATCAACGATCTGGAGCAGCCGGTCATTGGGGATGATGATGAGCGTATCGGCATGTTCTTTCAGGGCAATTGTGCCTTCTTCTGCGGATTTCGCACGGTGGGTCCCTTCAAAGGTGAAGGGGCGGGTGACGACGCCAATTGTGAGCGCGCCAATCTCTTTGGCGATCTGGGCGACCACCGGGGCTGCGCCAGTGCCGGTTCCGCCGCCGAGACCTGCAGTCACGAACACCATGTCACTCCCTTTGAGTACCTCATACAATTCCTCTGCTGTTTCCTCAGCAGCTGACCGACCGATCTTCGGGTCGCCGCCAGCGCCGAGGCCGCGGGTGGATTTATCACCAATCCGCACACGGATCTTGGCTTTGGAGAATTGCAGCGCCTGGGCGTCAGTGTTGACCGAGATGAACTCGATGCCTGTAAGGCCTTCGTCAATCATCCGGTTGACGGCGTTGCAGCCACCGCCACCAATTCCCACAACTTTAATTCTGGCAAATGACTCTGGTTGTAGATTTTTATCCATCTTTAACTCCTCTTCTTGATGCATATTGGACAATATTTGTGTTATTTATCTCAGGGCAATAAGCGCCTGAGTAAATCCTTAAGTTGTTCAGTCCAGTTCTTGGCTTGTTTAGGACCGTGTCGTTCAGTGTATTGACCGGTTTCGCTCATCAGTAACGCCCACTGCAGCAAGCCCACGCTCGTCGAGAAGGCAGGTGAGTCGAGTTGATCGGTCAGGCCGATCAGGTTCTGGGGTTTTGCGATCCGAGCGGGCAGTCCCATCACCTGGGATGCCAGCTGGCGACAGCCAGGAATCAGGTTCGAGCCACCGGTCAGCACGACACCAGCTGGTAAAAGCCCGTCGTAACCGGACCGCCGGATTTCCTGCAAGACGAGATAGAAGATCTCTTCCATCCGTGCTTCGATGATGTTTGCCAGGTCAGTACGTTTGATTCGTTCTGGCGTATCCACGCCGAAACTGCGTACGGTAAACTGCTCTTCCGGGTTGACGCCTGACTGCATGGCATGGCCAAATTTGAGTTTGACTTCTTCTGCCTGGGCGATCGGCAGCCGTAACCCATGGGCGATATCCGAAGTCACGTGGTTTCCTCCGACAGCCAGGACCATTGTGTGCCAGACATCGCCGTCGATATAGATCGCCATGTCGGTGGTGCCGCCGCCGATATCGACTACAGCCACACCCATCTGGCGTTCGGTTTCGGAGAGCACAACCTCACCGGAAGCGAGGGGATTAAGAACGAATTGCGAGACCTCAATACCTGAGGCACCCACGCATTGGCGCAGGTTCTCGACGGTAGAGGCGGATGCGGTGATGATATGCGCTTCCACTTCCAGCCGGTAGCCATGCATTCCGATAGGGGTGCGGATGCCATCCTGCCCGTCAATGATGAAGCCGCGCTGGATCACATGGATGATCTCTCTGTTGTGGGGGATCGCCACTGCCTGGGCAGCATCCAGCGCCCGGTCAATATCCTCAATATCTACGATCCCGCCGGTGATCCCAACAACGCCGCGGCTATTAATAGATGAGACATGCGACCCGGCCAGACTGACCAGCGCAGCGTTGATCTCGAATCCCGAGGTCCGTTCCGCTTTTTCGATCGAACGGGAAACAGCCAGGGCTGCGGCGTTAAGATCAACCACTGTGCCTTTACGCAGACCTTGTGATGGTTCAATCCCAACACCAAGGATCCGTAAATTGCTGCCGTCTTCAACCCGGGCAACCAACGTACATATTTTGCTGGTTCCAATATCGATTCCAACAATAATTGGTTCGTCCATATTCACTGCTCCAGTCGATAAAAAGGTGCATGCAGAAATTCAAGGCTGATCAAGGAGGGGGTGAGGTTGTCCTCACGCAATTCTGCGATGATCGTTTGATACTCTGCGAGTTTCAAATCAATTTCCGATGTATCCTTCCCGAAGTACACCAGCCATCCGTTGGGATCCTGCCAGCCCAGACCGAACTGGGGATCGTATTGTAAAATGCTGCCTTCCGGAACATAACCGATCAGGGATAGGATCCCCCGAACGAATTCCGGTGTGGTGCGGAGTGTGGCAGGTTCCGTGAAAGCCAGTATTTCTTCAGAAACCTCAGCTTGTTCCGATGCTTCGGGGGCTTCGGCAGCTGCAGCAGGAGGGTTTCCGGCAGCGACAACGGTCAGTGGTATCTCAGCTTCTCCACGTGAGGGGAACATCACGCCCTCAACATCAATCCACATTAGATTGCTATCCTGTCGCCAGGCGATCAAAGGTTGGCGTTCAACTACTTTGACTGTGACTGATGCAGGTAACCCGGCTGAAACTTTCACGCTGCTCAGGCTGGGGAAGCGTTCTGCCACCTGCATTTCGATGTCTTTTGGGCGGATCTTCACAATGGATGTGCCGGTGATGCCCAATTGTGAGAGGATCGCTTCGCTGGTCAGTCGTTCCGCACCCTGCAGGTTGATGGCGCTGACTTCGAAAGTGCCCAGGCTGGAGAAAGTGATCACGACTGCCAAAGAGAGGATGAAGATGGCACCAGAGATGAGACGCCAACCCAACTTGAGGTTGGGGAAGGCAGGTAATTGCAGCTCCGCGCCTTTGGTTTTCAAAGGTACGTAGACCTTGTGCCGTTTACGATTGATCACGGGCACACTGGACGTCGTCCGGCGGGTGACAGGCACACGGCTCTTGGCTTGTTTCCGCGAAGCGCTGTTCCCGAAGGGGGGCGTCGGGGTCTCTTTTTGGCTTTGCTGCCGGCGGGCTCGAACTCTGTCAGCACTGCTGCTCTCATCAGATTGGCGTTTTGCCATCTTAGCTCCGATACTCTCTTTCTGTCTTATCGCGCTGGGTTTTTCTTTCCAGCGCCAGGTCGATCAATTTTTCAATTAATCCTACATACGGGAGGCCAGAGGCTTCCCACAGCTTCGGGTACATGCTGATCTTGGTGAAACCGGGGATGGTGTTGATCTCGTTGAGATAAAGTTCTCCGGTCTTACGGTCAATCAGGAAGTCCACTCGTCCCATCCCGGCGCAATCGGTGGCTTTATATGCTCGGATTGCTAAAGTTTGGATCTGCTTGACTTTGTCCTCAGGAATCTCAGCTGGGATGAGGAGATCGGCGGTGTTGTTAATGTATTTCTCCGCATAAGTGTAGAAGATGTCTTTGGGGACAATCTCACCCGGTACAGAAGCCGAGGGATTCTCGTTCCCCAAGATGCTGATTTCAATCTCACGGGCGTCGGCAACGCCTTGTTCCACCACGACCCGCCGGTCATATTGCGCTGCCTGCATCAGTCCTTCCATCAAATCACTGCGGCTGGTGCATTTGCTGATTCCGACAGAGGAGCCGAGGTTTGCGGGTTTGGTGAAGAGCGGGTAGGAGGCGATGGTCTCCGCGCTGTGCAGACAGGTGTTCAAATCTGTTTCAATTCTCGTCCGGCTGAAGACTTGATAGGGCAGGGTGGGGATATCGTTGGCGATCATCACATCCTTGAAAAGACCCTTGTCCATACAAACTGCGGAACCCAGCACGCCCGCCCCAACATAGGCGATATCTGCCAGTTCCAATAAACCCTGCAAGGTGCCGTCTTCGCTGTAGGTGCCGTGCATAACGGGGAAGACGACATCTAGCGCTGAGTAGAGAACCATTTCCCCGTTCTTTTTCGTGTAAATTCCCGGGTTTTGGGGAGTGGGCAGGAAAATGGCAGGCGTCAGGTCTTCGTATTGCTCATGCTGGAGTTTGGTCCACAGGTTTTCACCAACAAACCACTGGCCCCGGCGGGTGATCCCGATTTCAACCACATCGAAATTTTCACGGTCAATGACGGATAGCACTGAACGCGCAGACATCAGTGAGACCTCATGCTCACCGGATCGTCCTCCATATATGACGCCGAGTTTCATCTTTTCATCCATTAATTAAATTCACCTACCAGTTCAATTTCGGGCTCTAAAACGATCCCGAATTTTTCCTTGACAGTATCCTGGGCAATTTTCATCAATTTCCAGATATCCTGGGCAGTTGCACCTTCCAGATTGATGATGAAATTTGCATGGATCGGGCTGATCATAGCCCGTCCAATACGTCGCCCTTTCAGCCCCGCCGCTTCAATCAGTCGTCCGGCGTAATCGCCGGTGGGGTTCTTGAACATGGAACCCATGGAAGCGCCGGGGGGTTGGGTCTCCTTCCGGTGTGCCTGGAAGGCTGAGATTTTCTTCCAGGCTTCCTCACGGCTCGTCCGTACCACGTTAAAGATCGCAGAAAGGATCACCACAGGCATGTGTTCTCGCTTGAGAACGCTGCTGCGGTACTGGTAGGCCAATTTCTCAACCGGCCAATCTTCTACTCCTTGATCTTTGTGCAAGATCTTTGCCATCTTCAGATTGGCTTCCATATCGCTCCCGTGAGAGCCGGCATTGCCGTAGACTGCGCCGCCAACGGTGCCGGGGACCGGTGCAGCCCATTCCATGCCGCTCAGACCGCGCAAGGCTGATTGCCGGGCTACTGTCCCGAGGTTTGCGCCTGATTCCGCATAAATGCTGGGAACATCGGAATTGGTATCGATCTTCAGGTTGTGCGCCCGGTTGTGCAGGACGACAACATCGAGACCCTGGTCGCTGATGAGGATGTTCGAGCCGCTTCCGAGCACCATGAAGGGCACTGAGATGTCCCACAAGGTCCTGGCGGCTTCGATCAGATCTTCCACCGAATTAATGGATAATAAGGCTGTCACCGGTCCGCCCACCCGGGCGGTGGTGTAATTGGCCATGACCACGTTTTCGTGGAGCAAGTGGCTAAAAGCTTCTCTGAGTTCGTCCATCGGTATCCTGACCGTCATGCCGTTGTTTCCTTATTCCTTCGTTACCCGATTATTCAGACCATCAAGGACGGCTTGGCTTACTTCAGTGGCATCGCCGGCAGAAAAGACAATGGCGACGTCGCCGGGTGCCAGTTCATTCAGCAGGAAAGCTGTCGCCGCATCAAAATCGGCAAAGTAATCCGCTTTGGCATCCGGGAGGGCTTCGGCGATCTGTTCAGCCGAATAGCCAGGGTAAGCTTCCCTGGCTGCATAAATCTTCAATACCACTGCCCTGTCTGCCTGAGCAAGGGCACGGATGAAGGCTTTTTCCAGGGATTGGGTCCGTGAAAAAGTATGCGGCTGCCAGATTGCCCAGATCCGGCTATCCGGATAGCGCGATCGGGCTGCTTCCAAGGTGGCGGAGAGCTGGGTGGGGTGGTGACCGTAATCATCAATGACCGTGATTCCATCCACCTCGGCGAGGATCTCAAACCGCCGTCCGACGCCGGTGAACTTGCCAATTGCCCGGATCGCCTCTGGCAGGGAGAGACCTAAGAGGTGGATCGCAGCCAGGGCGGCAGTGGCGTTCAGGACATTGTGCCAGCCCGGTACGTTCAACTTGATCCTTCCAAGGTCTTCACTACAATATCGCAAGGAAAACTGCGGAGAGCCATCCACGACAGTGATATCTGTCGCCTGGTAATCCGCATCCGAGGTTGTGCCATAACCCAGGATGTCCAGGTCAGTTGCAGCCATCTTATCTGCAAGCGTCTTTGTCTCCGGGTCATCTAGACACAAGAGAGCCTTGCCATCCGGCTGTACCCGTTCCAGGAAGGCTTTGAATGCCGCCCGATAATCTGCTTCCGTGGGGAAGCAGTCGGGGTGATCGTGTTCGATATTCGTCACGATCGCGACCCTGGGCGAAAGACCGAGGAACATATAATCATATTCGTCCGCTTCAATGGCGAAGTAGGAACTGGTGCCTGCCCTTGCATTGCACCCAAGCTGATTGACCACGCCGCCAGCGATGAAACTGGGGTCCGTTCCCAGCTGATCGAGGATCCAGATCAGCATAGCTGTGGTGGTGGTCTTCCCGTGGCTGCCGGCGACTGCCAGTGTGTCCTGACCTTTGGTCAGCTCTTCCAGGAACGCTGCGCGTTTCAGGACCGGGATGCCCTCAGATTTCGCCGCCAGAACCTCCGGGTTATCGTCCGGGATGGCTGAAGACCGAACCACCAGGTCCGCGCCTGCAATCTGTTCAGCAGCGTGACCGAGGAAGGTGCGGGCACCCGCTGAGTTCACAGCGTTGAACAGGGGCGACGCCACGCTGTCAGAACCGCTGACGGTGTAGCCTTTTTCGAGGAGGACGCGGGCGATGGCGGAAAGTCCTGTGCCGCCAATCCCGATCAAGTGAACGTGTTTCATCAGATGAACACCACCAATATAAAGACGAATGCAATCGCAACTGCAATATAGATCACCGGTGTCTGCAGCCATTGGGGCGGAAGGATATTAACCAACTCGATGGCTTTTTGGCCGGCTTCTGTGATTTGATCTGGTGCTGAGATCCAATCGAAGGGATACCCTGCCTGTCCCAGATAATACCAGGCAGTGCCGAAGATCATGTAGCCATTCACCGCACCCAGGAAGATACCCAGCAGGATGTCCTGGAAGCGGTCCCGGACGAATTTCCCGCTCTCAACCAGCCGGGGGATGTTTGGTCCCTGATATCCAAAGAAAGTCATCATAACCAGGACGACCATCCGCACCCAGAATTGGGAGTCGGGGGTGAGGGAGTCACGGATAAAGGGGATGAAGGTCTCCAGGATCGTGATCACAAAGATCGCCACAACCACGCCTGAGGTGACCAGGATCTCTTTCGCCCATCCACGCATCGCGCCGATCATGGCGAAGAGGATCACAAACATCCAGAAGAGAACCGAAAGACTGATCATGCTCTCCCATCTCTTTCTGGCACATCGGCCATCTCAGTGATCATTTCAGCTATTTTATGAGCTGCATCCGGCGTGGACAAGGCTGCCATCGCCCGGCTCATGCGGGAGAGTCGCTCCCGGTCAGATATCAAACTCAGGATTTGATCCAATAGGTCTGACTCCAGGTCCTCATCCCGCAGGATCACAGCTGCACCCCGGTCCGCAAGATAACTGGCGTTCACTTTCTGGTAGCGCCAGGCATAGGGATAAGGGACCAGGATGGCAGGCAATCCAAACATGGGATATTCGCCTAACGTGGAAGCCCCAGCCCGGGAAACGATCAAATCAGCGGCTGCCAGTGCGGCACCCATTTCGTGCAGGTAGGGAAAAGCCTGGTAGTGTTTTGATTGTTCCGGTGAAAGTGTCTGGGCATTGGCTTCAATCACTTCCCAGTCCAGATGACCGGTAAGATGGATCACCTGAATTTTTTCGAGAAGCTGAGGCAGGGTCTTCATTAGCGCCGTGTTGATCGACCGGGCGCCCTTGCTGCCTCCTGCCACCGCCAGGGTGGGCAGGCCCGCACCGAAACCAAAGTATTCCAGCGCGTCTGCTCGGGACCAGTCTGTCAAGCCTGGCCGGACTGGGTAACCCGTGACCGTTAGTTTGGACGGGTTGGGGAAATAGGCGGCTGATGTTTCAGTGGTCAGGGCAATCTTGTCCGCAAACTTCGCCAGGGTCTTGAGTGCCAAACCGGGCTCAATATCCGGAACGTAGAGTAAGGAAGGTCGCCGTAAGGCTGCTACAGCCATCGGGAACGCCACATACCCACCAGTAAAGAGCAGGACGTCGGGTTTGAATTCCCGCAGGATACGCAGAGAAGATAAAACACCTCTGAGAAGCTTCCAGATGTTGCCAGGAAGCCGGCGCAATCCCACACCATGCACACCAGCAGCGGGGATTGCTTTGTAGGGGATCTCTCGTCTCATTACCAACGCTTCCTCCATACCACTGCGGCTGCCGACCCACAGGACCGATTCTTTATCAAGCCCAAGGGCTTCAAGAACGGTGACGGCGGGATACACTCCCCCGCCCGTCCCGCCTGCGCAGATCAACAACCGCACTGTGTGGACTCCTTTCCGAAGATTGATGGTTTACAGATGCTCTCGAAATGTTCATAATAATGCCAATAGAAGTCAGGGTCACCACCATGCTTGAGCCGCCTGCGCTGATAAAAGGCAGGGCATTGCCAGTGAAAGGCAATAACCCAACGATGACAGCCATATTCATCAGTGCTTCCACGCCGATCCAGGCTGTCAGCCCGAAAGCCAGCAGTGATCCCAACTGATCTTGCGCATTTTTGGCAATCGTTAAACCGCGCCAGACAAGTAGCACGTATAAGATCACGAGGAACAGACCGCCGAGGATGCCTGTTTCCTCCGCGACGACAGCGAAGATGCTATCGGTGGGGGCGAGGGGTAGCCCGGTGAATTTGGTGTCTGCCTGGCCAATCCCAACGCCGAACCAACCGCCTTTGACCACCGCTTCAAGACTGCGCTGGATATGGTAGCTGCTTTGCAAGGGGTTATTCAGGCTGGTTAGGTAGGAATTAATGCGGTCCCGGCCGGTGGGGTAGAGATACATCAATGGCAAGCCTACCAACACGGCCAAAACGACGACCAGCAGGATGATCTTCCAATCGCCGCCAGCAAGGAAGAATAGCATCACGCCGAGAAGCAACACGGTCAGAGCAGCGCTGAGATCGGGTTGTAATAAGATCAGACCGAAAGTGATCCCAAGGATGACGACCAGCGGGATATAAGCGATCTGGACATCGTTAATCGAGTCCTTGCGGCGAGAGAGCCAGAAAGACAGATAGATCACAATAACTGCTTTTGCCAGTTCAGACGGCTGGATGGAGCCGCTCAGAAGCATCCGGGTGAAACGAGTGCCGGTTTGCTCGTTCACGATCAGGACTGCCAGCAGCAAAACCAATGTACCCAGCCCCAATGGGACCAGAATCTTTTGGTAGAGATGATAGTCAATGAAACTTACCACGACTGCCACAACAATCCCCAACATAACCCAAAGGACCTGGCGGCCGAAGATGTAAGTTGGCGCTTCACCCATCAAGATGGAGAAGTCCCAACTGGCGGAGTAGACCATCAACAAACCGAAAACCAGCAAAACGACCACGATCAACAGCATCGGCACATCAAACGGCAGCCGAAGTGACCGGGTTTTACCCTTGTTGGTTTTTGATTTGTTTACGTAAGTTCCATCACCCATTGTCTGAATCGCCTTCCACGTTCTTCAAAATCAATAAATTCATCAAAACTGGTACCGCCGGGAGAGAACAAGACCACATCTCCAGGTTCCACTTTTTCCGCAGCAGCCCGTACGGCTTCCTCAACACCGACGCATTGGTCAATCGTAAAAGGGCGCAACTCCGGGGTGGTTTCTCCAACCGCATCCCGGATCAGGTCAACAGCTTCACCAAAGAGGATGAGGTGATCTACTTTTTGGCGGATGAGAGCAGCCAGTTTATCCCAGGGGAGGTCTTTGTCCCGGCCGCCAGCCAGCAATACAACCGGCTCATCGAAGGATTCTATGGCGGCAATTGCCCGTTCGGGCGCAGTGGCGATCGAGTCGTTGTACCAGTCTGCGCCGCCCCAACTGCGGATGAATTCCAAACGGTGGGGGATACCTTCAAAAGCCACAATCCCATTGTAGATCGCCTGGAGTGAGAAAGTCGCAGCCGCCGAGATGGCGATGGCTGCCATGATGTTGTAGAGGTTATGGGTCCCGCGCAGGTTGACCAGGTCAGTCTTTATGATCTTTGCCACCTGCCCGCTGGCTTGTAAATAGAGTTTGCCTCGTTTGTAGTAGGTCGCATCCTGCTTATTGAAGGGTGGATTCAGACCGAAAGTGATCTGCCGGCCTTTAACTTCAGCAAAGAGCTCGCGCACCAGAGGGTCGTCCCGATTCAGGACAGCAATGTCATCCGGTGTTTGTTGGGTTAGGATATGAGATTTCGCCGAGATATAGTTCGACATCGTCTTATGACGGTCTAAATGGTTCGGTGTGAGGTTCAAGATAGCAGCGATGTAAGGTGAGACGGTCATAATTTCCAGCTGGAAACTCGATAGTTCCATCACCGCCAGATCGTCTTCCTGCATCTTATCCAGGTTTTGGATCAGGGGATTGCCGATATTACCGCCGACCCAGACGTTGTGGTTGGGTTTTCGAACTGCGAAATGCTGGCGGGCGATCTCACCGACCAGGGCGGTCGTTGTGGTTTTCCCGGCGGAACCGGTGATACCAATTACGGGACAGGGGGCTGCTTCGAGGAAAATTTGCGAATCGTTAGAGAGTGGAATGCCAAGGCGTTTTGCTTCTTGCACGAGGGGCAGGTCGAGGGGGACGCCACCGGAAAGGCAAACCATGTCCACACCAGCGAGGATCTCGACGGGATGGTCACCTGTGACCCAGGTGATATCCAGATCAGCCAGTTCCTGCCGGACCTCGACCAAGGCTTCTTCCGGGCGGTGGTCGTTGAGGATGACGGTGGCACCATGTTCGACCAGGTAGCGCGAGAGCGCCAGCCCTTGCCGGGCTGCACCGATCATCACAATTTGCTTTCCTTCCCAACGCGACATCAATTACTCCACTAAAACCAGGGCAATACCCAACATGGTGAAGATCAAACTGATCAGCCAAAAGCGCTGCACAACCTGGGTTTCACTCCATCCGGTCAATTCAAAGTGGTGGTGCAGCGGTGCCATTTTGAAGAACCTTTTTCCTTTGGTCATCCGAAAATAAATGATCTGAATCACCACGCTCAGTGCTTCACTGACCGGGATCACGGCGATAAGGGGGATGATCAGCCATTGACCGGTCATCAGCGCTACCACACCGAGGGTTGCGCCAATTGCAAGCGAACCAGTATCACCCATGAACAACCGGGCTGGGTGTACGTTGAACCATAAAAAACCAAAAAGCGCACCCACCAACGAGAAACAGAACCGGGCGAGATAACTCTGCCCCTGGATTAAAGCTACAAAACCAAAAGCAGCGAAAGCCGTCGCGGAGATCAGCCCGGCAAGCCCATCCAAACCATCGGTGAAGTTAACGGCATTGGACATGCCAACGATGATGAACACAGCGATTGGGATATAAAGTGGACCCAGGTTGATGACTTCTTCCGAGGTGAACCAGTATAACTGGGGCACTTCCAGCAGATCTCGAAGGGCAAAGGCGATGGCGATCGCAAAGACCACCTGGATGGCAAACTTGATCCTCGCGCGCATGCCCAGGCCGCGGCGGGGACCACGGATGCCTTCCCAATCGTCAATCATGCCCAAAAAAGCGTAAGCCCACATGGTGACCACGGGAAGTAACACTGAGCGCCCCAGGAGGTTGAAACCAAAGATGGAAACGGCATTGAAAAGCACCGTTAACAGGGTGACCGGGATCATGAACATGAAACCGCCCATGGTAGGGGTGCCCCTCTTGGTCATGTGCTGGTCCGGGCCGTCTTCGCGGACGATCTTGCCGATCTTCCAGGCTGTGAGCAATCGGATAAGCGGGTCTCCCCAAATGAAAGTCATCATGAAGCTGAGGCCGCTGATGGCGATCGCAACAGAGGTGTTTTCCATCAGTCGCTCACCTCCAGGGCAGTTATGATTCGGTCCATCCGCAAGCTGTTTGAGCCTTTAATCAGAACAATGTCTCCTTTTTGGATCGTACGGACAGCGGGTTGGGCTGCCTGTTGTGAATCCGGGAACCACTGGATTTGAGATTCGGGGAAGCCGTTTTTGATGGCAGCTTTGGCAGTGGTTTTGGAACGTTCGCCGACCAATATTAACGCATCCGCTGTTGAAGCAGCAGTTTCACCTACGGAATGGTGTCCGGAATCTTCATAAGGTCCAAGTTCCAGCATATCGCCCAGGATTGCGACTCGCCGGCCTTTCAAACCACTCAGCAATTGGAGTGCTGCGACGGTTGATGCAGGTGAGGCGTTGTAGGTATCGTCCAGGACGATTACACCGTTAGGCAGGATGATCTGCCGCATTCGAAGGTCAACCTGGCTGGTTTCCAGCCCTTTGCCGATCATGTCCCAGTCCAGTCCTTCTACCAGGGCAACGGCTGTTGCCCGCAGGATGGTGTAGACTGAGAATTCACCCACAAGGGGTGAATGGACGGTATGGCTTTCCCCTTGATAGGTCAGGGTGCAGGATATTCCCTCCAGCCCAAGGGACTCAATCCCGCTGGCGGATAGATCTGCACCTTCCACGATGCCATAGGACAGCACCTGTGCCTGGGTTTTGCCTGCCATATTCCACACCCAGGGGTCATCCATGTTCAGGATGGCGATGCCTTCAGGAGCCGCTGGCAGGGATTCGACCAATTCCGCTTTGCCTTTGGCGATGATCTCTTGCGATCCCGCCCGTTCTGCATGGACGGTGCCAATATTCGTCACCACTCCGATGTGGGGCTTGGCGATTTGGCACAGGGTACGGATCTCGCCGGGCACATAAAAGCCCATTTCCAGAACAGCGCATTCATGCAGGTCCTCAAGATCTAACAACGTCAGCGGTAATCCGATCTCGTTGTTGCGGTTGCCCGGGTTCTTGAGGACGTTGAACTTCTGCGAGAGCAGGGAGGTTGTCAATTCCTTGGTTGTGGTCTTGCCCACACTGCCGGTGATTCCGATGGTGCGGATGGGGTGTTTCTCCCGCCAATAGGCAGCCAGGGTCTGCAAAGCCGAGAGTGCATCATCAACCCGCAAGCAAAGGGGCAAGGAGATTTCGACTTCGTCCGGATTGAAATAGCCTGTTCGGAGGTCAAGTAAATTTAAATCCGCTGGCATTTCCCGGTCGACAAAGGCGAGCGTTGCACCGTTTTCGAAGGCAGCCTTGACATAATTGTGACCATCCACACGTTCTCCTGGAAGGGCAATGAACAGGCTGCCTTCGACGGCCTGGCGCGAGTCAATCACGCCACCGCTGATGCGCACATCCAGCGGTGCGATCTCATGATCTGTCAGTGCAGCAATGATGTTACGCAAGTAAATCACAAGATATCCTTTTTATTCCGCGCTCAGTTGCAGCCGGACCTGGTCCGGCGGGATCTTCATTAATACGACCAGTTGTTCAACGACATCCCGAAATACCGGGGCGGCAACTTCGGAGCCCCATTTCGAGATTGAGGGTTTCTCTAACCAGACATAAACGATAAATTTTGGGTCGTCCACCGGTCCCCAACCGACGAAAGAGGTGTTGGTTTGCGAGCTTGTATAGCCAAACTCGGTTGGGATTTCACCTGTACCGGTTTTCCCTGCGATAGTGTATCCTTCGACCAGAGCGGTGGAGGCTTCCTCTTCCAAAGCCACGGTGAGCATCTGGGTCAGCGTCTCTGCGGTTTCAGCGGTAATTGGGCTGCTGACCACCTGCGGAGCAACATCATATTGCTGCCCCCCGTCGACCACACTCCGGACGACATGGGGTGCCATCATTTTGCCCTCATTCGCCACCGCGGAGATGGCTGTGACCATTTGGATGGGCGTGACAGCGATCCCCTGACCAAAGGAGTTGGTCGCCAGGTCCAGGATCACCCATTGGTTGTTCTCGGGGAGGCGCAGGGGATAATTGGCTTCGCCAGCCAGGTCAATGCCCGTGCTCCTGCCGAAACCGAAAGCCTGTATGTATTCATAGAAGAGGTCTTCGCCCAATAGGTCAACCGCGACATGCGCCAGACATACATTAAGGGAGTGCTGCATACAACCGAGCATGTCCTGTTCGCCCCAGGCGCCGCCGTCCCAGTTATAGATTGGCCAGCTATCTTCCACCCAAAAGACCCCAGAGGAGTCGATATACGTGGTGGATGGCTCCGCAACACTGCTATCAAGGGCGGCAGCCATTGTGATGACCTTAAACACTGAGCCTGGTTCGTAAGCGTCACCGATTGCCCGGTTATAAGGTGTGATCCCGGGGAAGGTCTTTTCGTAATCCCAATAAGCATTGGGATCGAAGAAGGGCGTGCTGGCCATACCGAGGATCTCGCCGGTCTCCGGATCGGCGACGATAATGGTACCGCTCTCTGCACCGGACCAATTAATAGCATCGGACAGAGTTTGCTGGAGCATGGCTTGGATTTCCCTGTCAATCGTCAGGATCAGACTCGCGCCCGGATCAATGTCGGGCAGGGCTTCCACCAGATATGGGTCGTTGGGCATGAAGACATTCTTCGGTTTACCGGTGAGAAGGCGGTTATAAGCCTCTTCAACGCCATAGACCCCCTGGGCTGTTTCCCTTGAGAAATAATTATAAAAACCGAGGACGTTGGCAGCGAGGGATCCCTCGGGATAGGACCGTTGCTGCATCGGCGCCCAGACCAGGCCGGAGAGGCTTGGCGTGATGGATCGCTCTGCTTGCCGTCGTACCGTATAGTTCTCTTTAAGTTGTTCCAGTTCCAGGATGGTCTCTTCATCCACATAACTGGCAAGAACGTAATAGCGGTTTTCCTCTTTTTCCCGCTTTTCAGTACTTGCCAGGGTAAAAACGTCCGCATATTCGAGGTCCAGAAGGGTCGCGGCTGAGAAGGCGATTGATTCTGGATCGGTAACGAATTTCAGATCTATGCCAACTTCATAGGCGATCTGGTTGGTGGCAAAAACATGTCCGCTTCGGTCATAGATCGTCCCGCGGGGCGGGTGGATGATCTGTTCGACGCCCCGGTAGTCTTCAGATTTGGCGATCAGGTCGAGGGCACTGGTGCTGTAATTAATGCGGATCATCTGGAAAACGATTGCCACGCCAATAATTCCACAGGTCAGGGCGATAGTGATATAGCGGAAGTAGAAGGAGGGTTTCATGGCAGTGTGTCCCCCTCTGTCGCATCGTCTGAGAGCTGCCAAATGTTTTTCGCAAGCCAATCCCACAAGGAAGTCTTATAGGAGGATTGGACAATGGGAGCTTCATTAATGATATTCACCCGCGGCGGCGCCAAAACCAGATTCTCATTGGGATCATAGCCTGGTATCTCGAGATAGATTGCCGTTTGGGGGTCCATCAAGGAGAAATCCATTTCTTCGGCTCTAGCCAACATGTTCTTGGCTGATCGTGCTATGGCGAGTTCGGTGGTCAATTTGGCGATACCGTTATTGATCTCATCGATCTGGTTTTCCAGGTTTTGAATGTTCCGGCCAGCAGTGGCTGCCTGCGCGCTGATATTGAGATACACCCCAGCAACGGATGACACGAGAACCAGTCCAAGTAAAAACAAACCAATCCATTGCATCTGGACTCGCCATGGGGCTTGTTTATAAGCTTGTAAAAGACGATTCTTCATGTCATTACCTTTGCAATTATCGTGCCTTAGGTATTTTCTCAGCGATTCGCAGTCTTGCACTGCGTGATCGTGGATTCTCTTCGATTTCTTGCTCTGTGGCTCTGACTGGTTTCTTTGTCAGTACCTTTAATGTGGCGGTATGTTGACAGGTGCATACCGGTTGTTCGGGCGGGCAGATGCAATTCTTGCTTTCTCTTCTGAAGAACTGTTTTACGATTCGATCTTCCAGCGAGTGAAAGCTGATGACGGCAATCTTGCCTCCTGGAGCCAGGCACTCCACCAAGCTCGGAAGCGCCCCTGAGATCGTCTCTAACTCCCGGTTGGTGGCGATCCGGAGAGCCTGGAAAGTCCGGGTGGCGGGGTGGAGGTGCGTTTCGTACCCCGGCACAGCCTTTTCAATCAAACCTGCTAGACCCTGGGTGGTATTGATGGGTCTGGCTGCGACGATAGCCCGTGCAATCCGGCGGGAATAGCGCTCCTCACCGAATTCCCAGATGATGTCGGCAAGGTCTTTCTCGCTCAAGGTGTTGACCAGATCGGCTGCGCTCAAACCCATCTCCTGATTAAAACGCATATCCAGTGGTCCTTTTTCCTTGAACGAGAACCCACGGTGGGGGCGGTCAATCTGCATCGATGAGACGCCTAAATCCAGAAGGATACCGTGTGCCTGCTGCCAGCCAATCTCCTGAAGGATCTCGGCTGCAAAGCGATAGGAAGCTTGTCGGATGATGGTGCGTTCCTGATAGGCGAAAAGACGCTGGCGAGCGATCGCCAGCGCTTCCGAGTCCAGATCAAGACCGAGCAACCTGCCACGGGGCGCCGAAGCCATCAATATACCCTCAGCATGTCCACCAGCGCCGAGTGTGCCATCGAGATAATCTTTGCCAGACTCGGGCGCTAAAGCATCCAGGACTTCTTGGTAAAGAACTGGTTGGTGGGGGAAATAATCGCCAGGGCCACCGGCGACTGTTCCCCCCCCATTTATTGATTCGTTCACGGTAGGGTAGTTAAATCCAGGGCACTAAGCCGTTGCTCATTCGCTTCGATATCATTCAGTGATGTTTGCTGAGTGTGCCAGTTTTCTGGTGACCAGAGTTCAAAATACTCCCCGCTGCCAACCAGAACTGCTGTTTCTTTGAGATTTGCAGTCTCTCTCAGAAAGGCAGGCAAAAGGATGCGACCGGCTTTATCGAATTCGACCCTCTCTGCGTTTGAAAAGAGGATCCTGCGAAGCCTGCGACTGTTCGGATCTAAAACACTAATCGAACGTACCCGATTCGATATTAGATCGAACAAGTCTGGTGGGAGAGCTTGTAGATTACCATCATATCCCTGGGTGATAACGACCGTGTTGCCCAACGCCTCGCGAAACTTCGCGGGGATGGTGATCCGGCCTTTTTCATCGATAGTGTGTTCGTATCGTCCCAAGAACATTTGTTCTACCACTCCTATTACCAATGGTGCGCCGGGTCAACCGGCGCTCCACTGCTTCCCACTTTTCTCCACTTTTAACCACTAGTGAATAAAGTATAGCGTAATTGGCGGTTAAAATCAAGGGGAAAGGAGCGGATTATATTTATTCAGATGTGATTTGTCTGATAAGGGTTTGGGGATATTTTCTTGGGAGAGAGTCGATAAAATAATCATTGTTACCTGATTGATGATAATAGTCATCAGGAAGAGGCTTAACGTCAAACACTTGTAATATTATACCAGACATTGGTAGACCTCTTGTCGTTGCGATGAGCCACGTAGTGGCGACGAAGCAATCCCAGATATACTCTCATTGATTGTTCTCCAAACAAAGGGTCATTAATAGGTTGAGATGTTGAGATTGTTTCGGTCCTTCCGCGTTCGCTAAGACAAATGGAGAAATTTCAGTGCTTTTTTAAAGGAATCAAGAATAAGCGCTTGACTGAAGTGGTATCCTGATGATTAATATCGTGGAAAAGATTGACAGTAACCCATCCCTGGAACACCATCGCTGGAACACATCCCTGGAACCCGGTGTTAGCAAAAGTTGAAAAGTGAACTCCTATAAAGTTGAAAAGTGAACTCTAAAACCATGAAGCGGAAGATCTAAAGAATGAACCATTTTTTGGTTATACCAAAGGCGGATATGCATGATTTCTCTGTCTACATCGGGGATAAGGTGAATATCAACATCTT
>Ga0180009_10000891_pt1 | contig 38118 bp, 38 predicted proteins | sample OS_PC_MetaG_FD_123537 | JGI IMG/M metagenome (GOLD analysis project Ga0180009, IMG submission 123537) | Groundwater microbial communities from the Aspo Hard Rock Laboratory (HRL) deep subsurface site, Sweden - OS_PC_MetaG | ecosystem: Environmental > Aquatic > Deep subsurface > Groundwater... | reverse complement strand
AGCCAGAGAGGCATGGATGCTAACCAGGAACGGAGACCTTTTGGGGCGACCGTCAAATAACTCAGAAGCAAGCGTTCAAAAGTTAGAATAGGCTTATCATAAAAAACAACGTAGTCTAAATTATCTGAAGTAATCTTCTCTTTATTAAGACAGTATTGAATCGCGTTTTTGGGAAATCGAGGATCGTGTTTTTTTCTCGTAAAACGCTCCTCCTGAGCAGCTGCCACAATTCGTCCATCACGTAAAAGTGTTGCGGCACTATCGTGATAAAAGCAGGATATCCCAAGAATATACATGTCGTTTAGTCTCTATCCGCTCTATTAAGGATCAACTCGATGCTCCAACGATCTCTCCCTCGGAAGTGAGCTGTGAAAATCCCTTGAGAGCCTTTTCTCTTTTTTCTTTGAGGTTTTGTTGGATTTGACTATCTAATCGTTCTCTTTCCCAATTCTTGATCACCTCGTGCTGCAAATGATATTGCAAAGCTGAAAACCACAAGGTTCTGATGCGCATGCCACAATGAAACATGCGATAACAGATATCCGAATCCTCTCGTCCCCAGCTTTGATCAAAGGTTTCATCAAATCCATCCACCTTTAAAAAATCACTCTTAAACATGGAGAGATTACACCCACGAAGGGATGTTTGGAATTTTCGCGGCCTGGCAAAAAATCTCTTCAGTACAGAAGATCGAAAGGTATTTTTCCGATTTTTGAGACCTCTCATCCAGGGGGGAGGAGGCTTGAAAGTCCCATCTGCCAAAACCTTTTTAGTATAATAGCCAGGGAGCAGTGAGCGCTTCCCCTGCAAAAAAATCCCTTCCTGCGCCATGGAGAGATGATCTTCAACAAAATTAGGGTGGAGAATCACGTCTTGGTCAACAAATATCAGGTAGGGAAGGTCCGAGTACTTCACGGCTAAATTTTTGATCCTGGACTGACGCACACCTTTGTCCTGGTGCCATACGTGATACCATCTTAGATTAGAGGGTGTTAATATATCTTCCACTGCTTTGGTTGTATCTGGACCCGAGCCATCATCTGCCACAATTACCTGATCCGGCTTAATTGATTGTTCAAGAATAGAACAGAGAGAAAGCCTAAGGGCATCAGGCCAGTTGTAGGTGGTTACAATGATAGTGGTTGAGAGCATAATGAAATATAAAAATCCTCGTACTCTTTTACAACTTTAGACAATTCAAAATGGTCCATAACACGCTTTCTGGCCAACAATCCGAGTTCACGTCTCCTTTCCTCACCGAGATCGACCAATGCTTTCCATGCACCTGTCAGGGCCAATGAATCTCTCGGTGGGACGACATAACCGGTGTTGTTGACGATGAAGGCTGCGTCACCCACGTCTGTCACCACACAGGGAACACCACAGGCCATGGCCTCACAAATCACATTGGGAAATCCTTCTCCAAGAGAAACAGATGATGCGATATCCAGGGCTGCCGTAATCCCTGGAATATCTTCCCGCTCACCCAAAAGGTGAAAGTGATCTGACCAGCCCTGCGGAATCAATGGGGCGAGGTCCTTGTTTTCCCGAGTCACCCCTTTTCCTGCCAGAACAAAATGTCCGTTCCTCCCTTGCTCCAGTAGCAAGGCGGCCGCTTCAAAAAATGTGCGGTGATCCTTCATGGGGTCACACCGGGCGATGAACCCGACCAGAAAGCGTTTGCCCTTTTCCCTGTCCGAGCCTTGCTTACGCCCATCCTGCGGCTTCTGGTTATTGCAAAGGCCCAATTCATGCAACAGCCTTTGCTTGGCATGAGGATCAGGTTTAAACTCCTCTAGATCAAAACCGTTCGGAATCACCTCCCAGCGCTTCGTCTTGTAGCCAAGGCCAACGTGGAATCTCCGGGCCTCCAACGAGTTCGTAATAATCGCCTGAGGGAAAGGCGAAAAACGGGAGGAGAGGCGGACTGCCCACCTGGTGGAAGAACGGTATTTGTCCAAATCCATATAAGAACATCGAATGTTCCAACATATATTCGGAATCTTCGCCAACTTCCCGAATATGAGACCGAGCAAATCCGCATGATAGAGCCATGTCTGCAGAATTTTGGGCCTTATTCTTACTATCAACCAACACAGCCTTACTATCAACCGACACAGCCTGACCAATCCGGCGGCGTTCACTCTTCCCCGAGGCATATTCAAAGTGTAAACCGGCACCCCAAGAGCGGATAATCGCCTTCCAATCGGTCCGCTATCTGTAAGACTGACGACCGTGTTGGAGAAACGCTTGTCGTCCATGCCGGACAACAGCTTGAATAGCATGATCTCAGCACCCCCCACATCCAGTGTGGTTATCAGGTGCAGCACGGAAATTCTCTCATAGGTCATTTGACTGGGATTTTTTTGCTAAAAATAGAAACAGGGGGCCTGGCTTCTATAAATGGCCACCCGCCTTTTGGAGCACCATATTGTAATGAACCGAGAGCACCTTTGATAGGAAGGGAATCCTGCAGAGTCTCCTCTCCAACCCCATGAGATATCGCCCCTCCCGGTCGATCGCTTTGGCCAATTTTGCGCATGCAATCCTGAAGTATCGAAGGGACACAACCCTCAAATCATAATCACCGAAGACTCGGGCAACCTGTCCGGCCGGGATGATGCGTTCTACCCCATATAAACATTCTTTGCCGTCCTGGCCGAGTCTTTTTCGAATGGTCCTGAAGCCTCTCTCTCTGAAAACACGAATCTGCATAAGTGGGTTGTAGGGGTTTACTTCACTGATGATCAAAACACCCCAATCCCTCAAAAGACCGGATATCCTTTTGATAATCTCTGGTCTCGGCTCCATATGATGGAGGGCTTCCTCAAGATATATGAGATCAAATTTTCGATCCAGTGGAAGGGAGAGCACGTTTGATTCACTGAATTCACAGTCAACCGTGACCCCCAGTTCTCTTTCCATGACCCTTTTCCGCTCACTTGCACAGAAAAGCCTCTCCTTATTGATATCTACTCCCAGGACCTGTCCTGTCCCTTGAAGCTTATGGCCCATGTACAATGAGACAGAGCCGGTGCCACAGCCCAGATCCAGAATCTCAACGCCACCCTTTTTCTTCAGGGCATCAAGCTCCTGATCCAACTCCAGATGGCGATCCGACCATATTCCCTTTAAATAACCGTGAAAATTGTTCTCATAATTCGTATAGTAGTTACTGAAGGTGATAGCCGCCCTTCCATCGAGCCTTGGTTTTTCGAACCACCAGTTTAAAAAATCTCCGGAATCCTTGAAGGAGATATCGCTCTGTCGAGGGTGCATCTCAATCCTGGCGTCTCAGGAGAATCACCACCCTTTCCGGAGAGTCCCTGTCCGAAAAAGACCTGTAAGAGAGCACTTCCGCATTTCTGAGCCAGGGGGTATTCCGCAGGCGGTTCAGGGACGTTGCATAGTTTTGACCTGCATGCCCCTCATAGAACATATATTTCCAGGGTAATTCAGAAACTCCGCCGGGGAACCCGATATGGTCGCCCACAGCAAGATAGAAAAGGATTCCATCCTTTTTCCTTCTATACCTCTCAGGAACCTTTGATATAAAGTCCGTATCTTCTTGGATCACCTCCCCAAACAGGTCAAACCTGGTTGCGCCCAATCCCAGAAGTACCCGGTTTGCACACGCAACCACCTCCGGGATATCCCAACCTATTCCCCATTGGGCGCCTTCTGACAAGGCATTGTAAAGCATCAATCCTGTATTGCACCCAATGTCGTATGCGACCCTGTCATGGAATGAGCATCCACCGCTTTCCATCATTTCAAGAAAGTGTTGCCATCGGGTCCCTAAATCCCTCTTTCCCATAGACGGACCCGGTATGGACTGATAAAGATATCTCCTGCCTCCTCTGTAAAACCGGGCATCCCCAAAGTGGACTTTTTCTAGAACCTCTGCGATGACCTTTTCGATCATCCGTTCTTCATCTTTTAAAAGAAATCCCTGAAAATCCACATAGAGCGGCCTTCCCCCCATTCCGTGCATAATAAGATTATTGCTGCAGTTCGGTGGTTCGAAGTCGTACATGATATCCACGCTTTCGTGAATCGTTGTTATTTCTCCCTGCTCTAACAATGATTTGAGTGTTCTCATGAAAGCATCGTAGTCTTTTTGCTCTACCTCGGGACCCTCTACGTGTTGCACCACATAACAGGTGAGATAATGATCTCCGGCCTTAAGGGCCAGAATATCGTAGATCCGCACCCCTATACCATGGATATAGAGATAATTTGCCACGCGCACCAGGGCGACGGGTGATGGGGTTAACCAGCGCTTCAGGGCAGCCCCCGGAGCCGGGTGCTGTCTATGGACTGTATATCTGGCCTTTTGTGGATGGTGAAAGTTTTTAAGGATCTTAAGGCCCGAATCGGCAGGATAATAGGAGGACAAAAAATCGAAGTGTCGGCTTAACTCTTTCTGAGGAGGAATATAAAAAGTCCATCCTCCCTCAACGTATCGTATCTCTTCCTTATTCAACCACTGACGAAATGCATCAATCGTCGTAAAATGATGATCGGAAATGGAGAATTCCAGAATCTTCTGTTTTGAAACGATCTCTGAAAAGGGACTCTTGCGTAATTTGGCAATAAACTTCCCGGTATAAAGTGCGTGAATAAAGAATCTTATTTCGCCATAGGGAGCATACACGAATAATAGGAATTTATAGAGAAGGGGGTAGGGTTCAGTCTTTTTCTGTACATATCGAATCAGATTCATCGAGAGCAATCCAAACCATTCAGTTTTTCTTCTGGGAGATCAAAAAACAAGAAGCGGCACCTGGATAGGGCCGGGCCTCTACCCCTTGGAAACGCCCTGTTACCTGTTTAAACGCCTCGATCACCTGTTCAATCTCTTCCAGCATAAGCCCGGAAAACTTCTGCTTATAATAGGCCTCTCCTCCTGAGGACCCTTTCATCAAACGCCTGGTCATACGTTTGGCCGACATGGCATAGACATTCATCCTCCTTCGCATTTTCTCATACGGAGATACGGGTATCTGATAGGATAATAGGGAATCCCTTTTAACCATTCCCTGTAATTCGGAAACGATATTTTCGCATGCTGTGGGACCCTTGACACTTACGATGTGATCCTCAATCAGGTTATTGGCATTAGCATTTCCGTGCTCTCTGTGAACATAACCCTCAGGGTCTCCAAGCACCTGTTCTATCAAGGCGACAAGCTCATGGGGAGAATAAGCCTTGCTGCTGACACCATTGGGAAGCCTGGAATCAAATATCTCAGACGTGATAGGACAGTAACAGACCACAGGCTCATCCAAGACATACCCCTCCACGCCGGTCGTGCAACTGTTGTAAATCATTATTTGGGAAGCCATGATCCAGGGAATCACATTTCCTTCGTGAATCACCTCCACGTTGTGAAGGTCCTCTGTTTCTTCTCTCCATGTCTCCTGATTTTCAGCGGGATGTGGCCGGACGATGATCCTGTGTTTCGGGAAGGCCTTGCTAAGATGGAGGACCATTTTCCCAAAGTGATGGTACATATCCCCCACATAATCCCTCCATCTTACAATGAACGCCTCATGTTCCGCATCTTTTATACGTCCCGCCTTTTTAAGGTTCTCAATGAAAAAATCACGGCCATAAAAATGATTATAGATACTGAAATTTGTATTGATTAAGATAAAATCTCCGAATCTCTCACGCAACGCCTCGGCTTCAGATGAAAAGATGCCCCTGAAGGGATGTCGCAGTAGGTCGAATCGGGGATTTCCCGTGCAGATGATTTTATTATGATTCTCATTTATCTTGCTTTTGATAGTCTGTGCTTGTATTTTCCCCCATGCGAAGAATATATCTACTAACTCATAAGCATCAGAGGAAACACGTTCCCTGAGATAAGTATCTGGGTCCTGAAAGACCAAGCCTTCCTCACACCAGGCACCTACCCGGTTTCCTATTTTCCTGTTCTTTTGAAACCCTTTAATCTTTGTTCGGACAATACTCTTGTCTATGTAGATACCCCGTGGCAGGTAATTCAGATACCGATGCATCTCATTCTGATCAGCAATGACCACACTGAATCCCACCTCTGCCGCAAAACAGGATAGAAGGACTTTGCCCTGAAACTCACGCACCTTGATCTCAATGGGAAGCAGCAGATAAGGTTCAGCTTGGGGATCAAACTCTCTCTTCAACATAGGCAAAATCTCCTTAATAAAGGGGGTAGATTTTTAGGGGAGTATTTTTCAAATGCATTGAGTTGGAGGGCCATGAAATAACGTCTCTTCAAACCGCGGATCAGATCCCTTTCCTCAAAATGCGTCATTTCCATGTATACTTTCCTTCCCGACCCCTTCGAGCCTTTTCCTCACTTGATCGTACTTTGCCTTACCCTTTATTGATTTCAAGGCGTAAAATGTTGATCTCTCCAAGACCTGGGAGATCAAATAGTTCACATCTTGAGACTCCTCTAAGTATCCTCTTGTAAAGCTGATAACCTCACGATCTGTCGGAAGTCCAATCCAGCGCAGCATCTTGGCAAACATTTTACCAAGCTGTTGGCAACGTTTTTTAAAGGATATCTTTTTTCTTCTGAGTGATCCCCATTCTCTGTCAATCACAACCAGGGATCTTTTAAAATCGGTAAAATCTTTTGAGACACAGATCATATCCGTAACCCTAACAATGGAGTCGAGGCCCTTTGTATGCATGAAACCCACGAGCGCCCCGTAAGCCTTCATCAGCCGCCTTCTCCCGAGTTCGTCCAGTGCTTCGTACATGTCTGTAAATCTCTTTCCCTGAACCTCCTCCACAAGAAGAAAACCGCTTAAAGGGACACCTAACAGGCGCCTTGATCCCCAGGCCACAGGGTGCATGACCGGAACTCCTTGGGCCTCCAACAGCCTTAGCAGTTCCAACTCCCGTTCCGTCACCATGCGGGCCTTCCCTTCTTTCAAAAAAGCCTTCAGAATCTGAAGGGGTTGCATGGAAAAGGCCTGCTTTAAGTAAAATCTTTTTTGAGCCCCATTCATGTTTCCCTCAATGAGGCGTACATGTTTTCGCGGATTACGGGCTACCATTTGACCGCCAGCAAAGTTGATCATGGCGTCGTAGTCGCCCAGGGGAATACCGTTTAAATATCCCTGTGCTGTTGGATTAATTTGGATCTTTTCCTTGACAAACATCGGTCACTGAGTCCATTTATTCATTCCTTAAACTGTTCATTTGGCATCTCTGCCCAAAAGGAATTCAGCCAACTCCAGGTCAAAAGGTTCATCTATGTTTACTAATGGCCTGTCAATTACAACAGCAACACAGTCTTCTTCCAGAATATATCCCTTGTCTATCATTGTCTCTCGCTTGACCGCATAGCATACACCGTTACGATAATAGTAGGTGGGAATCTTCTGCCTGATGCTGAAACTAGCACCATCTTTCAGATAGAACCCGATATATCCACTGGAATCCACAGTTAAACATTTGTGAGGTGTAAAATGGGCAGGAGCTTTACTAATGGTTGCTGCTGCTATATGATTGCCATCAAGGAGAGTAGCGACGGTACGTTCAATATCCTCAGGTCGCCTCAAGGGACTGGTGGGTTCCAATAAGATGGAGATGTCAAATTGCATGCCATAATGCTTTTCGGACTTTAGCCAGGCATGCCGCCACATATCCACTGAAGTGGATAGATCACCGGAAAGGTCATCAGGTCGTATAAAGGGGACTTCAAGTCCATGTAAAAGACCTTCTTCCGCTATTTTCCTATCGTCGGTTGACAGAATAGCCCTATCAATCCACGGTAATGCGTTGGCCACTTGACCGGCTCTGCCCACCAGACTCATACCGCCAACTTTGCACATATTTTTTCGTGGAATGGATTTGCTGCCACCTCGTGCCGGTACAACAGCAAGAACAGTTAGTCCTCGGTATGCCAAAATTAAAGCCCGTAAGAAGATAGGTCTAACATTTGACCCTTGGTATTACTTTGCCGGGCAACCTCTATGAGCTTCAAGACCTTAACACCATCCTGGATCGTGCAAGTCTTAACGGGAGCCCCATCTAACACCTCAAGGAATTCACGATCGACCCCTAAAAACATATCATTCCGTTCGCAGTTATACTCATGAGACTCCCACGTTTCAGTCATCTCCTTGCCTACGGCCACCCGGTTTGGGTCCACTGTCCAGAGAACGGTTCCTTCCTCACCTATAAAACGAATATATTTCTCATGAGGCCTCCCGTAAAGATCCAGGTGCATGGTCACATAAGTGCCATTTTTGTAATTGATCAACATATCCACATTGTCATCAGTATCGATCTTTAGGTCACTGATCTTGTCGATCTTTGCCATCAGTTGATCCGGTTTTCCCAGAAACCAGAACATGAGATCGATCCAATGGCTTTCATCGAGCAATGCCCCTCCACCAAGGGCCTTGCTGGCCATAAAAAAATCCCAATAATTCTCCCATGGATGCCAGTCGGCAAGGTGGGCTGACATGACAAACTTGACATGTCGAAGTTTCCCTATGGCTTGCTGTTCCAGCAATTCTTTCACATTTTTAAGTGGGGGCCACCATCGGTAGGTATAACCCAATAGCAATGGTATTCCTGAACTCCTGACCATATCCTCCAGTCTCCTTGCGCTGGTTTCATCTGGTGAAACAGGCTTTTCCAGTAATACGGGAAGTCCACGCTCAAGGGCTGCTATACTCTGCTCCACATGAAATACGGGGGGTGATGTGACAGCTACTCCATCAATCTTTTCGGTGCTGTTAAAGGCATCTTCCATGGAAGTATAAGCCCCCACAAGATCAATTTCCGACCTGATTTCCATTAGTCGATCAGATCGAGGATCCATGCAGGATATTCGGCAACCGAGAGAAGCAAAATTCTTAGCATGCCTTTGACCCGCGCTTCCTGTTCCCAAAACCAAGATGTGTTTTTTACTCATCCAACCCTCCTTATCATAATGGACATCTCCTTGGTTTCATTTATCGTCATCTAATGTCACGAACCATATGCTGATAACCTTCAGGATCGAAAGCGATCTCCATAAAAAGGGGACCGTCTAAATGATTCCAGGACTGTAGGATCTCTTCGACCTCTGTTTCGTTTTTTGCCTGGGCTGCATATACCCCGAGGCCTTCAAATGTTTTCAACCAGGAAGGTTGGTGGATTACAACCGGTTTTTCAGTCAGTCCATCTTTAATGGATCGCATTCGTATGGACCCCAAATGCGAATCGCTCATGAGAACCACAAGGAGTGGTAGCCGACATTTGACGGCTATTTTTATCTCGGCGATAAACATGCCAATACCACCATCCCCCACGCAAGCAACCGTTGGAATGGTTGTATCATAAATAGCCGCTCCCAGCGCCATCGGCAACCCTATTCCCATATACCGGCCCTGTCCAGAAGAGAGATACCATTGGGGTTCGGGTACCCTCCAGATGTGTTCTCCAATGGTACAGAAGTTTCCCGTGTCCAATACCAAACGGGCACCATGCTGAAAATGTTGCTCGATGACCTGAAAAGCATGAGCGGGCATAAATTGACCGGTGAGGAGTCTACCCCTCATCTTTCGCAAACAACTTTCCAAGAATTCCAAACCCCATTCTTTTCCCGCAAGGGCTGTAAAGACAATCTCCATCTCTTTTGGGGACCCATGAAGGACATGATCAAATTGAAAACCACTGCAGAGATCCTCTCCTAAGGGATCTAGATTCATTGCCTTGCATGGAAAAGGTTTGACACCTAAAATTTCGTTATGCCTGAGCCCGATCCCAATAACAAGATCGGCCTGAGGAAGGATGGAGAACTCAGGCGTTAACTCCAGCCCGACACCTGTATAAACTCCGGCCGATTGGGGCAGTGTCTCATCCACAACGCCTTTGGCTGCCGCAACGCTAAAGACCGGGACAGACAACTGGTTTAATTGGTGGGACAAGTTATTACGAAGCGCGAGGGTACCGGCTATCACAACAGGCCTCTCGGCTAAAGTGATTAGTTCGGAAAGCTTATCTTGGGGAAAGGCTTGGGCGTGATCGTTTCGTGAAAGAGGAATATCATCTTCCACTTCAATTCCTGACTCTGAAATGTCAAGATGAACGGGACCCGGAACCTCGGACTCGGCCCAATGGGCAAGATCTGGAAACCGGGGGCCCTTCTTGGCGAGAAACCTTCTCCCCTTTGAGACGGCAGAGATGAGACCTTCATGATTTATTCTCTTATGCGCCTTTGAAGGTGGCGTTCCGGGTAGATAGGCTTCGGATATAGAGACCACAGGCAGCGCCTCTAGCCAGCAAGCGGCCAGGCCAGGGACCATGTTAGCAAGGCCGGGGCCTTTTATACTTAAAGCCACGCCGGCCCGCCCGCTTAATCTTCCAAGAGCACCGGCCATCAAGGCAGCAGAACCTTCAAAATGAGTCAGATGGAACAGCCCGCCACGCTTCTCCAGTTCATCCAAAAGGGTAAGGCTGGAACCACTGCCGGGTATTCCAAAGATGTGACGCACATCCCTTGTGGCCATATCTTCTGCAAGGGCTGAAAGATCGCTCATGAATTCAATCCAAGTGCCTTAATGATCTTTTTTGCAGAATGTGCACAGACCAGTTGAACAGCATCAGGGCTGAAACCACCACAGTGGGGCGTGATCATGAGATTGTCGTGGGTCCTTGAATATGCCACCAAGGGGTGTTGATGGATATCCGGTTCTCCCTCCAGAACATCCAGTCCCGCAGCTCCTACACGCCCGGATTCCAAGCCCTCCAGAAGTGCCTTTTCATCAATCACAGCACCCCTTGAAGTATTGACAAAAACAATCCCTGGTTTCATCATTTCAAAATATTTTCGCGATACCAATCCCCTCGTTTCCTCGGACAGATGAACGTGAACAGATACAAAATCTGATGTGCGCACTAATTCTTCGAGAGTAACCCTGGTAAACCCATCGGGGAGGGGGTCAACATAGGGGTCGTAACCCAAGACCTCCATTCCAAAGGCCAGGGCATAACGTCCTATCCAACCTCCAAGACGGCCGCAACCAATGATGCCCATACGTTTCCCACGAAGCATAATTCCCGGAAATTGTTCGCGAACCCACTGCCCTGACTTCACATGATGAAAAGCCGCGGGCAACTTCCGGGCACAAGCCATGAGGAGGGCCCAGGATAGCTCAGCAGCCGGAGTAAGATTCAGGAGAAGATCCCGGTCTTCTTTCAAGGTGCGCACAGGTATGGAGCGTTTTTCCAGTTCTTCCCGTTCAATATGGTCAGAACCAGTTGTTGCACAAGCGATAATCTTCAATTTTTTGGCGTTTCGAAGCATTTCATTGGTTATTTGAACCTTCATTGATGCGTCAAGTAAGGCATCAGCATCCACCAAAGCCTTTTCCACTGCTTCTGACGCAGCCTCAATATGTTCCGCTGAGAATTGCCCTCCAAGCTCATGCACCAGTGCATCGTAACCTGTTTTGGCACCCAGATAGATTATCTTCATAATCGTGTTAATAAGGTCTACTCAATCCCTTTACAAAATTTAAGATAGAGGTAATCCCCCACCCCACGTGACTCCAGGTAACTTTTCCAGAAGTTGTCTAACATGGGGCTGTCCAGATGTGGCAGAGGTGCAGATCCTGTGGGTCTTCCATCCCTGAGCCATGCCATGGCATTGGACAAACCGAATCTATGGACACAACGGATTTCCATTACCTTCAATCCTGCCTGTCGAGCGCAATATGCTAAAGAATCCGAATCAAAATACCAGCGATGAACCGTTCGGTAAAAGAACTGTCTGTATTCATCACCTTTTAGGTCCATTAAGATATCCAAACGATTGGGAGTGCTTACGATGAGTTTTCCTTCGGGGTTTAATAGTTCTCTAATCTCATTTAAGAAAGCACGAGGGTTCTGAACATGTTCAATAACACTAAAACAGAATGCAAAATCAATCTTTTCTTTCCAGTCCTGAACCGCATCTTTTGCATAAGGATAGACATGATACCCCCGGTCTTTCAAGGAATAATGATAGTCCTCGCGTGGTTCAATAGCGACTTTTTCACGGGCTAGACCGCTCACATGATCGAGGAAACTGCCGGCGGCACAGCCAATATCTGCAATGATTTTGTGCCTTATGGATTCCGGCCAAAGAACACTCAGATTGCGAAGTTGCAAGACATCGTGTTCTGCCATAAAACCGGCAATGTCTTCAGGCTGATTTAGAAGGCGGCGGTATTCTTCCGTTTCGTAGAAGCCCTCATCTTGACATGCAGACTCGTTGAGCCTCTCAATCCCGCATTGTAAGCACCTTGCCACAACACATTCTTCTTTGCTGAAGTTGCCGAAGGCTCCGTCACGCACTTTTCCCCGGTACCGGATATCCCAGTGAGAATTGTCGCAGATCTCGCATTGTTTAAAGGTGTTTTTCAAGATGTATTGCCGTAATAGAGCCTTTTCTGTATTTCTATATCTGCTTCCGCCAAAATTTTTGCAATACGCTTCCCGGCATGACCGTCTCCGAACATTGTGGATCCCTCATATTTTCCATGTTCCACCTGACTTCGTATGGCCCCTTCAATCTGTTTTGCGTCATACCCCACGTGAACGACATTTTTCCCATGCTCCCGGCCGGTCTGCCTGGTGCCGATATTGACCGAAGGAACACCGAGAAAACTCCCCTCCCGCAATCCCGAACTGGAGTTGCCAATAAGACACGCCGAATTATAAATGAGACGTGCATAATCCTCTGGACTAAAATTACGGTAGAAATGGATATAATCAGGTTGTTGCCTCTCCCTGAACATGCGCAATCCCTTTGAAATTTCATCAGAACCGGCATCCACATTGGGCCATATCCAAACTGTCTGCATACGTATTGCTTCAATAGCTCTAAGGGTTTCATTAATCTGCTGAAAACCCTTTCCGTACTCCGTTGTGACAGGATGTTGCAGTACAACCAGGTATGGTTCTTCCGAGTTCAGTTTAGGACCCACGCCTTTGGGGCGTTGAAAAAGATCTTTAGGCAGGCTAAGATCGATGTCATCAATGATATCTAAAGAAGGGCAACCGGTGAGATGGACGGTGGCAGGGTCCTCCCCCATTCTGATAACATATTCACGGGCCTGTTTTGTTGCCACAAAATGAAGATGTGATAATTTTGTAATTGCATGACGCACGCTTTCGTCGATGGAACCTGTCACTTCACCACCCTGTGTGTGGGCAAGAGCGATATTCATGTAGCTGGCGGTTACAGCCGTTGCCATCGTCTCAAAACGGTCGGCGACCGTAATAACGATATTCGGTTTAAGGTTTTCAAAAAGGGTCGCCAGTTCCATAATGGCCAATCCTGTTGATTTAGCCATGGTGGTAGGCGTTTCACCCTCAACGATGGAATAAACCGTGGCATGAGGAGAAAAACCATCTGCCTTGATTATCTCGTGCACTTCACCAAAACGATGAAGAAGGGCTGATGCCCCCACAATAATCTGCAACTCTAAGTCAGGCCTGTCATTAACAGCCTTCAATACCGATTTAATGCGTCCGTAGTTAGCGCGACTATTTACTACAATACAGATACGACGATTTTTATCCTCAATTATCATTCAAAGTCATCCCATTTCAAAAGTTTGTCAGGTGTTACATCACGAGTGAGACGCCGTCCAATAAGATTTTGCAGTTCCTCTGCCGGAATTCCTGTCCCAGGTTTTTTTAGACTCACCATATCTGATCGTAATATGGTTCCCGCTACTAAAGGTATTTTTGGAGTGAGGCTCTTTGTAAAAAGAGATCGCATTTCCGACAGACTTGCTGCTGCCGTGTCCTTATCCACCGGATTCCGTAACATAGTGTGAAAAGCATGGTTGGCTTCTACTAAAAGGCCAAGTTCATCCAAGGTTACCGAAGCGGGAACGTCTGGTCCAAACATCCTCCTATGGAAAGTCACGTGGACTTCGAGGAGATCCACACCGAGTGCCATTGCGGCAAGGCCGGGGAATATTGAACCTGAGTGGTCGGAAAGTCCCACTGGGCATTTAAAACGCTTACGTATCTCCTCAATAACATTAAGACCCACCTCCTCCAGCGATGTGGGGTACTTGCTTGTACACTGGAACACTGCAAATGGCAGGCCCCTTTCTTTGATACGATTCACAGTAGATTCAATCTCACTGTAAGTACTCATGCCCGTGCTGAGCAGTATGGGGGAACCATTTTGGTCCATGGCATTCAATAATGCCGCGGACCAGACCTCCCCAGAACCAACTTTCCAGGCATGCATGCCAACGTTCCGCAAGATCTCTACTGCTTTCACGGAAAATGCGGAACTTAAAAAGATCAAGTCCCGTTCCCGTGCATGTTTAGCTAAGCCTGTCCATTGTTCCTCTGTGAATTCCATCCGTTTCCAGTAATCATAACGTGTGGCGTCTTGTTGGCTGAATTTGACACGAAACGGCTCGTCCAAGGTGGATTCTTCTTCGGCAATATGGGTCTGGAACTTAATTGCATCGGCGCCGACATCTGCCACAGCGTCAATATAAGAATGCGCCGTTCCCAATGATCCATCATGTGCTTGTGCAACCTCGGCAATGATGAAGGTTCGGCTATTAGCACCTATCCGAAAAGACCCTATTGAAAAGCTTTTAGAATTCATTTAAAAGTCCTGTCTGAATAACCGCCCTCCGAATCATCTCCTTCTGCTCTTGGTCGATCCCTTCACCGGGTATCCTTACCGGTCCCGAAGGCAATCCCAAAAGGCCCATAATATATTTATATCCCTGGAAGCCGGTCTGGCCGATGGCCTCTGCTATGGGCCATTCCTCATTAATGATTCGAATTGCACCCGTAAGGTTCTTGTCATTCATATATTCGATAAAGCGAATGTCAGTGTCAGGATCAAACCATGACCAGCATGTATGCCTTCCCTTGGCCCCCCACTGCAAAGACCAGAACTGGACCGTCTTTCCAAAACCGTCAAAACAGGCCACTTTATCCCCAAATTCCCCATAGACCCTTCGAAGGGTCCCTGGATCGCTCACGTGCTCCTTGAGGGCCGCCACCTTGTCAATGCTGATGATCCTCCTTAGAAGCGCCATGGAGGGCCCCTGCCCGCTTGCAAAGGGCATGTCATGGTATACGAGGGATGCATTGGTCTCTTGGGCCATCCGCTCCATATAGACGACATAATAGTCATCGTGTCTTTCGGGTGTGTAGCGCCCTCGCTTATAGACGGAACTGAAGAACTTACCCCCCTCTTTTATGCCTCGAGGTGCGATGACGATAGCATCGGCACCGCAGTCCACCATCATCTTTGCCTCTTTAATCTGCTCTTCAATCCAGTGTCCTCCCAAGGCCTGAGCGAGTAGAATGCAGTCTCCCCTTAAGATCCTGGCAACAGTTCTCGTCACCTCCACCCTTTCATCCATCGTCATGTACTCAAACTCGGAGGCTGATCGAGCAAGATAGAAGTTTTTTATGCCTTTATCCATCAGGAAGGCGACATGGGACTCGATGGCAGCATGGTTTATGCTTAAGTCATCATGGTATTGGGCAGGAACAGGAACAATGTTTCCCCTCAGATTGGATCGAATGTCCTTATGTGTCATCACAGCTCCCTATCTTGGTTATATTCTCGCCATTTTGGCATCAGGGCTTCCACCATCTTCAGCTCTTCCTCCATACTTGCTGTCATAGCGCTATAGGGATCATCCACGATAACGATGCCCACACGGTGTCCCAGTTTGTTTCCCTCTAAAACGATACCGGATTCCATCACGCATCCCAATCCATAGAGAGCCATGAAAACGGCCTCCTTGTATTTCGACGGCATAAAGCCGTTATCGACACGAGTAAGCTCATCCCCGTTTTCCCGCCAGAGGGATTTGTATATGGGTTTTGCAGCTATGACACTATCGTAATCGGAATGGATTAATCGCTCTATCATGTTATCAATAAGGTGAACTGGTCTGAAGGGATAGACCTCTTGGAGCAAAACCACCAGATCAGGCACTTGTCCCTTTTCCTGTATACAGGACAGGACATACTGGTAAACCTTGATGGCCTCGATGTACTCATAGGAGAGTTCGGGCGGTCTCAGAATCCCCTGAGTATTTAAGGACGCCACAATTTTAAGATGGTCTTCATTGTCGGCTGCAACAACAAGTCTGTTCACATACCGAGATCTCTTTACAGACTTTATGGCAAATTCAAGAAGTGACTTCTCTCCCACTTGCTTGACAGGGGCGCGCACAGGGATAATGGCCATGATATCCATATCCTCATGAACATATTCGGCTGAAGAAGTGGGGTGAATTTCTTCCAGTATACGCACCACATTTCTCGCCCTTTCAACATTGCGACCCTGGTTTATACCGTGATAATGATAGACACTAGCACTGGGCTCATAGACAATCCTATACCCCTTTTTCAACACCTCCATTGCCCAGAGCCTATCTTCAATGTTCGAGGTGGTCTCAGAGAAGGGGAACTGTTCCCAGATGTCTCTTCGAATTATGCTATTGGCATTATGGAAAAAGGGATCCTTCTTCTGAATCTTTCGATCCAATCCAAAGACATTGATGAGATCCCTCTTATCCACGTCCTTTGTAAAGGCCATGGGCTCCTGACGCCCATAAACGCCGGCAACACTGTCATCGCTGAAATTGGCTAAGAGGTTATCCAGCCATTTCTCATTGGTCGGTATGCAGTGTGCGGAAAGGCAGACGATATAGTCCCCTTCTGAATGCCCTATACCCAGATTCAGGGCCTTGCCGGGTAGAAATTGCTCTACAGGAACAATCTCTTTTACAGGAAAGGTCTTGGCCTTGTCCACCGTTCTATCCGTGCTGCAATTGTCCACAAGGATGACTTCAAAATCCTTAAATCCCTGCCTGAAAACACTTGACAGACAAGAGGGTATCCATTTCTCCTCATTTTTGGCCCTTATAATGATTGAAACTTTAGGCTTATCCTTCATGGCTTATTCACATATCAGATCTGTTAAATTATCACCCTTATAGTTTGACAGATCCGTCTCAAAAAACTTTTTATTTCGAGCTATCTTCTCCTTCGGCCAATCCCACCATTTTAGCTCCAGAAACTTCTTGATAATCTTTTTATGGAACCTGTATTTGACCACTTTTGCTGGAACCCCGGCTGCAACAGAGCAGGGAGGCAAATCATCACTCACCACAGCACCCGCCCCAACAACAGATCCGTCCCCAATGGTTACTCCTGACAGGACAGTTACATTGTCGCCAATCCAGACATTGTTTCCAATTTTTACGGGCCCTTTGGATATCTCCAAACTGGAAAAGCCGTGATAGCGGTGCATGTTCACCTGAAGATTGGGCCTTGTTATGTCATGATTCGTTGTTATAATCGTTATGTGATACCCAACGGCACAGTATTTTCCGATAAAACAGGCTTCCTGACCCCTGACGACTATTGGCCCGTTAATCCTTGTATTATCGCCAACCACAAACCTTGGTACGGTTATCTTCGCTTGGTTTGGCAGAAATACATTCTCTCCCACTTCTATGATTGTTTTATGCTTCTTATTGGTATATTCTCGTTCCATGGGTACAAGGACCATATATGCAAAATTCTATCCCTTCCGCTTTAGAGAAAAATTTTTATCTCTTATCGTCCACAGGACTTCCGAACACATAATAATCGCTCATCAATTCGTTAATCTCACTTCTATATTCTTCGACGGTCTCATATGAAACCTCAGTAAATCGATCTATCCAATATCTTTCCAGAAAACCGAGATCCACATCATCCATTCCTTTCAGATCATGACCAAAACGGGTTTCATGGATGAGGAGGTCATAGGCCTTGGAGCCGGGAATCGGCTTGAGGATAGTTGCCGCCATGCGGTAAAGACCTCCAAGCTCAGCGATCTTCTTGCATAGACTGAGAGTATTGTCTAGGCTCTCCGAGGACTCTCCGGGAAGCCCCAAAACAAAAGAAGGATAGAATTTTATTTTATGGTCATTAAGACTCTTCATGGCCCTATAGGAAGTCTCTCTGGTCTGGCCTTTGAAAGCTTTTCTGAGTAAGCGATTATCCCCGCTCTCAATCCCTAAAAAGACCTCCTCCACGTTAAGTTCGAGAAAATAATCAATAACCCAGGGCTTGATACAGTTGGCCCGACTGTAGATGAAAAACTTTATCTCCCTACAGCTTTCAGGTCTGGTCTTAACAAACTCAATAAACCACTCTTTATTATTAAGATTGTCATCTGCAATGTCCCAGATGGAATTCACCCCATATCTCTCCTGCAGCATCTCTATCTCTCTCCATATCTGTTCAGTATCCCGAAACCGAACACCTTCTTCCAGCCTTGCGCAGAAGATACAACCCCCTGTCTTGTCCCGCCAGGAACATCCTTTACTTGAATAGATGGACCCTGGACGAGCACTGTCATTTTCAGGATAAATCTTCCTATAGTTTTCAATGTATAGTTCGAGATTAACAAAATCTCTGGAAGGTATGGATAGATCCGTCAGGATATTTTCGTGCAGCCTGTTATTGATAATCACACCTCCGTCAGATCCCTTGTAGGCCAAATTGGGAATATGGCCTAATCCGTCTTGATCTCTTCCTGTTATTAACTGCTTCACTAACCTGAGCATGGGATATTCCGCTTCAAATCTGATCAAATAATCAAAACAGGTTCTGTTTTCCAATATGTTCTTGGCAAGTACTGTGGGATGGGGGCCTCCAAGTATGGTCGTGCAGCCGTATTCCTTGGCAAGATACGCATAGCGCACTGTCTGTAAGTAATTAAATGTGGTGGCATAGAACCCGATCACGTCATATCCACTGAAAATAGGTGTCTTTAAGTCCTCAACATCCTCGTCGTGGACATCAACATGAACCTCATCACTGAATGCCTCTTTTAGACATGTAGCGATGGAGAGGATCCCTAGAGGGACATACATTCCTTTTCTTGAATGTTTGGTTCCCTGGCTGTTCTTCGGATTACAAAGTAAAATCTTCATACTTATATATACCCGGAACGTATCAGAAATTCAGCGAATTTTAAGTCTAACTCATTATTGATATCCACGGCCTCAATCTCGTTTACAACCACTGCTCTGGGGTCGCGTCCCAAGCAATGACCCTTTGGTTCGGCCTTATCCAGCAATCTCTTGTCGCGTAGATAGATACCCCCAGTCAGATAATAGGCCTTCTCACGTTTCTGCCGGGGCCCGATAACAGCCCCCTCCGGGATGATGCAGAAGTCCTCAATGATGCTATCAGGATGGAGACGTTTGGCAATATAGGGATGCCCTTTCATAATTTCTGATATAGTAACCACGCTTTCGCACCCTGTTTGCAACCAAACCTCTATGACCTGATCAATCGTCTTGTAATGAAGAAAAGGGCATGTGGGTTGCAGGGAGAGCACTGCATCATAAAATATATTTCTCTCTTTAAAGTGGTTATATGCATGTTGGATCACAGCAATTAAAGGGGTGTTATCAGAACCTAAATGAGCAGGCCTCTTGAAGGGGATATCTACTCCAAGACTCGCACCCATTCGTGCGATATCCTCATCGTCCGTAGAGATAATAAGGTGATCAATATTTTTTGATTGCTTGGCATAATCTACTGAATAAGCAATAAGAGGCTTGTTGTCCAGAAGTCGCATGTTTTTCTTTGCAACACCTTTTGATCCACCCCGGGCTGGAATAACAGCGAGTACATCCATTCTGCCATATACCTCAGATGAAAACAGACAGTTCAATCGACATACAATTGATTATTCACGAACGATCGCATATATAGCTTCGATCTCTTTCATCAATCTATTAAATTCCGAAAACCCTAGTGCTTGCAATGGATCAACCCATGCATGTTCCGGGTCCGGATGAACTTCGATCAATAGTCCATCTGCTCCAGCTGCGATAGCAGCTCTTGCCATGGATGCTACATAGCTTCTTTTAAATGTAGAATGACTAGGATCAATAATCACTGGCACAGATGGAGCGTATTCTTTCAGGGCAGGAATAGCTTGGATGTCAAGAATAGATCGTGATTCTACATTATGAGTATGAGGGGCAACAACGCCTCGTTCACAGAATACAAAATCATGTTTCTCCCTCGCCTCAAAATGCTCTGCTACTCCCAACAATGAACGGAGACTTTCACCGTAATGACGTTTTATCATAATGGGCTTATCTTTGTTGGACAATGCTTCGATCAGATCCATATTAAACATATGTCTATACCCAATCTGAAACATGTCCACATACTGAGACATCATATCTAAACTGTCAGCATATATGATTTCGGAAATAATGGGCAGACCAAACTTTTCTCCAGCCTCCTTGAAATAGGCAAGACGTTTTTCAGCTGCCTGAAAGAGTTCTTTTTTACTTAGAATTTTCATCCGATCCCGTGGAGGCTCACCACTGTCTCCATCTGGTTGTCCCAAGGGTTCACCGTAAGGGAAGGTGAGAGGTTTGAAAATTCCGCCACGCATCATATGAGCTCCAGCATCTTTTACAGCTTTAGCTGTTTCGAATATTTGACTTTTACTCTCTACCGTGCAGGGACCAGCCATGATTGTTAACTGACCCGCACCAATGACAACATCGCCGGCCTTCACTTCTCGTTTGAAATCTTTACGACAAACAAGGGGGATATTATTCTGAATGTCAGCTTTTGAAATGTCTTTCATACCGACTCCTTTCTCTTTTTTGTCCTGAAACCCTTAGATTCGTCACCACACCTTCCTCATCAAACGGCGTGTTTTTTTATAGTTTGAGTTCCGCAAACCTGATGCCACAGTGGCTTTGTCAAAGGCAATCACAGCCTGCTCAAGGTTCATAGCGACACCATTAAGTGTCCTGAATCCTACCATAGATGCGAGGAAAAGGAGCATAGTCTGCAAAGGCTGGTAGATAATATCAAAAATAAAAGGATCGTCCATGTTTGACAGTACGTCTAGTGATTGGTCAAAATTTTTCTTAATCGCATCCGAAGCAGCTTTAAAATATCGTCTTTCTGCGTCTTCACCGTTTTGGGCACGTATGGCATCATCAACTGGGCCTATAGGAGCAAAAAACTTTAAACTAAAAGTGCCTTTTTTGTCCTCCTTTAGTGTTTCAAAACCAATACTGGAACAGTTGACGAGGATATCCACCCCGTGTACCTGATCGGTAGCAATGGGCCAGTCAACAACTCTGACCCTGCATTTCCCTTGAAATTTTCCAACAAGTTCATCTCGAGGCGCATAGGATCTATTGGCAAGAATCAGAGATCCTTTTGGCCCTATAGCAGATGCCAGGTATGTAGACACCGCAAAACCGGCCCCACCGGTACCCAGTAGCAAGATTGTTTTCCCTTCGAGGGAATCTGATATCTCTCGCTCTAAACTCCACAGGGCACCGGCTCCGTCTGTGTTGGATCCGATAAGCTTCTCTCCGTCCCGGTATAGGCAGTTTACCGCCCCAATCGTTTCAGCCTCTGGTTCAAGGGCATCCAGATAGGGGATAATGGTGATTTTAAAGGGCATGGTAACGGCGCCACCGATGAACCGACTATCCCCGCGTAAACATTGTACTACTTCCCCGAGTCTTTCCGGCCTAACATCCATGGGATGCATCATACCAGAGAGCTTCAGTCCCTTGAACGCGGCGTTCCAAAGTGATGGGGATTTTGCCCCTTTGGAGGGAGATTCCCCCAGAATAGCGGCATAATAATCTGTCTGCTCCAGATCTAGATCCTTATTTTCAATAACATCTAGCACTGATGGCATACTCGCACCTCGACTCAATCGTATTATCTAAGCACCGACCAGTTAATCCTTCCCAAGCCGCTCTAAAAGCGGCTTATCGGCCATTCTTACCCAGCCACCGATCTCCGTACTGCGGTACAGGGCGTGGACAAGGCGAACCGTGGGCACTGCATCGCCACCGGTGATGGGAGGATCGACTCGGCCCCCATTGAGCCGGTCTACAATCTCCTGAAGCATCGGACCGTGGGAGAGCCCATAGCCTGTAGGAACTTCCTGGGAATATGCCTCAGGAACCTCTTTGTCCCCAGGCTGTTCCTCTACAAAGCGCCACATATCGATCTTATTGAGAGCGATCCCGCCGATCACGGCAAGGCCCTTCTCCCCGACCACGGAGATGCTTGCCTCAAAGTCCTCGGGACGTGCCGCGGTGGTGGCCTCAATCGCCCCCAACGCCCCGTTCTCGAACCTGACCATACCCACTGTCGTATCTTCTGCCTCCAGTTGGTTCAGGGCCTTGCACTGGGCAGCACAGACCTCGCCTATGGGACCGCAGACCCACTGGAGGGCATCGATGTGATGAATGGCCTGCTGGTTTATCACGCCTCCATCCATTTTCCAGGTGCCGTGCCAGCCGTCCTCATAATAATCCTGGTAGCGGCACCAGCGCAGCCGAATCGTTGCCAGGACCAGCTTCCCGAATCGACCCTCCCCATAGGTCTTTTTCAGGATTTGCATGGCTGGATTGAGTCTATTCTGAAACACCACTGCATACATTAGGCCCTTTTCCTGAGCCAGGTGCTCGTTCTCCGATATCTGCTCGGGAATGAGGGCAGGGGGCTTTTCCACAATGACATGCTTCCCTGCCTCAAGTGCTGTCATGGCGTGTTCATAGTGTTTTCCGGATTCCGTTGTAACGAGAATCGCATCCACTTCTCCGCTTCCCAGCAACCGCTCCTTCTCATAAACCGCCCTGGCCCCGAGTTCCATGCCTACCCTGTCTGCACGCTCCTTTACCTTGTCACAGACCATAGTGACCCGGGCATTCTTCAGCTCGTCGCGAAACACCTCCACATACCGGTGCTGCACCACCCTGCCTGCACCCAGCACTCCGATGCCTAGCATATGCTTTTCCCTTTCGCCTTCATTACTCTAGATACCGTTTTCTACCCGACATTCAGGGGATGAGGCCTTTTCTGAAATACATGGTGGCCCGTGACGAGCTCGGCCGAGTCGGAGACTTCTGTCATTTCTTCACTTCCTTAAGGCCCAGCAGAAAATCGACATAACTTCCCATGATGTCGCGGGATCGGTCCCCGGCATAGACCACGTCGTTGAACAGCCTCTCCACATCCTCCCTGTCATATGCCCTGTAACCCGGATTCTCGTGGATGGTCTTTAATGCCTCTATCAGTTCAGCCTCGCTGTTAACTGCCCAGCAGGCCCGATACTGATCAAAGACACAAACGTCATCCGGTGCGAGATATCTCACGTAGATCAGGGGCTTCTCCTGCCACAATACCTCCAGGGCAATGCTGGATATGGACATCACCACCACATCCGCCCACTGCACCAACCTTGCGGAGGGATAGTCGTTTCCGGAGACCTTGTGATAGGGGCCCTTTTTCTCGACCCTCACCTTGAAGGCCGCGGTAACAAAGTCCAGGTTCCGGACTGCACGCACGGCTTCATGATTCTCATCAAAGCCGATGACCGGCCTTTCAAAGAAAAGGACCTTCAATTTCCCCTTTTCCTCGGGCAGCCCATGGTGCGGAACCGCCTCCGCCAGGATGCCGTTATAGATCTTTTCCCATTCATCACAATACCTTGGTGAACCGAGAACTCTAACAACCTGATCCGAATCATTATCGTTTGTATAAAATTTTACCTTTAACCTATTTGGAAAGATTTTATAATCAGCGGTTGGAAGATCAGTAACCCGCTTTAGGCCTGAAAGGCGCATTGTGACACCATGTGTGACTAATACGAAAGGTATCTGTTTTTTCTTTGCAGCTTCGGAAAGCAATTTTGTTGAATATTTAGTGATTTTATCAAAATCCATTATTAAGGCGGACGGGTGAAAATGATCCAGCAAGTTTTCTGCCCATTTTTTGCCATAAAGTAGGCGGTGAAGCCTGTTAAAAATCCGAACGCCGATTTTTGGATATATAGATCTCATTGATAATAGAAATTTCGAAAGGAAACGTCTCAAGACCGACTCATCAATATGATATGAATACTTCGTCTTGATGTTATGTTCTTTTTTTAAAAAATCGAGAATGAAATCATTATGGATATTATAATCCAAATTTTGACACAAAATCGCAATACGAGATGTTCCCCTTTGTGCCATCTTGTAAATAATCGGGAACATATGATCAAGATCTGGAAACCGTCTGATAAGAAAAAGGTACATATCGCTATTCTTATTATTATACAAAAAAATGTGTTTTTTTTGATTTAGATCAAAGAGAGACCTTTGAATTTTTCTAAATCTTAATAAAAATCACCGCTATCACCGCAAAGCCTTTATCACCTGTTGCAGGATGTCTATCAAATTTTATATCCATAGCCGCTATCTATTACTTTCTGATGTTCAATAGGGAAAATTTGACCGTGTTCGATGTGGTATACCAGGTCAGCTGACTCCATGATCGCCGGTTGATGCGAAATAGCTAGAATAGCCATTTCTCCCCGCAACTTGAGCATGGTCGAACAAACGGCTGCTTCTGTTTGCGGATCCAGTGCCGTTGTGACTTCATCTAAGACAAGCAATTTGGGATGGCCCACAAGGGCTCTCGCCAGAGCAATACGCTGGCGCTGCCCACCGGAAATTTTTGCCCCTCGCTCACCAACAATGCTATTCATCCCTTCAGGTAAGACTGAAACAAAATCCAATGCGTCGGCCTTTCTAAGGGCCTCTTCAACATCCTTATCGGTGATGGTTTCGTCACCCAGGGTGATGTTGTCTAAGACGCTTTCATGGAATAAGAACATCTCCTGAGGCACATAACCTATGGTCTGACGCCACATGCGGAGATCTATTGCATTCAAAGGCACCTCATCCACCAAAATTTCACCACTATCCGGCCTTATAAGCCCTGTCAGTAAATCTGCCACTGTTGTCTTTCCGGCCCCTGAAAGACCCGTGATAACGGTAAATTTTCCAAAAGGTATCTTGAAAGAAATGTTTTGTAATATCTCTTTCTGCCCATAAGAGAAAGAGACATTCCGAAAGGTCACACCTCTGTTCATTTGTGGAGAAGCTTCCCCCGAAATAATCTCCCTTGCGGCTTTCACTTCCTGGAGGGTATTGCGAAAAGACCAGAAAGCGCTTTCATTGACGGCCATCAATTGGAACTGTTTCTGAAGCTTGCCCATAAGAAAAACCGAACGATGGAACAAAAAGGCCATAACTAGCAGATCTGTCATCGGTACTGACCAATACCTTAATACCAAGAAAATCCCTATAGCCATGGACAATACAATCAGGGGTTCCTGTAAGGTCTTGACCACTTCAGTACTCAATACCTGTTGCTGTAACGCCTTTTTTAAACTATTTGATTCAACCTCCAGAAAAGGTCCCAAATGATTCTCTCGCCCCATCGCCTTGATGGGCTTAATACCGTTCAATAATTCCGTTAAACGAACAATAAGTGATTGAAATGAGTTGGTCTGCCCCAGGCCGGCCCTACGGGACATCTTTATTAAGGGGAACCAGATCAATATAATAGCAGATCCAACCAACAATGATACTAGAGTCACCTCCCACGAAATGAAAACCACTATAGCAAGATAGAAAAGCACCTGAATCGTTTCAGCTATGATCAGGCACGCGTATCGATAACCATCGGAGAGTCGGATAGCCTCTGTGCTGATGGCATTTGTAAAAACTCCCACCGGATGACTGATGAAGTAATCCCAGCGCGCCTTCAATAACGATCGAATCAAAGCCAAACGAAGGTTTGTTACCACATATGCCACGGTATATCCAAATTGCTGCATGGCGAAAAATGTAAAACAGCTCTTAAGCAAAATTCCGACAACAATTAGGCCTAGCAACAGGACCAGGCTTGGTTCCAGACCTGCAATTGCCAATGCTTCCGCTATTACCCTGCCTAATGGTGTGCCTCCAAAATCATTACCTCCTACCGCTAAATTGAGAAATGGCAGTAATGTAGCAATCCCTATCCCATCTGAGAGACCGGCAAGCAATAAACATCCCAGCATCATGGTACTCCGCCAGGGGTAGGAGCGCATAAAGTGCATGATCATCTGAAAACTTCCGGATGTATCTTCTTTTGCCATTACAAGATGAGCCTCATTGACTAGAATTTTTCGGTGATAAGATCAGTATGGGATTCTATTCTAGTTGATGATCCTTTGAGATGGCGAACAGAGTGCGCTCTTTTTTCCTTTTTTTTGCACCTTTATCGAAACCACCCAATATCCTGATTGAACCTCCAGCACAGATGTCTTCCAATTCTTTTATCATTTTCTCTGACATTTCCTCTTTTATATCTATAAACATCACATGGTTGGTCTTCCCCCATATGGCCTTGAACATCTCTCTGGCCTGGTCATGACCAAAACTCTTTGTCCAATGATGCCACACAGACAGGAAAAGGATAATATCCACGGTAGGTAATGAAGAGATATTGTCTGGCGTAAGTTCCATTGTGGAGAAAGCCGCATTTCCAATGCCCGCCTTTTTTTGTGCATACTCTGAGATCACCCTGAACCCATGCTGCATGTCGATACCTATGGAATAGAATCCCATCTCAGATAGACTGAGGACAAAGAAGCCGAGATTGCTTCCAATATCCAGTACCGACCCATTCTTTATCTTTATCTCCTTTTTTATGGCCTCCCATCTACCGAGCGTGTATTCATCTTTGATGAACGACCTCTTGCCGATCCAGGGTAAGGGTTGATAGTGGGCAAATGTACCGGCTTTAAGCCATTGTACTCTAAAATTACACCACTCACAGAGAGTCTCCAATCCCCCGCACAGATAGTTCTTCATCTCTGCCATTTTCAGCCAGATTTTCATAGGGACCAATTGTCTCACTGTAGATTTAAAATCCCTGTAGAGTTCCCCAACCGACTCAGCCATTATTTAATCCTCCATTCCCTGCTTGAATCCGATTCTCGCTTTTCCGATACTTCAGGCTGCATACATCACATAAGGCCTTCTCATCATCAAAATAAATCTAGACGCCACATCGGCACATCCATCCTTTGATCTCTTCCTGATTACCCACCATCAAGACATGATCCAGAACATCATTGATTACCACCACTACAGTTCCCATAATGGCTTTTTACCCTATTTCAGATGGTCATGTTGGGCCCTATCACCACATTCTGATCGATCTTGCTTCTCCTGATGATATGAGAAGAATGCCATATCTTTGTCCCCTTTTTCATTTCACACTCTTGATCGATAATCACCGTTTCATGAACCATCCCTTTTCTAGTCACAAATAACTTCGAGGACACCGAGGGAATCAAAATCTCGGATCAGGTTTTTACCCCAGTAACCATTTCCTATGTCCGTAATCTTCATTTTTTCTCCATTGCTCTCTAACTACTCTTTGAAATAATCAATGACGCTCTGGATAATAGCATCAAGATCATGGGATGGTTTAAATCCGATCAAATTTTTTATCTTCTCGATGTTGGGGCATCTACGCTCCATGTCTTCGAAGCTAGGCCCATATGCCTTTTCATATGGGATATACTCAATTGCTGAACTGCTTCTCGTCATCTCTTTAACCTTTTTGGCCAACTCGTTGATGGTTATCTCCTTATCATTCCCTACGTTGAATATATCTCCTTCAGCTTTGGGCTCATCCATTAATCGTGTGAGAGCCTCCACCACATCCCTTACATGGGTGAAACTTCGGCTTTGGGTCCCATCACCGTAGACTGGTATGGGCTTCCCCAGCAGAGCACTCTGGACGAAATTTGGAAGAACCATGCCGTACTGACCTGTCTGCCTGGGTCCAACCGTATTAAATAGTCGAACAATAACCACTGGAAGCTTCTTCTCATCAAAGTAGGCCAAGGCGAGAAACTCATCGAGCGTCTTGGAACAGGCATAGGCCCAGCGTCTCTTCTTAACTGTTCCCATGACACGGTTGTCATCCTCAGAGAGGGAATGTTCCATGTGTTTTCCATAGATCTCCGATGTTGATGCAATAAGCACCTTTTTTTTAAATCGATTGGCCAATCTCAAAACCACCTCTGTCCCCTTGACGTTAATGTCAAGGGTCTCCACAGGGTGATCCATAATATTTCTGACTCCCACGGCTGCAGCCATGTGATAGATATGCTCCACCTTGAATATCAATTCATTCATCACTGATTCGTTCAAGATGGTATCAATCACGAGGTGTAGATTTCTATGATTTTTAATTCCTGATATATTTTCCAGCTTTCCGGTCCATAGATTGTCGATAATAAATACCTCGTGTTCCTGTTCCAAAAGTCTTTCCGCCAGATGCGACCCAATAAAGCCGGCACCACCTGTAATCAATATCTTCATCTTCACCCTCCATAGACCTTGGCTTAGAGTTCATCGTTCATGGAAAAATCAGAAAGGGCGTTTCACGCAACGAAACAATAGCAAGAGATTCCATCAGCCCAATGCCATAGCTCCGCCCCTTCGTTTACACGGAAACGAAAAGGATAACTCCATGATATGATTTGTGTTTTAGTAAATTTTTATCCCTAAAAATTTATTTTAGGGGTAAACTTTTGTTGACCTATGATATCTTTTCTAGGGCCCAGTCTTCTATCTCAATTGCCAGTGAGCGATGGAGGAGTTCAATGGATACAACCACCTTATCATTATGGTCTTTGTGGCGAAGATAGAAGCCGATAAGACCCTTCAAGGGCCCTTCCATGATCATGACCATATCCCCTTTTTTCATATAGGCCTGGTTTTGCACGGTGCGATCGGTCCCGTTTAATATCATCAAGGATGAGATCTCTTCATCCTTGGCCGGTACCGGTTTACCTTCAAAACCCACCATACGGACAACACCAACTGTCTTGATAATGTCCCAGTACTCTTCCGGTTTCAGGTCAGTATGTACAAAAATATAGCCGGGTAAGAGGGGGACCAGTATCTTCTTGCGTCTGTCTTTCCGGCGGCTCATGACCTGAACTTTTGGAAGGAAAGTCTCGATGGATTTACTGCAAAATCCATCAAATACCTTCTGTTCAAAGCGGCTTCGGGTATGAATGGCATACCATTTTGCTGAACTCTGATTCATAGGGTGGCTATCCTGTCTTGCTCTACTCCATTTTGGAGGAGTGTCTTGATGTCTTCCTCTGTATCTTCCAAATGCGTCAGAAGAACCATGTCCCAATCTCCCTCATTTATGCGATCCAAGCCCTCTATCTTGAGATCCAAGAAATTTTTCCCATTTAATTTATCGTCGATGACACCAGCCAGTTGTATGTTTGTGGATTTCATGTAGAGATAGGCCAGTTCAGCAACCTCACCGGCTCCATAAAAAAGCAGAGAGTTTACATTATTCTTTTCCATTTCCATATATTTATTTAGAAGAAGATTCTTAATCTCCTTGTAGAAATTAACCGAGTACTGGAGGTATTCCACAGTGAGTCTGCTCTTTCTAGCCAGACCTGCGGAAGTCAGGAAATATTTCACCCTATTCCTTGGCATGGTCTTGACCTTAAAATAACCCTTGTTCACCAGCCTTTTAAGGAAGGTATTGACCAGACCTAATGAGATGTTTAATCGACGTGATAGCTCCCTTTGGGTATGGCTGCCTGCGCGATCGATTTCCCCCATTAACCGCAAAATATGGAGATCTTCTTTATCCATTTTCTCAAATAATCGGTAGAGTCTTGATTCCGATTCCCCCTAAAGAATAATTTTAGCGTTCAATTATTGAACGCTAAAGTGTGTTCAATAATTGAACGCTAAATATTTGTCAAGGGAAAAGGAGTATTTTTTGATAGTTATTTTATAACATGATGTTTTATTCCGCTTGAGATACCCCGCAGCGACTCGACTTGAGCTCGTCGACAAGTCTCGCGGCGAGGAGCTTCATCCAACTATAGATAGCTCAATATGGGTGTTTATTTCGGAAGATAAGGAAATGAGCTTTGCAGGGGGGAGTTTGAGGTGTTAACATATTTAAACTTATATTATTTTCCAAAAAAACGACACCTTCGTTGGAAATTTCTCTGGAACATCAAAACGGATTTTAAACCATTATTCTCTCATTTAGACTAGAGTCGTATAAATGCTCTCGTTTTTTCGGATATTCATCTAGTGATCGATAAACTTTTAATCATAGAAGAGAGGCCCATTATGAGTATGACAAAGCGCATCCTTCTCTCCATTGGTATAATGCTAGTAGACCTTGGGGTATTTTTCTTACCATTGACTGCTTTTTTTCTTATCTATATATTGATCTACAATCCTCCCTGGTTCAGGGAATTTTTAGATGGCCTTGACAGGAGATCCGGTGATATAGGGGGAGATGGCATAAAGCTATAAAAGGAGATATGAGTATGGAATGTAATCAAGAGCAAAATCTGGAAACATGTGCCTGTACCTACGATCCTTGTGAAAGACAAGGTCTCTGTTGCAAATGTATCTTTTATCACTTGAGATCAAGGCAACTTCCAGGTTGCTGCTTTCCAAAAGATGCGGAAGCGACCTATGACCGATCCTTTGCCCATTTTGCCAAGCTCGTTCAGTCTGGAAAGATATAGAGATGGAAGAGAGGGATATATACAGACTATTTCTCAACGTGGTAGAAGATTCGGCCCAGAACACAGATGCCGTACGGCAGGTCTTCTCCATACTGATAAGGTCTACCCTGAGATATAGAGATCATGTGCTGGAATCCAGAGGAGTCGTAATTACCGTGGAAGATGTCCGCATCACTTTAAGTTGGCTCGTTCCAGCCCTCATGACAGGGCATCTTCCAGTAACAGATGACGAGATCCGATTGGACTTTTTAAAACTCTGGTTGGATGAGCTGAAAAATCTTGGAAATCCAAACCTCTACTTAAAATAGGAGAAAGATCAAATATTGATAACTATGCCAAAGATTTGGAGAACACATGAAAAGATTTTGGTTTACTGTCTCTATTATTTTAGGTTTGTCTCTTATGGGTCAGATAAGCTGGGCGGCAAAGGCCTGTGTGACGGATTCCTTTACAATCAGCTTACGCGGGTGGCCCAAGTATTGACTACAAGATCCTCAAATTCCTTTCATCAGGCCTACCAGTAGAAGTTTTGGAGTCTGAAGAAGGTTGGACTTGGGTTCAGCTCTTGGAACCTGCTCAGGACAGTATAACAGGGTGGGTTCTGAGTCGGTATTTGATGACGCGCATACCGTGGGAGAATCAGGTTATGTCTTTAAAACAAGAGAAAGCTCAACTCGAAAAAAGACTATCTTTCGTTGAAAAGGAATTGGACAAAGCAATGATTCATAAACAAGAGCTCGCCCTAGAGTTGGAAAAATACACAAAAACTCTTCGTAAGTTACAGGATAGGTATGAAATCATAAAACAGGGAGCACCGGATTATTTGAAGTTAAAAGCAACATATGAAACCACTCAAAAAACTATCCAAACATTGATCAATGAGAATCAGAGATTAAAATCCTCTCAAATGAACAGATGGTTTGCCATGGGGGCATTGGTTCTGCTCTGTGGCTTGATGATCGGTCTCCTTGTGGGAAGGCAACAAAAAAAGCGCTCATCCTATTATTAATGATCCCAAAACTCGGCTTGACCCTTTTAAAACGGATATGAATTTCCATTTTATCATATCAGCTATCCACATCCAAGCGTAGCTCAGATCAGTGGCTATGGGGCCGGAGCTAGGTTCAGAAGGGTTGTGGCGTTTCCGCCGAGAATCGCATCTACCTCCTCTTTGGTAAATCTTATTCCCTCAGGAGCTTTGTTCGGTAGATCTTTTATCAACTGAATCCAATTTTTAGTGGGTTCGACAATGGTGGAAAGAGGGTTGTCGGTACCAAAAAGCACCTTGGAGATCCCTGCATAATCGATAAGATCTCGCAGCTCCCTGCAGAACAGCTCATAACGGCCAAAAGCCCACGTATCCCACATGGCTAGATCTCCATACAGATTGGGTTGGTAAGCGGCCAGTGAGGCCCAGGGTCGCCAATTTACTCCACCCCCCATATGGGCGGCAATCACTTTGAGATCCGGGAAATCTACTGCCAGATCGGCCAGCAGCAAGGGATCTGCGAATTTGCACCGCGATGGCGGTCCCAGCGGTCCCGTGTGGGTCAGGAGAATCCCGTTGTTTTCCTCTAGTACTTCAAGTAACCTGTAAGAGTCACTTCCAGTAGGGTCATACCCATGATCCGGATGATACTTAAGCCCTTTCAAGCCAAATTCCTCGAAACATTGTTTCAACATATCCGGCGCATTGTCTCGTCTCGGGTCCACCCCGGCCAAGGCTATGACCCGCTCGGGATATTTTCGGGCGATCTCACCTATGGCAGCATTTCCCCGTTGTGCCATTTCGGGTGTAAATTTCTGCACACCGGCATTGTCAACCATGCAGATGATGGTAAGATCGATACCCGCATCGTCCATGGATGCGATGAGACGTTCACCGTTGGGATCGCCCCATGTTTCAAGAGCCCTGTTTATGATGGTCTCTGGAGAGACATCTTTCCTCATTATCTTGGCAGCGTGAATTGGGTCCTTGGCTAACATCTCCACAACCGTTTTTGTAACCTTGACCATGAGATGATAATGAACATCTATAATCATCCAGTCCTCCTTTCCCCAACAGGTAATTAAACAATATAGCACTTTAAAGATCTGATCATTACTCATACCCCTTTATTCAGGTTGAGTCAAGAATCGTTCATGGTTAAAAACGATTTCAAAATGCTTCCTATTTGCATGTTAAGCATTGAATGACCCTGGATTTCTTCATGATCCATTGCCCTTTCGTCAAAAAGATTATTGCAACCTCCGTTCATTTTTAATAGTATTCTGATCGGTTTTTTTTAAACGAGCAGAATGGATATGGATAAAAGACTACAAACACTATTCAATCCCCGATCGGCGGCTATCCTTGGGGCTTCCAGGACCATTGGCAAATGGGGTTTACTTTTCTCCTTCATCTGACCCAGGGAGGGTACAAGGGAGAGATCTACCCGGTTAACCTGGCGGGATATCGAGCCCTCACCCCATGAACCTGTACTGCATGATGCAGCCCAATTTCCCACCTCCGGGAAACATCGCCATTATATCCCAGAGCGGAAACCTTGCTGGCTCCCTGGAGTATATGCTCTGGAAGCAAGATATGGGAGTCAGCCGATGTGTGAGCGTAGGGAACCAGGCCCTTTTAAAAATCGAGGACTTTCTGGAATATCTCATCACCGATGAACAGACCAAAGTGGTGGTGGTCTATCTGGAGGGAGTGCCTGAAGGGGTTCGTTTCATGAAGGTTGCCCAAAGACTCACCAGGATGAAGCCCCTCATAGTGATTAAGGGGGGTCAGACGCAAGCGGGAATCAAGGCTGCAAAGTCTCACACAGGCGCCATTGCCGGTTCGGACCCTATCTTTGATGGTATGTGCAAGCAGTGCGGGATCATTAGAGTAAACGATGTGGAAGATGATTACGTTTCAATGAATGGGTTCTATGATCTCTTTGGAAGGTCTATTCCTTCTCCTTTATAATGACATTCACTTTATCCTCGAGAATTTTTTTAAAATTTCTTGCGTCTTCCACTGTTCCCTCATACATGCCATAATGAATAGGTATAGCGATTTTTGTCTTTACATCCATTGCAGCTTCAGTCGCCTCTTCCACACTGTTCATAGTATAGGTCTGCCCTAGAGGAAGCATGGCAATATCACATGTAAAATCCTTCATTTCAGGTATCCGTTCCGTATCCCCCGAGTGATATATCCTTACCCCATCTATGGTGAGTATATATCCAACCCATCTGTTCTTTTTTGGATGATAACGGGTCGTTATAACATTATAAGCAGGAACAGCCTCAATAAGAATATCTCCTACCTTCGTACTCATTCCAGGTTCCAATACCGTCACATCTGTTTTCAACAGATCTCCAATGGTCTTTTTACAATCTTTGGGTGCTATAAACCGTGTATCCTTTTTGTAGATTTTTGATATATCATTCGTCGAGAGATGATCTCGATGACTATGGGTAATAAGGATGATGTCAGCCTTATCTTTATCATTTATCTGATAGGGATCCATATAGATCACCTTTCCTCCGGCCATAATCTTAACCGCAGCCTGACCTAACCAATGAATATTTTCAACCATCTCCATAGGGGTTAACTCCTTTGAGTATGCGATGGATGGGAAAGTAAACAGTCCCAGTAAAAGCAGTGGATAGATGATTAATCTCTTCATGGTAAACCTCCTTTTTCCCAAACCGTTCGGCTGAGTTCACGCCGAAGCCTTCCCCCTCAGGGGGGGGCAGGGTGGGGGTGAGTGTTGAAACCGTATAATGCATACTACTTGATGCTTCTCTTAGTAAGAAAGATTTTAAATTTTTTGTTATTCCAAATCAATACTTAAACTTTGGGCAATTACATTTGACCCCATTATCTCCTCTGTAACGGCTGCATTTTTTCAATTTACGTAATCGAAAGACCACCATCCACACATAGTGTTTGACCCGTAATATAACTGGAGAGATCAGAAGCTAAAAACAGAACAGCCCCCGCCACGTCCTCTGGCTCACCACGGCGATTTAATTTATAATAAATAGTGAAAAAAGAAATACTTGACAAAATCTCGCCTAATTATCTAATGTGATGCGAATTCAAAAAAACATATTTAATGTTTTCCAGGAGGGAATGAAAACATGGCATACGATCTCACAGATGAACAGATCATGCTGCGGGAAACCATTGCCCGTATGGCGAAAGAGCAGATTGCACCCGGGGCTGAAAAGCGAGATGAAGAAGCCAAATTCCCGTGGGATATGGTAGAGATCCTTCGGGAAAATGCCCTCTTTGGTACTGACTTCCCAGAGGAATATGGTGGCTCTGCAATGGGGCTTTTGGCCCTTTGTTTAATCGTAGAGGAGATAGCCAAGGTTTGCGCCTCCACCTCGGTAATCCTGCCTGTTCATGAACTGGGGGCCATGCCCATATTACTTGCGGGCAATGGGGAGCAAAAAGCCAAATATCTCCCCAAATTGGCCACAGGTGAACACCTTATAGCCTTCGGGCTTACTGAGGCGAATGCAGGGTCGGATGTTTCGGGGGTAAAGACCAAGGCGGTCCAAGATGGCGATCATTATGTGCTTAACGGCACCAAAATCTTCATCTCCCATGCCGATGTGGCTGATGTGCTCTGTGTGGCTGCAAAAACAGACATCTCCGTCCCTGGCCACAAGGGAACCAGCATGTTCATCGTGGAGAAAGGTACCCCTGGACTCAGCATAGGGAAACATGAAAATAAGCTTGGCATTCGCGGCTCTTCAACAGTGGAAATCATACTGGAAGATGTGAGGGTGCCAGCCGTAAATATCCTTGAAAGCGAAGGCTCGGGATTCGCCATTATCATGAAGACCCTGGATTTTACACGTATCCCGGTTGCCGCACAGGCAGTGGGCATTGGGCAGGGTGCCCTCGACTTCGCCATTCAATATACGAAGGAAAGAAGCCAGTTCGGTCAACCGCTGTTTTCTTTCCAGGGCCTTCAATGGATGATGGCGGACATGGCAACTCAGGTGGAAGCGGCCAGACAGCTAACCTATAAAGCTGCTTCTATATTCGAAAAAATTCCGAAAAACATGGATAGAGTTCCTAAAGAGTTTATTCGTTCTTCAGCCATGGCCAAGCTCTTTGCCGCTGATACAGCTATGAAGGTGACAACAGATGCGGTCCAACTCCTCGGGGGCTATGGTTACATGAAGGAATATCCAGTGGAAAGAATGATGCGTGACGCCAAAATAACCCAGATCTATGAGGGAACCAGTCAGATCCAGAAGGTTATCATCTCAGGTACCCTCTGATGAAGGAATCTTATTATTCTTCCTTCATGCACTCCGTACGATTCATGGAAAGAAAGTAAATCAGATAACTATAGTCATTTAAACCCGTACTACTAACAAGGAGGGATTAAGATGGAAAATAAGGATGTGGTTATCGTAAGTGCTTGTAGAACCGCTATTGGCAGGTTTTTAGGGAGCCTCCAAGATGTGCCGGCTAGAGATTTAGCCATAACTGTCGGCAAACATGCCGTTGAGAGAGCCGGGATCACCCCCGATATTGTTGATGAAATCTGCATGGGCCAAGTCTACGGCGGAATGCAGGGTTCCCTCCCTGCCCGTCAGGTGGGAATAGGAATTGGTTTGCCTTACAGAAGCAGTGCCGTATCGGTAAATCAGAATTGCGCATCATCCATGAGGGCTCTGGAGATTGCATGCCACAATATCATACTCGGCAACACTGAAATTTCATTGGTCGTTGGTGTCGAGAACATGACCCTTACCCCTTATCTGATTCCAAAAGGGAGAATGGGTTACAGAATGGGACCCGGCACCTTAGAAGACCATATGCTCTGTGATGGCTTGATAGACGAACTCGTCCCCGGTCACATGGGAATGACGGCTGAGAATATTGCTGAAAAATATGGTATTACGCGTGAAGAATGCGATGAACTAGCCTTAATTAGTCATAGACGAGCTACAGAGGCTATGAATACCGGGAAGTTTGACAAGGAGATCGTGCCGGTGGAAGTCAAGAAAAAGAAAGAAACAGAGATGTTTACAACAGATGAACATCCCATCCGAGACGCCAGCCTGGAAACCATGGCTAAATTGCGTCCGGCCTTTAAGAAAGACGGCGTTGTAACCGCCGCCAATGCTTCAGGTATCAATGATGGCGCTGCTGCCGTGGTGATCATGTCTAAAGACAAAGCAAATGAATTGGGCATTAAACCTCTGTTGAAATTAATCCATATTTGTGATGAAGGTATGGATCCCAAGGTAATGGGGCTTGGACCCGCCGTTACAATCCCTAAACTCCTCAAACGGACCGGTATGAAGTTTGAAGATATAGATTATTGGGAAATTAACGAGGCTTTTGCAGCGCAGTGGTTGGGTGTAGGACGAATGCTCAAAGAAGAATCCGGCATAGAACTGGATTTGGATAAAATCAACCATAACGGTTCCGGTATTGCCCTAGGGCACCCTGTGGGATGTACAGGGATTCGCATTATCGTTACCATGTACTATGAGATGGAGCGGTTGGGATTAACCACAGGCGGCGCAACGCTATGTGTCGGAGGGGGACCGGCTGTTGGTTCTTTATGGAGCAGGGATATATAGATCATATGGGAGGAATTGCATTAATGGGCAAGAGAATGGAAGACGCCATTAGAAGATATTTTGAGATTCAAGAGAAGAACCTTGTGGGGGGAGGCCAGCAACATATCGAGAGGCAGCACAACCGGGGCAAGCTGACGGCCCGGGAGAGGATAGAGTGCCTGGCCGACCCTGGGACTTTTAGTGAGCTGGGCTCTTTTGTGGGTACCACAAGCATGCGCATTGACGGCAGGGTTCCAGAGGCCCCCTGTGACGGCGCCGTCTTGGGTACTGCTAAGGTTAACGGTCGCTTGACCATGGTCCACGCAAGCGATTTTACGGTCCTGGGGGGATCCACGGGTCAGCAGCATATGCTCAAGTTCGCCAGGCCCCTCGAACTGGCCGCCATGTGGGGTATCCCCTATGTTATTCTCCTGGACTCCTCGGGAGGTCGGCTCGGATACATAGATGTACCATCGGCCGGCATTGAGTGGCAGTTCAGACTCCAGTCCCTGTATTCGGGTGTCATGCCCCAGATCACGGTGCTCATGGGGCCCTGCATCGCCGGAGGGGCCTATATCCCGACCCTTTGCGATTTCCTGCTGATGAGCCGGGTATCGGCCAACATGTGGCTTGGGGGACCCCGTCAAACCGAAGCAGCCACATCGGAGAAGATCGACCGCAACGTGGGGGGAGCGGACTATCACATGCAGTTTAGTGGAACCTGTGACGTGGTGAGTGATGACGACGAAGAGACCATCAAGAGATGTCGTGAGTTGCTCCGATACCTGCCCCAGAGCTTCAGGGAGAAACCGCCCCAATGGGAACAGACCGATGATCCGAACCGGGAAGTGGAAGCCCTGACCGACATCGTTCCTGATGAATTTGATCAGACCTATGACATGCATGACGTCATCAAGGAGCTGGTGGACAATGGAGAGTATTTCGAGATCAAGGATGAGTACGCCAAGAATCTCATTACCTGTTACTGCCGGTTTAACGGTGAGGTGGTGGGTCTTGTGGCCAACAATCCCCATTACCCGGGGAGTATTCTGGAGTTAAATTCCTGT
>Ga0180009_10000890_pt1 | contig 38185 bp, 41 predicted proteins | sample OS_PC_MetaG_FD_123537 | JGI IMG/M metagenome (GOLD analysis project Ga0180009, IMG submission 123537) | Groundwater microbial communities from the Aspo Hard Rock Laboratory (HRL) deep subsurface site, Sweden - OS_PC_MetaG | ecosystem: Environmental > Aquatic > Deep subsurface > Groundwater... | reverse complement strand
TTTTTTTGCCAGGGCAATCGCCTCTTTCAACGCACAATCACTGAATGGTGTGCCGTCATAGCCAACCATGATTTTTTTATACATGGAATCCTCCCTCTCGGATGTTTGCCGGCAGGATCGCCAGCGGTGTTGGGTCCGGCTGGTAAGGCCGATATCTTCTTGTCATTATTCGTAGGCACCGGATATTTTGTCAAAAGAAAAATGGGGCAAAAGGCTGGCGGCCCGGTGCCTTAATACAATCAGCAAAAAAAAGCAGCATGGTTGGAAGTGAAAAGCATCGGGTCGCGATGGAGAATCCGGGCAACGGCCGGGTTGCGTTTGAACTCCTGATCGAGAAATTTCCTAATTTCCTTGCGTGACCAACCTTTAGGGTGTTCGAAATCAGTATACAGGGAAAGGTCGCCCCCGTAAAACTCGCTGCGCAGCACGGAGGAAGCTTCCGGGCTGCCGAGGGGCATGTTGAACACGGCCAGATTGAGAAAAGTGATGGCGTGATGGTGACGAACCACGAAGTCCAGTGTCCGGCGGGCTTCGACAAGTGATTCCGTAGGGGTGCCGAAGAGCAGGTAGATATAAGTGGCGATCCCGGCCGCAGCCAAATTTGTGAGCGCCTTTTCGATCAGAGTCAGATCCTGCCCCTTGTTCATGGCGTCCAGTACGGTTTGGTCGCCGGATTCAAGGCCCAGCTTCAGCATCCGGCATCCGGAACGGCGCAGGGCATGGCAGAAATCAAGATCTCCCAACTGTTTGCTGATCCGGGCAAAACCATACCAATCCAATCCCGGCGGTTCCGCGGCCAGTGACTGCATCAGGGCAGGACTCACCGCGTTGTCGAGGAGATGGAGCAGGGCCGGTTGCATGGGCTGGGCGGCGGCCTTCAGGCTGGCGATATCTGCCAGCACCGTGGCCGGAGGAATCTGGATGTACGGGTTGCCCTCGGCTTTTTCCGGACAGAAAAGGCAGTTGTTCCAGTAGCATCCCGATGAGGCGGCGTAAGGCAAAATAAGGCCCGGCGCCAGATAGTCGGACAGCGGCAGGTCGAGGTAGGAAGGCGTATGGTGGCCAGGGGAAAAATCACCGGAAAGAAGCTTGACCAGTGGTTCTTCGCCGGGCCCGGCAATGCAATGATCGATCAAGCCGGCAAAGGGGTTGTGGAAATCCGGGTTGCGCAGCCAGGAGGTGACCAGCCCGCCCCCCAGCACAACCGGCAGTTCCGGATAATGTTTCTTGAGGAAGCCGACCATGGCAAAGGTTGTGGGGGCTTGGCTCAGGTAGTTTAAGGAGATGCCGATGAGGGTGGGGCGGGTCTCTTCAATAAGGCCGGGGAGCCGGTTTGTGAAGTATGGGGAAAAGATGTTTGCGTCGTAATCTTCCGCAGCCCGGAGGAGATCTGCGCTGCTTAAAGGAGAGAGTTTCTTGTCCTGATAGTTTGCGAGGCTGAGGGACAGTTGGTGTTTGCGACCGGTCTGCTCAAGCACCCGGTTGACGTCCGCCACTGCCCGGCGGTAGCGGGAAGGATTTTGATACAGTTCACGGGTGCGCAAGGCAGCCAGGTTATCGGAGAGATTCCTGCCAGCGCGAAGGCTCCAGGTATCCGTGCCGAGGTTCGGGGTGTTGAGCAGAAACATCTGCCCTTCAAGGTTGGCGTCCAGCAGGGTGCAGTTTAACCCATGACCCCGAAGGGTTCCGGCCAGGCGGGCAATTCCGGCGGGAGGTTCGCAACCCTTGGCGGCTGGAGGATGGATGAGAAGCATGGGGGGAAGATACCCGAAAGTCTGCGGGAATGCCACGGTCAATGCAGCAAGGTGGAATAGCTGAAGTTCCGGTGGACAAAAAAAACGGGCGCTCTTGGGAGCGCCCGCTGGGAGTATGCTATTGACTGTGGGTAGCGTTTACACTTACAGGTGGCAGACCAGAACCGGGCATTCCGCATAGCCGATAACCCGCTCGGTGACGCTGCCCATGAGGAATCTGGTCAACCCTTTTCGGCCATGGGAACCCATGACGATAAGACTGGCGGAGATTTCCGCCGCCAGATCGGTGATGGCCTGATGAGGGTCGCCATCCCGCACGAACAGTTCCGTCTGTACCCCGAGATCCCCTGCCCATTTTTCGACCTTGTCCAGCACATTGTCCGCATGCTGGAACAGATCCTTCACCACGTCCTGACCGAGGGCGTAAAATTCGTCATTGCTGTAGACTACGGAAACAGCGTTGAGCTTTGCCGCTCGTTCCTGCGCTATTTCCAAAGCTCGGGCCAAGGCGTTGTCGCAGCAGGTTGAACCGTCCGTGGCCAGCAAGATGTTCTGCCAAGATAGTTTGGCGGTTTCCGGGATCACCAGAATATCCTTGCGGGTATGCCCGATGACCCGGGCGGTGACGCTGCCCATGAGTTCCCGTTCCAGTTTGCCTTGGCCCTTGCGGCCCATGACAATGAGATCGCAGCTTTCCTCTTCCGCCACATGGACGATCTGTTCGTAGGCCTCACCCTGTTCCAGGTTGGTAAGGATGTGGACTTCTTCTTGATCCGCGATCTGTTTGGCTTCAGCCAGCAGTTTCTGCCCGGAGCCGGCAATGGTTGCCTTGATATCCGCAACTCCGAGGAGTTCCAGATCCCCATGGTAGGGGGGGACAACGGCCAGAACCTTGATCCAGCTCTTATCCTCCCTGGCAAGCTGACTTGCCAGGGAGAGAGCGTTTTTAGCCGACCGAGAACCGTCGTAGGCAACCAGGATCTTGCGGTACTTAGCCATTGTTTATTCCGGCAAGAGCCTTTTTGCTGTGACTGTCGGCGGTCATCCCTTTCACCATGGCAACAGTGATGATGATACCGGCGGAGCCAAGGGCGGTTACAAGGGCCCAGAAGCTGATGCCCTCGAGCAGCGCATGGATGGGTGCGTTCATCGGGGTCATCAGGTCAAGGTCGGCGAGGTAGCCGGGGATTTTGGCGCCACGGCTGACTGCAACGATAAGCATGGTGGTGGCCATGACAACCTTGATGATGTAGTCCTTAACATAGGTGGTACCCAGAGCGCCGAGCTGCACGCCGATGAGGGAAGTGGCCAGAAGCAGCAGGGAGAGACGGATGTCGATCAAGCCGGAGAGACCCCACTGTACGGAGCCCCAGGCGCCCATGACAAAGGCGATGATCAGCTCGGTGGCGCTGGCTACTACGGCAGAGGCGCCAACTACATAGATCATGCCGGGAACGCCGATGAAGCCGCCCACCGCGATGGTGGCTGCGAGCATACCGGTGAGCAGGCCGACCGGGATGGTGATCCAGGCGGAGATGGTCACTTTGGCGGTTTTGAAGTGCATCATGGGTGCGAGCTGAATTTTCTGCATGCGCAGGGCCAATTTACTCACGGTTTCTTTTCCGTCGCCTTTGGCGAGTTTCCATGCATCATAAAACACATAGCCGCCGACAAAAACAAGAACAATCATGAAAACCGTGGAAACATAGAGGTTGGAACCTGCATTGCCGAACGAGTTCATGATGTGTTTCTGGATCGTGATACCGATCTGCACGCCGATGATGGCGGTGACGGCCATGACCAGACCGAGCTTGATGTCTGCCTGTCCGTATTTCCAACGCTTGTAGGCTCCGATCATCGCTTTGGGGAACTTGTGGCACATGTTGCTGGCCACCGCGACTGCGCCGGGAACGCCAAGAGACATCATGGCCGGAGTCATGACAAAGGCGCCGCCTGAGCCGATGAACCCGGAAAGCAAGCCGCCGATCAGGCCGATGACGAGCAGGGCCATGAGCTTGCTGCCGTTCATGTCCATGAACATGATGGAGATCTCCTTCATCACATTGTCACCAGCGTTTTTGTCCAGGCTGATCAAGACCTTTTTGTTCATTCTGATTTTTTCCGGCTCCATATCCGCGCCCAGAGCGAGGGTCATGAATTCCTTGGTGTCACCTTTCTGGAAAATAACGGTGCGGTCCGCACCATTTACTTCGGTAATAACGCCTTTGAGGATGTCCGTGGGAGGGCCGCCGGCGGCAAGGGCCGACTGGGCGAGCAGGGACAGGGGAACAAGGGCGAACATGAGTATAATCAGTAACTTCTTCATTGTGGGTAAATCTCCTTATATGCAGGCTGGGACGGTTATTTTATTTTTTTGCTTCAATGCCGATGGTGCTCAACAGATTGCTGGCAAAAGCCCCATGGGTGAAAGAGAAAAAGAATGCCGCGCCAACAGGGTATACCCAGTGCCAGCCGCCCATTGTGAAGGTTTCGGTAACCAGCTTTTCGTTGGTGAAGAGCATGTAATAAGCGGAGAGCGAAACAGCCCCGAAGATGATGGTCTTCAGGTAGGGCTTGCTTTTTGCCGCCGGAGCCGGTGAAGTGCTGTACTGTTTTTTGGCGTTTGCGCCCAGGATTTCGCGGGCAGTGTCGTATTCGCCTGCCTCGGCAAAGGCGATAGCCGACATGTTTTTGTCAAAAGTGGTGATGGTCATTTTCTCTCCCTTCTCAATCTGAATTTTGTTTTTAAAGTGTCAGGCTCTGGACGACCCTGCGTACATCACGACAGGGCAGTGCAACGCCTGAAATTTTGCGATCATGTTTTCTTTTGCTTTGCGGCATATTGCGCCATCCGGCTCCAGGACATCAAAAACAACGCAGAGGATGTCCCGGCGGGGACCGGCATGCCGGAGAACCTCGTCGGCCAGACAACCGGGGGTGTTGACCGGCTGATAGACAACACCCTTTTCTTGAAGAGTGGTGTTGAGGGAAACGAGCGGTTCTTGTTCCAGAGTCAGAATGGAAGCGGCTTCATTTTCCGGCAAGTGCAGCATATGGAAAATTTCCAGACCGCCTCCGAGCCGTTGACAGAGATGCATCGCGTAGCTGATGGTTCTGGGTTCGATCTCCGGCTTGTCGGTTCCAAGGAGTACCCGTTTGCGAGCATTCTTGTTTGTCTTGAGGAACTGGCGAGCCGTCTCGAACTCGCCGGCCTCGGCAAAGGTGGCCGCGGTCATGGATTCTTCAAGTTTTTTGAATAATGTCTTCAGGGCTTTCATGGGTCTGTTCCAGTGGAAAGAGTCTTTGGTTCAGTGGGCTGTCTGGTTCGTCATGAGATGATTGGTTGCCGTTTTTGTGTCCTGCGGAAACCGTTTTGCCTGTATCGGTTTCAGGTTAACGACGCATTCTTGCGCAAGTTCCGGTTCGTTGGCTTCGGCAAAGGTAATTGCCATCATCAGGCGGTCAAGTTGGTTCAGGATGGTGTTCATGGTGTTTCTCCTTCGTATATGTATGTTGTGTGAAACAGACTGTATGCTTTGTTGCCTTGTTCATTGAGCAACAAGCGTGCCATGGGAGATGATGTTTTTTTATTCAGTTATTACAGCGAGTTGTATGTGCGCCGGGTAATGGGCGATGTGTTACGCTTTTGCAACATTGATTTTGTTTGAAAAATAATAACTTGTAAAATCAGTAAGTTGTGTTGGTGTTACAATAAGAAAGACGGTGTTGCTAAATGCAACCTCTGGACTTTGTTTTTTAGTGGTAGTATTGTGCTTTCGAACAAACAGCTGCGAGGAGAAACCACCACCTCGCAGGAAAGGAAGACGGATCATGTTTCATCTCGGCATACGAAAGAAGATCACCTTTGGGTTCTACCTGTTGCTTGTCCTTATGATGGGTTCCGCAGTTCTGACCTATGGCATCGTCAAGCGGGTGGAAGATCAGGTTGCCTTCGGGGAGGTCATTGAGGATTTTTTTAATACGACCCTTGAGGTCCGCCGGTTCGAGAAGAATTATTTTTTGTACCGGCAGGAAAAGGATTTTGAGGAAAATCAGCTCTATTGGGAAAAAATCAAAGATCTTTTTGAAAATAATGCGGCCGCTCTCCATCTGGTGGTCTCTTCCTCCGAGATCCAGCAGTTGGCCAGAGAGATTGACACGTACAACGGTTATATGGGGCGACTCCACGCCCATTATCTGGATATTGCCTCAGGTGCGGACTACAGGGGCATGGGGCGTGCTCAGGAAAAACTGGAAGAGCAGGTCCGGCATGCCGGCAAGGAACTCACCGAGTTTGGTGAAAAAGCCCGGTTTGCCGTAAAAAATAAAATCAAGACACTTTTAAAAACTACCCAGAGAATTCTTCTGGTTTCCATGGTCTGCCTGTTTGTTTCCGCTCTGACCATTGCCGCCCTTTTGGGGAGGAAAGTGGTGAATTCGCTCAAGATTCTTGAGGGATATACCAAGAGAATTTCCCATGGCGATTTTGTGGAAGTCGCGGTGGGGGAAGGTGAGCAGGAAATCCGTTCGCTGCTCACGGCCTTCAACCGGATGACCAAGGAGTTGCAAATGCGCCAGCATCAGTTGGTGCAGTCTGAAAAACTGGCGGCCTTGGGTACTCTGCTGTCCGGGGTGGCCCATGAGTTGAACAATCCTTTGTCCAATATTTCCAGTTCGGCGCAGATTCTGGGTGAAGAGATTGAAGAAGATGATCTTGAGTTCAAGAAGAATCTCATCGGCCAGATAGAGACCCAGTCCGACAAGGCCCGTGATATCGTTCGAACCCTGCTGGATTTTTCCCGGATCAAGGAATGCAAAAAGGAAAAGGTGCTCCTCAAGAAGCTGGTGAATGAAACAATTCTGCTTCTCCGTGGACATGCGCCCAGTGAGGTGGTTATCGCCGCGGATATACCGGAGGATTTGTCCGTCATCGTCGACAAGCAACGGATGCAGCAGGTTCTGCTCAATCTGGTCAAAAATGCGATTGACGCAGTGGGGGACAACGGGCATATCTGGATTTCCGGTCTTGGTACGGGCTGCGGCACCGGTCTTGATGAGGTGGAAATCATTATCGAGGATGACGGGCCGGGGATTGATGCGGAGCACGTTAATAGAATTTTCGACCCGTTTTTCACCACCAAAGATGTCGGCAAGGGCTCCGGTCTCGGGTTATTTATTGTCCATGACATAATCGAGTGGCATGGAGGGTCCATCAGTGTGGAAAGCAGACCGGGCCTTGGCACCACTTTCATTATCTGGCTACCGGCAGCACAACAGGAACTTGGTTATGAATGACGAACCCGCTAAAATATTGGTTGTTGATGATGAAGAGATAGCCCTGAACAACCTCAAGCATGTATTGAAAAAAGAAGGCTATGAGGTTACCGCTTCCCAAAGTGGCCCCAAGGCTCTGCATTTGCTTGGGGAAAATGGTTACGATCTTGTCCTGACCGACCTGAAGATGGAAAAAGTCGGCGGCATGCAGATACTCAAGCGCACCCGGGAGTTGTATCCCGATACCGAGGTGATCATGATCACCGGATACGCCACGGTGGATTCCGCCATAGATGCGATGAAGGGTGGGGCTTACCATTATATTGCCAAGCCATACAAGCTCGACGAGGTGCGGAAAGTTGTGCGGGAAGCCTTGGAAAAAACCAGGCTCAAGCGGGAAAACAGCAGGCTGCGGGAGCACCTCAAGGCCTTTCAGGGTGAGGCCAGGATCATCACCGACAACCCCGGAATGAAAAAGTTGCTGGCCACTGCCGAGCAGGTTGCCACCTCGGACAGCAATGTTGTGATCTGCGGAGAGTCCGGCACCGGCAAGGAGCTGTTGGCCCGCTTTGTCCACAGCTGCAGCAACCGGAGGAACGGCCCTTTGCTGTCGGTGAATTGCGGCGCTTTTCAGGAGGACTTGCTGGCCAATGAACTTTTTGGCCACGAGAAAGGGGCCTTTACCGGGGCGGTGGAAATGAAGAAGGGGCTGGTGGAGATGGCCGATGGCGGCACCCTTTTTCTCGATGAAATCACTGAGATGTCTCCGTCCATGCAGGTAAAGCTTCTCCGGGTGATCCAGGAAAAAGAAGTGATGCATCTCGGCGGAGTTGCGCCGATCAAGGTCAATGTCCGTTTTTTGGCGGCCACCAACCGGAATCTTGCCGAAGAGGTGAAGCTGGGACATTTTCGGCAGGATCTGTTTTTTCGGATCAACGTGGTGGCCCTTAATATTCCGCCCCTGGCCGAACGCAAGGACGACCTGCCCTTGCTGATTCAGCATTTTGTTAAAAAATACGGGGTGTTGATGCACAAGGAAGTGCGCAATATCGATCCGGAAGTGGTGGATATTTTGATGCGCTACGATTTTCCGGGAAATGTCCGGGAATTGGAAAACATCATTGAACGCGGAGTGGCTCTGACCGGCGGAGACACCATTGAGGTGGGGCATCTTCCGGAAGATCTGCGCGGCGCCTGTTTTCAGACCTTTCGCCGGAAAAGCGGCGGAATCCCAAGCCTTGCCGATCAGGAACGGGCTTATATCGAATGGGTATTAAAGGAGCACGGGGACAACAAGAGTCTGGCCGCCCAGGCCTTGGGCATTGACCGGGTTTCCCTCTGGCGCAAGATCAAGAAATACGAGAATGAAGAGTGAGGGGCGTGGGGCAGGCAACCTTCTCAGTGGGATGTTGCAGCGTCGCTGTCGGGTATGGGGGGCAATAACAGGCCAAAACCGCTGCCCAGTCTGCGAACCAACTCGATGAAGCTGTGAGGCAGCGGCAGATCGCGGTCAACCAGGAGGATGCCCAGTTTCTGCGCTTGCTGGAGGATACCGGTGCTGTCCAGACCTTCCTGGTGATCGCACAGCGATTGGATGCGGAGGGCATCGGTAAGAGGGATGCGTATCTCCTCAAGCATACCTTCAAGATTGGTCTGCTCCTTGGTAATGAGGTCCGCATGATTCCTGGCAAAAATCACAAAGGATTCTTCCAGGGACGGCGTGCCGAAAATCGCATTGACCAGCGCTCCGGCAAGTTTGCCGATGATGGGTGGTTCCATCTCGGGATATTTTTTTGCGAGAGCATCTTTTATTTTTTTAAACGAAATCATCTTCACGATCTCTACGCCTTCGCGCAGAATCGGAGTCAGCTTGCTTTCAAATGTCATGAATACAGTCCTTCCTGAACCTGTGCGGACGCACAGGCTGGTTGTTTTGGGTGGGAGCGCGGACAGGATGCGGGTCAGGTGAAAAGATCCGGTTCGCCGGTGACCTTGCGGATGAGTTCGCGGTAGTCCTGGGCGCCGTTGGACCCGGGAGCAAACTCAAAAATGGTCTGACCATACGCCGGAGCTTCGGACAGCCGGACATTGTAACGGATCGGGGCGCAGACCTTTTCCCCGTATATTTTTTCAATCTCCTCCAGAAACTCGCTCCCCCTCTTCACCCGCATATCGCGGAAAGTGGGTAATATGTATCGAAGCTGAACTTCCTTGCGGAACTTCTGGATTGAGGCGATACTTTTCAGGAATTCGCCAAACCCTTGGATGGACATGACTTCCAAGGAAACCGGGGTCATCAGTTCGTTCACATAAAAAAGAACATTCACGGTGAGCGGGTCCCATCCCGGGGAGGTATCCACCACCACATAATCATAGTCTTTTTCCAGCGGTGTCAGGGCCTGGGCAATGGTCAGCTCACCGCCGTAATCCTTGCGGTCGATAAGGCGCTTGAGTCCTGCCAGGGATTTGCCGCCGGCCAAAATCCACAGGTTTTTGCGGGCCTGGACAATTGCTTCCTGGGGGGACAGTTCACCTGTCACCAATTCGGTAAGCCCGCCCTTGGGCTTGACTCCCAGCATGAAGCTCGACTGCCCCTGGGTGTCGGTATCAACCAGGAGAACCTTTTTCCCGGCCAGGGCAAGACCGGCCGCGAGGTTCACCGAGGTTGTGGTTTTGCCGACCCCGCCTTTGCTCAAAGAAACGCCGATCCTTCTGGTTTCGCCAGGTGATGGAATCCCGGGGGATGGATCCGGATCGGGGGAGGGTTCGAGTGAAACCGGTTGCGGCGCGGGAGTTGGGGCAGAAGCGGGAGGAGGCGATTCCGCCTTTGGAATTTCGAGGGGAAACTGTTGCCCGCAGCCTTGGCAACGGGCCATCTTGACATTGGGCGGGATTCTCTTTTCATCGATATTGTGGTCTTTTTTGCAATGAGGGCAAGTGATTATCATTGTGAAGTCTCCGGGCCTGGTGTGGCCAACTTCGTGTTATTTCTGGTGAATGTCTTTTAGTATCTCTTTGATCAGATGGCTTTTTTCGCCCTTTTCCTCAAACTCCTTGAGGATCATCCTGAGTGCCTGGTTTACAATTCGTGACTTTGAGATTTTGGATTTTACGCGCGGTTGCACAAGTTCGTTTATTTTATCACGCGCGTCATCAAGGTCGGCGAAAATCTCTTCGGAAAGATAGTGGGTGGATTTTTTCTTGCTGTCGCCGGCTGGGGATTTTTTCTGATCCTGGCACGAAGAATCTCCGGCGGGGTGCTTGGCACTTGACGATTCTCCGGTGCGATGAATCAACCTGGTAAGGGCTGATGCCTCATGCGTCGTGTCTTCCGATGATCCCTTTAGAAGGTCATCCATGATATCTTTTTTATTTTTTGCTGCCATTCTTCTCTTCTGGGTCCACGATGAGGTTGCGGTTCAATCCCTGCCAAGATCTGCAGCGCCGCTTGTTTTGCCAAAGAGTCTGGTGTGGTGGGCTGTCAGAAAATGCTGCAGGGTCTGCTCTTCGTTTTGGCCAAGGTTGACGAACTCGATTCCGCAGTGATACTCACCTGTGGTTTCGATCGGCGAGATGTGGGAGATTTTTCCCCGGAGGGTGATGGTGTTGTTGCCGATATGCAGCGTGATGCTGCAGGGGGAGCCTGCCTGGAAGGTGCCAGGCGAGGACAGGATGAGGCCAAGGCCGCGACTGCCGATATCGCATACACGGTGGGTAAGGCCATTGATTTCGGCGCAGACCGGATCATCGTCGGCGATGGGTTCGCGATAGTTCTTGCGGATGATTTTTTCAAGGTCAGCATCTGCAGGACTTGCCCCGGCCGGAGCGACAGGCAAGTCCTTAAGCTCCCAGTGCGCTGTTTCTTCAGGACCGCTTTCTTTTTTTGTCATTACCGGCTCCTTGTGTTCATGTGCTGACAGGGAGGGAAAAAGCTTAAAAAAAAGAGCCTGCTCCCAAAGGCGTGCGAATATACCGGAGATGTTTGATTATTTATTGGCATCCCTCATATTGTCAAGGAAAAACAGCCAGTTGTTGCACCTTGACAGGGCATGGTCGGGTAGCGACTGCATCGAATATCTTCGCATACAGGTTGTGTCGGCAAGGCGGGACGAAGTGTTCAGCCCAATTCGGGAAATTTCACCTTCAGGGTTTCCTTGTCCGCTGTGCGTTCGATTTTCACCTGAACTTCGATCTGATCATTTTTAAGACCAAGGATCAGCGGCAGGCCACCCTTGTCTTCATCCAGATGAATGATGGCACGCATGATGGTGATGATCTTCTCGAAGACAACCCTCGTCGGCGGACGCAGGGCGATTTTCTCATCATCGTGCTTGATGGTGACGGTAATTTTGTCTTTTTTCCGCTTGATGGAAAGTTGGTGGGCCTTTTCGGTCAGAGCGAAGAGCAGGGAGAGGGCCAGGTAACGGAGGGCGTCTTCCTGGATGTCGGCGGAGGGCGCATCCGCTATTTTCTGGATAGTGGGGGCATAGTCTGTGCCAAGATAACAGTCACACATTTCAATAAGCTTCAGGTGCAGATTCGGGTCATGAATTTCCATGGCGTCTCCAGTCATGGTTTCGTTGCTAAATGCATCTCCTCAGCCTTTGTTTATGCGCTCATATTGCTATGAACGGCTTTGTCGTGTCAAGGGAAAGGATGCCGAAAGCAAAGGGTTTTCTGGAAAAGCGGTTTTATGGCTCCTGAAAGAACTTTGACAGCGTGGCACCAGCCTGCTATATTTTCCCCTCGCTGGAGACAGGAAGAGCATACGGCGAAGGCGTTGCATTATTGTCATTGATATGTGTCCTTGTGTTTTTTTACAGGACCATCAACCATTGAGAAGGCAAGGAGATCCGGAGCATGAAAACCGACCAGTCGCATACCCTGTTTGCAAAAGCGCAGCAGCTTATCCCCGGTGGAGTGAACAGCCCGGTGCGGGCCTGTAAATCTGTGGGATGTGAGCCCCTCTTTGTTAAAAGAGCCGCCGGTTCTAAAATCTATGATGTGGACGGCAATGAGTTTCTCGATTTTGTCTGTTCGTGGGGGCCGATGATCCTTGGCCATAATCACCCGTCTGTGGTCGAGGCCATTGAAAAAACATTGCGGGACGGCACCAGCTTTGGCGCGCCCTGTCCCTTGGAAATCGAACTGGCCGAGTTGGTGATTAAGGCCCTGCCATCTGTGGAAAAGGTGCGTTTCGTCAGTTCGGGAACCGAGGCGACCATGAGCGCTATTCGAGTGGCCAGGGGCTACACCGGTCGCAAGGTGGTGGTGAAGTTCGATGGCTGTTACCATGGCCATGCCGATAGTTTTCTGGTCAAGGCAGGATCCGGGGTGATCACTCTCGGTATTCCCGGCAGCCCCGGGGTGCCGGAGGATATTGTCAAAAATACGGTATCCATTCCTTATAATAACCAGGAGATACTGGAAAAGACCCTGCGTGATAAGAAGCTGGATATTGCCTGTGTGATTGTCGAGCCTGTTGCCGGAAACATGGGGGTTGTCGCTCCGGAGCCGGGATTTCTCCAAAAGTTGCGAGCCCTGACCGCCGAGTTGGGCATAGTCCTGATCTTTGATGAGGTGATCACCGGGTTGCGCCTGGCCCAGGGAGGAGCGCAGGAATACTTTGGCATCATGCCGGATCTCACCTGTCTGGGCAAGATCATCGGCGGCGGCTTGCCGGTTGGGGCGTATGGCGGAAAAAGGGAACTCATGGATACGGTCTCTCCGGTAGGTCCGGTGTATCAGGCCGGGACCCTGTCCGGTAATCCCCTGGCCATGGCGGCAGGCATTGCCACTATGCAGCAACTGGCCCAGCCCGGCTTTTATGCGGCCCTGGAGGAGAAGGCGGCCCGCTTTGCCCGTGGCCTGGTCATGCTGGCTGAAAAATACCTGCCCGGCCAGACCACCCTGAATCGGGTGGGCTCCATGATGACCCCGTTTTTTACGGCCGGTCCGGTGATTGATTTTGATTCGGCCATGCAGGCGGATACCGAAAGATATGGCCGCCATTTCAGGGAGATGTTGGCGCAGGGGATCTGGCTTGCACCTTCTCAGTTTGAGGCCGCTTTCATCTCCTCCGCCCAGAGTGAAGCCGAGTTGGCCATGGCACTGGAGAAAACTGAATACTCATTCAAAAAGTTGGCTAAATGAGAAAAAAGCCGTTGACTTTGGGGGGATGCAATGCTAGTAATCCTATCGGTCGTAAATCGATGGATTCTTTATCCGGACAGTACGACCCGGGCTGAAGATGTCTAATAATCGCAAGGAGATAATGCGGTTGCTGGCTCATTTCAGCACCATCGGTATGACCGTGGCCTTCTCCATCTTTATCGGAGTCGGCATCGGTTATTATTTGGACCATAAGGTGTTTGGCGGCAGAACGTCTCCCTGGCTGACCCTGATTTTTCTCGGGTTCGGGGTGGCGGCGGCTTTCAAAAACATGTATGACATGGCCAACAGAAAGGATCTCTGATGGCGCCCAGTGGTACAAACGGATCACCGGGTGAAGTGTCGCTCAGTAAGGTCATGATGTATAACTGGCTTTTGCTGGGGGTGTTGACCGGCTTGAGTTGGGTGGGGTATTCAGGATTTCATGCCCTCTCCGTTTTTATCGGCGGAGCGATTGCCAACCTGAGCTTCCTGTTTTTGAAAAGGGATCTGCTCAGATTGTTGGCAGGGCCGCTTGAAGCGGTCAAGCCGTTGTTTTTTATGCGATATTATCTGCGTCTGTCCGTGGTCGTGGGTGTTCTGTTCCTACTGGTCAGGTACCAGTTGGTTCACACCCTCGCATTGCTGGTTGGCCTGTCCACGGTGCTCTTGGGCATCGGACTTGCCGTTATGGTCGCAGCAAGAAGTATTTATACGATAAAGTAGTACAAGGTTAAGGAGGCTCGTAAGGTCCATGGAACATCCAATACTGTTTATCTCGGTGATTCTGCAAAGTTTAGGCATGCCCGTTCCCCACGGTCCTGTCGGGGACACGCTGTTGGCCAAGCTGGTTTCCCCGCACATGACTTACACTTGGCTGGTTATGCTTTTTCTGATCATTGTTCCCAAACTGACTCTGGGCACGATGTCTCTGGTTCCGGGTAAGGGCCAGAATTTCTGGGAGGTTATCATCGGCGGTCTTGAGGGGTTCATGGCGGACAATATGGGCAAGGAAGGGGCAAGAATGATGTTCCCCATGCTGGCCACTTTTGCCCTCTATATCCTGGTGGCAAACATGATCGGCTTGATGCCGGGCTTCATGTCTCCGACCTCCAACCTCAACATCACCCTGGCCTGCACCCTGATCGTTTTCTTCACCACCCATATTCTGGGCGTGAAATTCCACGGCATCGGCTATATCAAGCATTTCCTCGGACCCATTCCCTGGCTGATTCCCCTCATGCTCCCCATCGAGCTCATCAGTCATTTCGCTCGTATTCTTTCTCTCTCCATTCGTCTTTTCGGCAACATCATGGCAAAGGAAACCCTGCTGGGCATCCTGTTCATGCTGGCAGGCGCGTATTTTGCCCCGCTGCCCATTTTGTGTCTTGGCGTGTTTGTATCCATAGTCCAGGCGCTTGTTTTTCTGCTGCTCTCGATTCTGTATTTTTCCGCAGCCATGGAGCATGCCCATTAATCACGTGTATCCGGTTCCCAGTGAACTAATGAAGAAGGCCAATTATAAAAAATTTTTTGGAGGAAGTATGATGAAGAAAGCAGGAATTTTGTCAGTATTGATGGTTTTGGCTCTGTCCACTGTTGCTATGGCTACTGAGGCTGGTGCTGAGATGGCTGCCACCGCAGCTCCCGCTGCGAACCTTGCCCTGATCTGCCTTGCTGCCGCTCTGTCTGTTGGCGTTGCAGCGCTTGGTTGTGGTATCGGCATGGGCGCAGGTATCGGCGGCGCTTGCTCCGGTATCGCTCGTAACCCTGAGGCTTCCGGCAAGATCACCGTAACCATGATCATCGGTCTGGCTCTGATCGAGTCTCTGACCATTTACGGTCTGGTTATCTCTCTGATCCTGCTGTTCGCGAATCCGCTGCTGAAGTAATTTTTTCGCGATATTTAAGGTGTGTAAGGCCGCAGGGGATTCCCTGCGGCCTTTTCTGCTTTCTGGGGTTCTCCGGTCATGAGCGAAGTCGTTGTCCATCCCTCTCGCGGCAAGAACGAACCGCAGCTCCCTCCCTGCGGGATTCTGCTGGTAAATCCGACCGAGGCACGTCAGGCCTCGCAGCTTTATGGTCAAGAGGGCTGGACCCGGCATTTTCTTTTTCATAGCAATCTTCATCTTACCCAGTCTCCCCCCATGTTCTGGACAGGACCGGCTGTTGGCGCGCCCATGGCAGTTATTTGCCTGGAAAAGCTCATCGCTCTCGGAGCCCGAAGGATCATTGTCTGCGGCTGGTGCGGTTCGCTTCAGCAAGACCTTGGCGTGGGGGATCTGGTGCTGCCGACCAGTGCTGTCAGCGAGGAGGGAACCTCCGTCCATTACCCTGTGTCCGGGGTGATAGAATCTTCTTTCCGGTTGCGGCAGGCCCTGAAAGATTTTTTTGCCGGCACGGGTAAAGAGCTCAGGGAGGGGATGGTCTGGACCACCGACGCTCTGTATAGGGAGACAAGGGAAAAGGTTGTCCGCTACGGTCAGGATGGTATTCTCGCCGTTGACATGGAATACTCCGCACTCCTGCAGGTTGCTGCTTTTCGTCACGTAGAGCTGGCCGCCGTCATGATGGTGTCGGATTTGCTGTGGCGTGATCCTTGGCAGCCTGATTTTCAGGGCAAGGAATTTCGCAAGCGTTCACAGGAGCTGGTGGCCGATCTTTTTCGATGTGTCGGCGGTCTGTCCCCTGAATAAAGAATATTGAGGCGATGATGCGTACTGTTTTTACTGTCAGTCTTGGCTGTCCTAAAAATTTAGTGGATACGGAGCTCATGCTCGGCCTGCTTGTCGAGGCGGGCTATGCGCCTTGTGATGAGGCGGCAGATGCAGATTTGCTGCTGGTCAACACCTGCGGTTTTATCCAGTCCGCCGTGGAAGAAGGGATTGAGGAGATCCTGAGCCTGGCGGAGGTCAAGGAGCACTACCCGGACAAAAAACTGGTGGTGGTCGGCTGTATGGTGCAGCGCTACGGCGCGGACCTGGCCAGTGAGCTGCCCGAGGTCGATCTCTTTATCGGCACCGAGGGTACCCAGGATATTGTGCGCACACTCAAAGGACTTGCCCAAGCGGAAAAACCGCTGGTGCATATTGCCCCGCCCACCTTTCTCCTGGACTCTTCCATGCCGCGTCGGCTTTCTTCTCCGGCCCACCGGGCCTATATGAAGGTGACGGAGGGGTGTTCCAATCGGTGCGCCTATTGCCTGATTCCCTCTCTGCGCGGCGATCTTCGCAGTCGACAGCTTGGTGATCTGGTGAACGAAGCCACGATGCTCGCGGAAAATGGGGTGCGGGAGTTGACCTTTGTGGCCCAGGATCTCACTGCTTACGGCCTTGATCTCGGCCCTGGTGCTCCCCGGCTGGTGGAACTGCTGGACGCACTTTTGCAAGCATCCGACATCCCCTGGTTCCGGCTGCTCTATCTCTATCCAACCCGAGTCACCACCGAACTTCTTGAGTTCATAGCCGCGAATCCAAGGATTGTTCCCTATCTTGATATCCCCCTCCAGCATGTGTCGGATCGGGTTTTGAAGGGAATGAATCGGCCCTATGGCCGGAAACAAATCGAAGCGCTTCTGGCTAAGATTCGTTCTATTCTGCCCCAAAGTGCTATCCGGACCACCTTCATGGTTGGTTTTCCCGGGGAAACCGAGGAGGATGTGCAAGAACTCGCCGATTTCATGCAGGAGCAGAAACTGGCGCATGTCGGTATCTTTGGATACTCAAACGAAGAGGGGTGTGCGGCCTACAGTTTGTCCGGGCAATGCAGCGAAGAGGAGAAGAGCGAACGCCGTCAGCGGCTCATGGAGCTGCAGAGCAGGATCTCTCTTGCCGCAAATAAGGCAATGGTCGGCAGGGTAGAAAAAGTACTGGTCGAGGGATGGAGTAGGGAAACCGATTTGTTGCTGGAGGGTCGGACCCGTTTTCAAGCCCCTGAGATAGATGGCTGTGTCTATATCAACGCTGGCGTCGCAAGTCCGGGTGATATTGTGGATGTTCGGATTACCGAAGCCCACCCCTATGATCTCGTTGGCGAGATTGAAGACGCAACTGCAGGAGCAGGCGGTTCGGGTCTGGAGACTGACTAGTCAGCCGATTCGTTGACCCGTTCTTTCAGTTCCTTACCCACCTTGAAGAAGGGAAGTTTTTTTGGCTTGACCTTGATTTTTTCTCCGGTCTTCGGGTTGCGGCCGTAATACGAATCGTATTCTTTGACCACAAAACTGCCAAAACCACGAATTTCAATGCTCTCGCCATTTGCCAAGGCATCCCCCATGGCATCCAGGATGGTGGTCACAGCCGAACTCGCATCCCTTAGGGGGACATGCATCTCTTCGGCAAGTGCTTCGATCAACTCCGATTTATTCATCGTCCTTCTCCGATGTGCTGCCGTTTTAAAAAACAATATAAAATACAAGGAGATAAAATATCTTAAACAGCTAAGTGCCCAATTGTAAAGAGGATTTTTTTCAAGAAAAAATAAGGGCCAGATCAGCGGGCGTGAGCCGCCTGTATTTACCGGCAGGCAAACCACCAAGCGGCAGCCCTCCGTAGGCGATGCGCTTGAGTGCGAGAACCCTGTGGCCAATGGCCTGGAACATCATGCGCACCTGTCGCTTTCTCCCCTCGTGGATGGTAATTTCCAGGGTCGTCGTTTCCGGTTCCCTGGAAATAATCTCAACCTTTGCCGGCCAGGTTTTTTTCCCCTCAAGCTCAAGACCCTCCTCAAGCAGGCGGATTTTTTCAGGCGGTGGCAGGCCGCGTACCGTGGCCTGGTAAGTTCGTTCGATTTCAAAACGGGGATGGAGAATGCGCTCGGCAAAGTCGCCGTCATTGGTCATGATCAGCGCGCCTTCAGTGTCGAAATCAAGGCGACCCACGGGAAAAACCCTGCTGGTGATGCCGGTGAGCAGGGATGTGACAATGGGCCTTCCTTGCGGGTCGTGGAGGGTCGTGACATAGCCCCGCGGTTTATTGAGCAGGAGATATATTTTTTCTTCCTCCTGACGCAGGGGGCGTCCTTCAAAAGCGACAACCTGTTTTTCCGGATCAACCCGGCAGCCCATTTCCGTGACAACCTTGCCATCCACCGTGACTTTTCCCTGACGGATGAGCTCTTCGGCATTGCGCCGGGACGCTATGCCAGCCTTGGCCAGGATTTTTTGTAACCGTTCTTCGGGCATGGAAATGTGTTTTAGAATCAGGCCCGGAAGGGCTCGGTAGCAGCGCAGCAGGAAAATGTGCGTTTAAAAGGGGAATATCCTGGGGGGGGCTGCTGCGGTTCAGGCATGGTAGTCGCCGCGTCTCAGCTTGGCGGCTTCGACGTATGAGGCGGTGGCCACACGCTCAAGCAAGGCGGAGAGCGGGTTGTTTGCCGGGAGTTGATTTTTCAGGCTGACCAGGGCTGCGGTCTCATCTTCAAGCGCTGCGGCAAATGGCTCAAGGTCCTGGGCGGAAAAAGAGGAGTTGCCCAGGGCTGCGCTGAAATTTTCCAGGGTGCTGATGGTGTCTTCCGCAAGGGCAAGGCTGTCGAGTCTGAGCGCAGCAGGAATCTGTGCTGTGGCGGAAACGGCTGGTATGTCAGAGCTGGAAAAGCTTTTGGCTGCGGCCAGTTCCTGCTCGAGGATATCCTGAAAAGAGGGACCCGAGGTCGCGGTGGAATTCTTGGCGACGGTTGAAACATCCTGCTGCCCGGGAATAATCGGTGTGATTTTCATAGTGGGTACCCCATGATTGGTAACTTTCTCCATATACCATAGCTATTCGGCAGGAGGATCGTCAATCTTTAACGGAAAGACACCATAAAATTTATCTTTTCAGCGCAGGCGGGACGGCAGGATATCGTTTATTTTTTCATCCACCAGTTGTTTCGTTTTTTCGTCCACCTCAAGAACCTCTGGGTACCAAGGCTTCATGCGGCAGTCAAAGATGATGGGCGGTGTCAGGCCGGGATGAAAGCGGCGGAGTTCGGTTGCTGCCGCATGGATATCCGCCGCAGGTTCGAAGCGGGTGAAAACGCTCCAGAGAAACTCCTGCAAGTTTTCCGTGGCGGCCTGTGCGTCATCAACCAATACCACCACTTGCCAATCGGCGAGCGCGGGGCAGTGGGCCAGGCGGGCGGGAAGATCCTGTTGCCGGGTAAAAGCATCTCCTTGCACAACCAGGGTGCCGGGAAGATAGACCCGAGCCTTGTCGCAGCCTTGAGGCAGTTCACCGTGGAAGGATTCCGGCAAAATGCGACGGGGTTCCTTGCCAAGCCCCATCATCATGGCCTTGGAGCCATTGTTCACCGAGGGGCCGGTGTAATCCAGGGTATCCTGGGAGACATTGGCAAAAACGAAAAGATCGGTCTGCCAGTTGATCCGTTCCAGCACATGGACCCATAGCTTTTTGAAATCCGTCACTTCGATCTCGCCATCGGTCAGGATCAGGAATTTGGTAAGCGACAACTGGCCCTCGCCCAGTATGCGTAACCCCGAGGCAAAAGCTTCGCGGGGATAACGGTTGGTGACTTTGGCTGCGGCGAGGCAGTGGAAACCAGTCTCGCCGAAGGTTTTGAGCTGGCGTACCCCGTTCATCACCAGTGGGAAAAGCGGGGAAAGCAGGTCCTGAAGATAGTCGCCGATATAAAAATCCTCCTGTCGGGGACGGCCTACAACAGTGGCGGGATAGATGGCGTCCCGGCGGTGATACAGCCGCTCCACCTGGAAAACCGGATAGTCGTGGGTGAGGGAATTATAGCCGTAATGGTCGCCAAAGGGGCCTTCGGGGCGGCGCATGTGGGGCGGGACAAACCCCTTGGCCGCGAATTCGGCGTGGGCGACCAGGGGATGGCCTCCGGCCGGATCGCGGGTAATGGGCAGTTTCTCTCCGAGGAGCAGGGAGGCCAGCATCAATTCCGGGATGTTTTCCGGCAAAGGGGCAATGGCTGCAAGCATCAGGGCAGGCGGGCCGCCGATGAACAGGGTCATGGGCAGGGACTCGTTGCGGCTTTCTGCCGCGTGGTAATGGTAGCCGCCCCCCTTGTGAATCTGCCAGTGGATGCCGGTGGTGCAGTCATCGTAACGCTGGATGCGGTACATGCCCAGATTATGGCCGCGGCCGTCCGGGTGTTCGGTATAGACCAGGGGCAGGGTGACAAAGGGGCCGCCGTCCGTGGCCCAGGAAGTGAGCAAGGGGAGTTCGCTCAAGCGGGCAGGAGTCTGGCAGACCTCCAATATGGGAGCCTTGCCCGCCGGCATTTTTTTTAAGCCGACTTTGGTGGCCTGTCCCAGCAGAGAGCGCATCTCCCAGATCTTGCCCAGGCTGGGAGGCATGAGGGTTTCCGCCGTCCGGACCAGGTCGGCCACGAATTGCTGGGGGCGCTTGCCAAAGGCCAGATCAAGCCTGCGGGCAGTGCCGAAAAGGTTGGTAACCACCGGAAAGCTGCTGCCTTTGACATTGGTGAATAAAAGGGCGGGGCCGCCTTGGGCGATGACACGACGATGGATCTCGGCAATCTCCAGATGCGGGTCAACAGGGGTGGAAATCTCAAGCAGAGAATTATCCCGCCGCAATATTTCGAGAAAGGCCCGGAGATCTTTGATAATATTCTGGCTCACCTTTGCGCTCTCCTTGATGATGTGCTATTTTGTGAGTATAAATGGCGGGTTAATTCTTGCCGGGGGACGGTTTTTAGACGCCGTCAATCCTTGAGGAACAGGCGGTGGTATTCTTTTTCACTACAATGCTTATGCATCAGGCGGGAGAGAAAATCAAGGAGTGAGGTGATTTCGTCGTCTTTCAGCCGGGGAATGAGCGTCTGTAAAAAGTCCGGTTCGGCGAATCGTTGCAGGAATGCCGCCAGGGAAAGCTCATCGGTTTCCCGGTTGAGGCCAAAGCAGATGTTTGCTGCTGTCAGGGGATTGGGGGGGGGCTCTGGAGTGTGCATGGCGGCTTCCGGTAATAATTTTTGGTTAACAAATGAACGCTTATACAAGCAAATGAGGGAAAAATGTCAGGTCAGTGGGTAACCCTGGAAAACGGGACGCAATCCACCGAGTCTCCGGTGCTTATTCGGATGGCCCTTGACCGGCTGCGGGACAAAAGAGAGCTCGTTTCCCTGGTGCACAAAGGGTATCAGTCTCCCAAGACGGTCATCGTCAATTACGATGACCGGATGCTTGAGATTGACAAGCCCATCGACTGGCCCGGGACCCAGGAAATTATCCATATTTTGTTCAAAGACGAAGCCATGGTCTGGAACAAGGTGCGGGTTCAGGTGGCGCAGACCACCGAGAGCAGCATCGTTACCGAGTTTCCCACGACCTTGTACCGACTTCAGCGCCGCTCCAACTATCGGGTTGGTGTTCCTAACGGCAGCACGGTCATGTTCATGCATAAAAATGAAATGCGCCAGGGGTTCCAGGTTATTGATGTCAGCGCCAACGGTATTTTCGTGTGCACCGACAGGTTTGCCCCGCTTGAACCGGGGGATATTCTCCTTGATCTGGCCGTATTTTTTCCCGGCGCCGGAACCGGGCTGAGCGCCGGCATTTATATGAACATCAGTAAAGCAAAGGTAATGCGGGCAACCCGGGGAGACAATAAAAAATATTGCTATGGCATCCTTTTTGACCTTACCAAGGGCGAAGAGGAAACGCTTCTCCAGTATGTGCGGTTGCGGGAGCGGGAGCTGTTGCGCAAAGGGATGTTCTGATTTTTTTATGCGCTAGGCGATGCGCCATACAACCTTGCGGGATCGGGGGCCGTCAAATTCGCAGAAAAATATTTTCTGCCAGGTGCCGAGCTGGAGTTTTCCGTTTTCAATAAAAACCGTTATCGAACTGCCGACAAGCGAGGCCATGACATGGGCCGGGGAGTTGCCTTCCAGGTGCTGGTAAGGATGATTCATCGGCACGATTTTTTGCATGGCGGCAAGAATATCGGTCTGCACGGCAGGATCTGCCCCTTCGTTGATGGTCAGTCCGGCGGTGGTATGCGGATTGTACACATGGCAAACCCCTTCAGCGATGTTGCTTGCGCTCACAGCCTGTTGGACCTGGGCGGTGATGTCGGAAAGCTGCATGGTTTTCGAGGTTGCAACGGCAAAGGTTCCTGTCGGCATGGAGGATCTCCTGGTCCGAAATGATTAATCAGGCAGAGGGCGGTTCCGCGACGGTTTATAAGTTCTGCAAGAAAATTGTACGGTTATGACTATAATAGATTGCGGAACGTGTCAAATTGATTATAGAGCGGATTGGAGAAAAACAGGGAAGGTCTATGGTGGAGAAAGTTTTTCAAAATCTGCGGTGGCTCGGCCATGATGCTTTTCTGCTGCGGGGTGCGGGCAAGAGTATCTATTTCGATCCCTTTCAGCTTGCTTCGGGGCTGCCGCCTGCCGACATCATCTGCATTTCCCATGCGCATTACGACCATTGTTCTCCCGAAGATGTGCTCACGATCCACCAGCCCTCCACGCGCATTGTTACCGAAACACAGGCCGCGGCAAAGCTTACGGGGAAGATCATGATTCTTGCTCCGGGCGAGCGGTGCGAAGTGGATGGCATCACCATCGAAACGGTTCCCGCATACAATACCGATAAACAATTTCATCCCCAGTCCAACGGCTGGCTGGGGTTTATTGTCACCGTTGATGGTGTGCGGGTGTATCATGCCGGAGATACCGATTATATCCCGGAGATGAAGAATATTCAGGCTGATATCGCCCTGCTGCCTGTTTCCGGCACGTATGTGATGACCGCCGAGGAAGCGGTGCAGGCGGCTCTTGCCATCGGGCCCAAGATCGCGGTGCCCATGCATTATGATGCCATTGTCGGGGTAACCGATGATGCAAAACGGTTTGCCGCAGCGCTTGCCGGACGGATTCGGGTGGAAATTCTTGAGCGGTGATACTTCGCAATATTTTCCGGTTTGTCTGAAGATCGCCGGGCGGCAATGTCTGGTTATCGGCGGCGGGCGGGTCGGCGAGCGCAAGGTGAAAGGATTGCTTGATCATGGCGCCATGGTCAAGGTAATCAGTCCTGAATTGAGCGAGTCGCTTTCCGTCCTGGAGCAGGCAGGGACAATTGACTGGCTGCCCCGGTTGTATCAGGAGGGTGATCTTGCCGGCGTTTTTCTGGTTATTGCCGCAACCGATGATCCTGCCGTGCAGGAGCGGGTTCATGCCGAGGCCGAAGAGCGCAACATTCTGCTCAATGTTGCAGATGTGCCCAAGTGGTGTAATTTTATTCTCCCGGCCACGGCGCGGCGGGGGGATCTCTCTGTTTCCGTTTCTACAGCCGGGAAAAGTCCGGCTCTGGCAAGTACTCTGCGTCAGGCGCTTGAGGTTCAGTTCGGTCCGGAATATGGGGTTCTGGTGAATATCCTCGGAACCTTACGGGAGACCGTTCTGGCCGATGGCAGGCCGCATGAGGAGAACAAAGTGATTTTTGCCCGGCTGGCCGATCCCGAGATGGCGGTTTGGATCAAGGAAGGGCTTTGGCACAAGCTTGCCCGGCATATCCGGGAAGTACTGGGTCCTGATGTCTCCCTCGGTTGTCTGGAGACGGCCCAGCAGGAATATCAGCAATATTCAGGAGCGATGCGATGACTCTGTTTTTTCAACTCACTCTGTATTTGTACCTCCTTGCCACCGCAGTATATGTGTTCCATTTCCTTTCCCAAAAGAAACAAGTACGGGCCGTTGCCCGGGCAATTCTTCTCGCAGGCGGCATCCTGCATACCGTGTATTTTGTTGTTCGGTATGTCGCTGCGGGGCATACCCCGCTGACCAGCAACCATGAAGCAGTGTCTTTTTTTGCCTGGTCGATGACTTGGGCGTTTTTGTCTTTCTGGTGGAAGTATCGGGTGAAAAATTTTGGGGTCTTTGTTACTCCGCTTATTTCTCTTCTGATGCTGATTGCCGCTTTTTCCTCCCAGGCGATGGCCCCGTTGCCGCCAGCGCTCAAGAGTTACTGGTTGCCGGTGCATGCCAGCATCGCTATCATGGCCAACGGCTTCATGGCTTTGGCTTTCTGTGGCGGGATTATGTACCTTTTGCAGGAGCGGGAGATCAAAAAGAAAAAGTTTGGAATATTTTACAGTCGGCTGCCTTCCCTTGAGGCGCTTGATAACCTGAATCAGCATTGCCTGGCGCTGGGTTTCCTGCTGTTGACCCTGGGAATCATCACCGGTTCCGTCTGGGCAAAGCAGGCCTGGGGAACGTATTGGCAGTGGGATCCAAAGGAAACCTGGTCGCTCATCACCTGGCTCATTTACGCGGCCATTCTGCATCAGAGGCTGACCATGGGCTGGCGGCGCAGGCGGGCGGCCATCATGGCCATTGTCGGGTTTGGGGCGGTTCTTTTCACCCTGTGGGGGGTAACGTATCTGTTGGGAGGAGTGCACTCCTATGTTGGCTGAAAGTATTGTCATCATCGGCGTGAATCATAAAACCGCTCCGGTAGAGGTGCGGGAGAAGCTGGCTTTTTCCGGGGATTGTTCCGGTCCGCTGCTGACCTTGATGGATATTGATGGGTGCCGGGAGTGCTGCTTTCTTTCAACCTGTAATCGGGTGGAGGTTATTTTTGTGGCCAGTGACCCGGCCGCGGCCGCAGTGGCTGTGCGGAGCTTCCTTTTTGCCAAGAGCGGTCTTGGTGATGTTGAGGCACAGCAGTACAGCTATCTCTATCAGGGAACGGATGCGGTTACGCATCTGTACAATGTGGCTGCCAGCCTTGATTCAATGGTGGTGGGCGAGCCCCAGATTTTGGGGCAACTGAAGCAGGCCTATCGTGATGCGGTGGAGCAAAAAACCACCGGGGTTATCTTGAATCGGTTGTTGCACAAATCTTTTTCCGTGGCGAAAAGGGTGCGTACCGAAACAAATATCGGCGGTAGTGCGGTTTCCATCAGTTATGCGGCAGTGCAACTGGCAAAAAAAATCTTCGGGAGCCTGCAGGACAAGACCGTTCTGCTGGTGGGGGCTGGAGAGATGGCCGAACTGGCGGCCGAGCATCTGGTCCGTCAGGGGATCGGCCGGGTAATTGTGGCCAACCGGACCGTGGAGCGGGCCGCCAAGCTGGCACGCAAGTTTAACGGCACCGCAGTGGGTTTGGCCGAGTTGGCCAGCCAGTTGGCAGAGGCTGATATCCTGGTCAGTTCCACCGGGGCCACCGACCTGATTCTCCGGAAAGACGAGGTGAAGCCGCTCATGCGGCAGCGTAAAAACAGACCGCTTTTTCTTATCGATATTGCGGTGCCCCGCGATCTTGATCCGGAAATAAATGATCTGGACAATGTCTACCTGTATGACATCGACGACCTGAAAAACGTGGTCGATGTAAATAAGGCGGAGCGAGAAAAAGAAGCATTGCGGGCTGAGGGCATTGTCGCCGAAGAGGTGGTCAAGTTCGATTTGTGGCTGGAAGGCATGGAGCTGGCGCCGACCATAACGGCCATAAGGCAAAAGGCCAACACCATCCGCGAGGTTGAAGTTGCGAAAACCTTGGGCATGATGAAATCTCTCACGGAAAACGAACGGCGGTCGGTGGAGATGCTGGCCAACGCCATTGTGAACAAATTGTTGCATGAACCCATGGTTTTCTTGAAAAACAGCACCCCCCATGACAACCCGCAGCTCAAGCTGGCCTTTGTCCGGCAGATGTTCGGCCTTGACAAGGAATCTTCGGAACAGCAACCGCCTCGGGAAAATGTTTGACATGTGGTGAGGCTCTGGGTAATATAGCGAGCTTTGTTGCTGGGCGGATTTTTTTGCGATTTCCGGCTTGTTTCCGGAAGGGTGCATGATGCAAGGCTCCAGCTGCTGCGAGACAGCAAAAAAATGAGAATCCGGCCAATCAGAGGCCGTAATAGAAGAGAAAAAGGAAGACGATCATGAGCAAGAGAACTTTTCAGCCCAGCAACCTTAAAAGGCACCGCACCCATGGCTTTCGGGCCAGAATGCAGACTAAAAACGGGCGGGCTGTCATTAACCGTCGTCGGGCCAAGGGTCGTAAGCGGTTGACCGTCTAGTTCTGTTTCGGTACGATCAGCACCGCTCACGCAGCATGAAAGCCAATGCCCTTTCCAAGGTCATGTTGCTGCTCAAGCCCTGGCAGTACAGGTTGGTCTACGGCCAGGGGAAAAGAGTGCGTGGTCAGGATTTCAGTCTGATCTATTTGCCGAACAGCACTACAGGTAACAGGTTGGGAATAAGTATCCACGGAGTAAAGCAGGCGGTTCAGCGGAACAGGATCAAAAGGATAATCCGGGAATTTTTCCGCCACAACCCTGGGTTTATCGAGCCTTTTTCCGACGTGGTTTTTGCGGTGCGTCCGGGGTTTTCCCTTGATTCTCCGCAGGAGATCGAGACGGCTGTTCGAGCGCTTCTTGCTCGGCGTAAGGTTGGTGCGAAGACAACAGATCCGGACGGAGAGGCGCTGAAGGTCTCGTGACACTCCTCCGGTCGCCATTTTTTCTGGAGGTGACAGTATTCCCCCAGAAAAGGGATTGATGTGAAAAAATCATTTATTGCCCTGATACGGTGTTACCAGATCTGTATCTCTCCATTTTTCGCGCCCGCCTGCCGTTTTTCTCCCACCTGTTCACAGTATGCCATAGAGGCTCTTGCCTACCACGGAACTGTTCGTGGCCTGTATCTTGCCTTGCGCCGCCTTCTCCGTTGCCATCCCTTTCATCCCGGCGGATTTGATCCGGTGGACAAATCGTATTGAGGCAACAGCCGGTGACGTTGTCCGGGTGCTCCAGGCCTGCATCCAACTAAAAACGGCATAGAGCCTGACAAGGATTGATTTCATGGATACACAGAGAATGTTTTTGGCCATTTTTCTTTCGTTGGCCATTTTACTTGGTTATCAGTACTTTTTTGTTCCCACCCCGCCACCGGTCACGCAGGATATCGTGACATCTTCCCCGGAAACCGGCAAGACCGAAGAGCAAAGTCTCGGCAAAGCTCCGGCCCCCATTGCTGCGGCAAGCCTGATGGCTACAGCACCTGCGGATGCTGCAGGCAGGCAAGGCCGCGATATTCCGGTTTCAACCAGTCTGTACGCGGCGGTTGTAACCGAGTCCGGCGGCATGGTGAAAAGTTTTCAATTGAAGAATTATCGGGAAGCCCTTGCCGAGGATTCCGGCAATAAAGAGCTTCTTCGGCCAAAGAACGGCGACAATTTCCCTCTGAATTTTTCCTGGGGAATTGAACCGGGCAGCATCCTTCCGGTGATGTATGAGGCTGCCCCGATCAAGGAAGAGCCAGGAGGCGGCACAACGCTTACCCTGCGGGGCAAGCTGCCCTCGGGCCTTGAGGTCGTTCGCACCATGCGGTTTTTTGACCAGCAATATCTGCTGGAATTGACCGTTGATGTTGTCAATACAACGTCCACACCCCTGCAGGGAGCGCCATATCTGACCCTGGACAACCGGCCTTTTGCCAAAGATCATGCGATGGTTTTTGTGGGTCCGGCCGTGTTGCACGATGGGGTGTTGGAGGAAATCAAGACAGATGACCTGAAAAAGGGAAGCAAAAGCTTCACCGGCAAGATCGGATGGGCGGCCTACGAAGATAATTATTTTCTTTGCGGCATCGTGCCGCAGACCGGGGAACAGCACACCGCTCATTTCTCCGTGCAGGATGAGAACAGGGTGACTACTGTGTTGGCCGGTGCCAGCGATGTCATTCAGCCCGGCCAGCGTCAGCAGTACACCTACTCGGTGTATTTCGGCCCGAAGACCATGGATGCGCTCAAATCCGTGGGGCATGAACTGGAACGCAGCATCAATTTCGGCTGGTTTGACGTGATGGCCAAGCCCACCCTGTATCTGCTCAAATTTCTCCATGGATATGTTGGCAACTACGGATTGGCCATCATTTTGGTGACGGTGCTCATCAAGCTTCTTTTCTGGCCGGTTTCCCAGAAGGGCATGAAGTCCATGAAGACCATGCAGAAGCTGCAGCCGAAAATGGCAAAACTGCGCGAGAAATTCAAGGATGACAAGCAACTGCAGCAGCAGGAGATGATCAAGCTGTATCAGACCTACAAGGTAAATCCGGTGGGCGGCTGTCTGCCCATGGTCATCCAGATCCCGGTATTTTTTGCCTTGTACAAGGTACTGCTGCAGACCATTGAGTTGCGGCATGCGCCGTTTATGCTATGGATTACGGATCTTTCCGCGCCGGATCGATTGTTCATCGGATTTGATCTCCCGTTTCTCGGAGGGATTCCGGTGTTGACCCTGCTGATGGGGGCAACCATGTTCCTGCAGCAGAAGATGACCCCGGCAACCGGGGACCCAACCCAGCAGAAAATCATGATGTTCATGCCGGTTATCTTCACCTTTATGTTTTTGAATTTTGCTTCCGGATTGGTCCTGTATTGGTTTGTCAACAACCTGTTGTCCATTGGCCAGCAGTATCTTGTCAATCGGGATGAAACTGCATAAAACCGGGTGAACTATTAGGGGCGCGGCCGGGTTGCCTCCGGCTACATGCACAGAGAAAACAGCGGGCTGCCAAAGCAACACCGCCTGCGATGGAGGAATCACACGATGTCTGCCAAAATGGAATATAAAGGAACGGATGTTGAAGAGGCGATCGGCAATGCCTGCGCGGCTCTTAATGTGGCTCGCGAAGAGCTTGATATCCGCATAGTCTCCACCGGTTCCACCGGCATTTTCGGGTTGGGACGCAAAAAAGCCTCGGTGCAGGTCTCTCTCAAGAAAGAAGCGGGGCATGCGCACAAGCAGCCGCCTGCAAGTAAAAAAGCAGGGACGCCAAAGGCCAGGCCTGAACGCTCTGCATCGGAGAGAAAACCGAGCGCGCCGAAAGCCAGGGCTGAAAAGATTGTTGACAACGATGAGTCTGATGAGGTTGTCGGCGATCCGGTCTCGCCCGAAGAGATGGAAATGATCCGGGCGGATGTCGGCAAGATATTGGAACTCATGGGCTGCCCCTCTGAAATCGGTATTGAGTTGGATCAGAACAACAAAGTGCATGCCAAAATCACCGGGGAATTTGTCGATATTCTGGTCGGGCCGGAGGGACAAACCCTTGATGGTCTGCAATACGTGATGCGTAAGATTATCACCCGGAAATTTCCGCAGAAGGTTCTTTTTTCCCTTGATGCTGCAGGGTTCAGGGAGAATCGTATGGGAGAACTCCAGGAGCGGGCTGTGCGCTTGGCCAAGGAGGTCAAGGAGACCGGCAAAACCAGGACTATTCCCGCCATCAATCCTGCGGAAAGACGCATGGTGCACATGGCCCTGCAGGATGATACCGAGATCAGGAGCCGCAGCGTTGGCGAAGGGCTGTTTAAAAAAGTGCTTATTTATCTCCCCGGGAAAGGACGGCGACGTTCTCCGAGAAAAAAGAAAGGCGGAGAAAAGAGTTCCGAGTAATAGTTTCCCTGGGAAAAGAACAGTCGTAATGCGCAGTGGGCAGTGAAACAACGAATAACTGCCGAGCAACAGCCGTTGTGATTCTGGCTTGTCGAGGGCTGCGCGTATTTAATTTTCAACAAGAGCAGCTTGCCGGGCCAGCCAGGCATGGCGTTGTCCGGTGGGCCACCGGATTTTACGAGGCAAGGAACCTATGGTAATGCCGGATTTCCCGGATTTCAATGAGGCGACCATTGCCGCCATAGCAACGCCGCCCGGTGCCGGAGGCATCGGTATCATCCGGGTGAGCGGTCCCCAGTCCCACGCAATTCTTCAGCAGCTTTTTCAGCCCAAAAAACCACCGAAGAAATTCATAAGCCACAAGCTTTATTTTGGCGCTATTGTCCATCCTAAAACTGGGGCAGTCATTGATGAGGTTCTCGCCGTTTACATGCGAGCACCGCAGACTTACACCAGAGAAGATGTGGTGGAGATTCACGGCCATGGCAGTTATCTGCTGCTCCAGGAAATCCTTGCTCAGATCGTGACTTTTCCGGACACCCGTCTTGCTGAGCCTGGAGAGTTCACCAAGCGTGCTTTTCTCAATGGCCGGATTGATTTGACTCAGGCTGAGGCGGTCGCTGAATTGCTGGGCGCCAAGACAAAAGAAGGCGCCAGTCTTGCGGTGAATCAGCTCCGAGGGGGATTGCACGGAGAGATCTGGAAAATTCGTGACGCACTGGTTGCACTCCGTGCTATCATGGAAGTGGCCATCGATTTTCCCGATGAAGAGGTGGAGATCTTCGACGTCCATGAGCTGAAGACCAGGCTGGAAAGAGAGGCGCGGGAACCTCTGGCCCTATTGCTGGCCAGGGCGGACGGAGGAAAAATCATCAGGGATGGGATCTCCGTGGTCATTCTCGGCAGGCCCAATGTCGGAAAATCCAGCCTGCTCAACTGCCTTCTTCGGGAAGAACGGGCCATTGTCACGGAAATTCCTGGAACGACCAGGGATACCATTGAGGAGTGCCTGGACATCAAAGGGGTACCGGTGCGTATAATCGATACGGCTGGAATCCGCGAAACCGTTGAAGCGGTGGAAGAGATAGGAATACGCCGCGCTCGGCAAAAACTGGGAGAGGCGGACCTGCTGTTGCTGGTTCTTGACGGCGGGGAAGGGCTACAGGCTGAAGACCGAACCCTTTTTGAGGTGGCTGCCGGCAAAAAAGTGGTGCTGGTGGTCAACAAGATCGACAAGGCGCCTTCCCTGGATTTGAGCCGGTATGCGGATGCTTTTTCCGGGGCTCCGGTTGTTGCCATTTCCGCCACAACCGGAGAGGGTATTCGTGACCTGGAGGATGCGGTGTACGAGGCTGCCACCGGGGGGCAAGGGCTTCAGGAAGTTGGGGCTGCCGCGCCGAATGTGAGGCATGCCACAGCCTTGCAGCGCGCTCTTGCAGCGGTGCAGCAGGTTGGAGAAGGGATGGATGCCAATCTGCCGCTTGATCTTTTGGCTATTGATCTCCAGGCAGCTCTGTCTTTTCTTGGGGATATAATCGGGGAAACCACCACGGACGATGTCCTGGATATGATTTTTGCGGAGTTTTGTCTCGGAAAATAGTCGGCAATGAAACAGCAGCAGTGAAACGGCGAAGGAAGGATCATGACCTCAGGCAGAAAACTCAAAGAGATCGATCTTGACGAACAGATTGAATTCCTGAAAAAGGTCAGTTTTTTTCATGGGTTTGATGACCAGGAACTGAAGCAGTTTCTCCAGGTGAGTAAGTGGCTCAGGGTTCCTCCCAACACCGTGATTATCAAGGAAAACACCACTGAGCGGGCTTTTTACATTCTGGTCAAGGGCGAAGTCCGGGTAGAAAAACGGTTGCCGGAAAAACCGAAACCCATTCAGCTTACCACCCTTGTCACCGGGGACTGCTTTGGGGAAATGGCTCTGGTCACCGAAATAAAGCGGACCGCCGATGTGGTGGCAAGCAAGGAATCCTTTATTCTTCGTGTTGAACCCGAGATTGTCAGTACCTCAAACGTTTTTCTGCAACTGAAATTTTATAAACGATTTTGTGAGCGGCTGGTCACCAGGCTTGATCTGGCCAATAAAAGAGTTGCAGGGCGGGATGGCGAAGAACCAAAGCCTTCTATTTTGCAGAAAGTTCTTACCGATGGTGTTCCATCTGAGGTCGCAGAAAAAGTCGGTCCGTCCCCCGTTAAATCTGAACAGGGCAGTGGGTTGCCCGCAAGGACTGGAAAAACCAGGGCAACAATCGCCATTCCTCCTATGCCCGACAAGGATAATCGGCAGACGTCCTCCAAGTTGTATCAGCGGGTGCATCCCGAGGCTGTTCTGCCCGTAAACCCTGCGGTTGCAGCGGAATTGAAAGCCATGATGAAAGGTGGCGCCGGTATCGACAATACCCGGCGGCTGGCTGACTTGATCACCCTTGATCCTGTGTTGAGTTGTCGGGTAATCCAGACAGCCAATTCGCCATTTTACAGAAGAGCCAACTCTGTGGGGACAGTGCCGCTCGCCATGGTCATCGTTGGAGTCAAGCAAATCCAGGAAGTGCTTGTTGATACCACCCGAGCGGCCAGATCAACACAGGCCTTCAGTGGTTTTTCCCAGGTTGCCAAGGATTTCTGGCAACACGCGGTGGTGGTCGGAAGAATTGCCGAGATGCTGCGGGATGTAATTCGGATAAACACCTCGGCCGATCTGTATTTATGCGGCCTTTTTCATGATCTCGGCATGCTGGTGCTGGATGGAATGTCGCCGAATTTCTATCCGCAGTTTGTGAATCCTGCAGAAGAGATGCGGGACATGGTCAGGGCGGAAAAGGAATATATAGGCGTGGATCATGGGCAGGCCGGTGTATGGCTTGGTGAAGGAATTGGTCTGCCGCAACCGTATCTGGATGTGATGCGTTTTCATCATCTGCCGGAAAAGGCCACGACCAACCCTGTGCCCGTGGCGTTGATAAATTTGGCCAATATGTTCGCCTCGATGAAGGGGGCCTGTTTAGGGCAACCCCAAGTGACGGCACAGGATGTCACGCGTTCGTTTTCCTGGGCGTTGATTGAGGAACACCACCGCCCCTTTCAGGAGGTCAATGTGCTGCAGTTTGTTAATTCGTTTTCCGCAGAGCTTGATAAAACATGGGCCGGCATCACCGGAGATATCCCGCTGTAGTGTTGCCGGCATCGCAAAAAAGTCTCGGCTGGTCCAAAAAAATGATATATTGCGACGGCCATCAGCTTTCAATCGATGGGGGTGAACTGGTCCTTGCTGGCTCCGCAGATGGGGCATGCCCAGTTTTCCGGTAGATCCTCAAAAGAGGTGCCAGGGGCGATGCCTGAATCCGGATCACCGTCAGCCGGATCATAGATATATCCACAGACCGAACACTCATAACGTTTCATGGCAGAACTCCTTTTTTATTTTGGCACGCATTGGGGTTGACTGCGAAATCTCCCGGGGAAGAGACTGTTTCCTTTATTTATAGGTGTTTCCCGGGATCAAAGTCAATGAAATTTATCGACAATAAGCGGTGGTGTTCGTTGTGAAGCATGGTTTCTCCGGGACAGAAAGAGGGGCAGATGATTGAAAAGAAAGAGGTTGTTTCCAAAAAAGACATAGCCCGCAGGGTCAAAGAGCTTGGTCAGATCATTACTCGAGATTATTCCGGTCGCCCGCTGGTTGTGATCGGTATTTTGAATGGGGCCTTTATTTTTTTGGCCGATCTGGTCCGGGAGATTGAACTGCCCATTGAGATAGATTTTATTCGGGTGTCGAGTTACGGCGTCTCTACCTGTTCATCCGGCGCTGTTCACTGCACCAAGGACACTGAAATCGATTTGGCCGGAAAGGATGTCCTGCTGGTGGAGGATATTGTTGACACCGGCCGGACCCTTGCCTGTCTTAAGGAGATTCTTCAGGCGAGAAAGGCTGAATCCGTGAGGATTTGTGCTCTGATCGACAAAAAGGAGCGGCGAGAGGTGAAAATGGAGGTGGATTATGCCGGGTTTGTGGTGGCGGAGGGCTTTCTGGTTGGTTATGGCCTTGACCATGCCGAGCAGCACCGCCAGTATCCGGCAATATATAAGATTGTCAGCCCCGTATGAACCACGTGTCGACTCTACAGGACAAAGACAAGCGATTCCTCTGGCATCCTTACACCCAGATGCAGGATTATGCCCAGCGTGACCTGCTCCTTATCGATCGGGCGGAAGGCATTTGTCTGTTCGACCATCAGGGGAAAAAATATTTTGATACGGTTTCTTCCTGGTGGTGCATTGTCCATGGGCATAGCCATCCCACGATAACCGAAAAAATTCGTTCGCAACTGTCGCGGCTTGATCAGGTTTTGCTGGCCGGGACCAGCCATGAACCGGCGATTCTTCTGGCTGAGCAACTGGTGGGTCTTGCGCCGTCCAATCTTTCTCGGGTGTTTTATTCCGATAATGGTTCCACGGCCTGCGAGATCGCGATCAAGATGTCGCTCCAGTACTGGCGACAGATTGGGGAGCCAAAACGGTGCCAGCTGGTGGGGATAGAGCGCGGCTACCATGGAGACACCATCGGCACCATGAGTCTTGGTGGGGTGCCTGAATTTCATGGTCCCTTTGCCCCGTTGCTTTTTCATTCCCATCGTCTGCCATCCCCATACTGTTACCGCTGTCCGGCAGGCCGGGAGCAGAAAACCTGTGACTGTCAGTGCCTTCAACCGCTTGCGGATCTGCTGGCCGAGCAGGGAGCCCAGATTGCCGCCCTTATTATCGAGCCCCTTATTCAGGCTGCCGGGGGCATGATTATCTATCCCGCGAAGTATCTGCAAAAGGCCGCCGCTTTGACCAGAGAATACGGGGTGCATTTGATTTTCGACGAGGTTGCCACCGGATTTGGGCGGACCGGAACCATGTTCGCCCTGGAGCAGGCCGGGGTTGCCCCTGATTTTCTCTGTTTGTCAAAAGGGCTGACTGCTGGTATGTTGCCAATGGCTGCGACGCTGACCAGTGAAGAAGTTTTTCAGGCCTTTTATGGAGAGTATGCTGCGGGAAAAACCTTTTTTCACGGGCACACCTTCAGCGGCAATCCCCTGGCTGCGGCCGCGGGTCTTGGTTCGCTTCAGGTCTTTGCTCAAGAGCAGACCATGGCAGGGCTACCGGCCAAGATCAGCCATCTCCAGGCGCGGATGCTCCGTTTTGCCGATTTGCCCTGGGTTGGGGATCTCCGGCAGATCGGGATGATCAGCGCTATGGAACTGGTTAAGGATAAACAGGCCAAGACACCCTATGATTTTCATGAACGGGTCGGCTGGCCGATTTATCTGGCCGGGCTGAAGCAGGGTCTTTTGTTGCGGCCCATCGGCAATGTCATGTATCTCTGGCTGCCGCTTTCCGTGACCATTGCCGAGATAGACGAGATCACCGAAAGGGCCTGGCAGGTGCTTTCCGACCCGCAGAACATTGCGGGGTGGTAGCCGGTTAGTTTAAAAAAATAGTGCGTGTGCGCTTGTAGCTCAGCTGGATAGAGCATCGGCCTTCGAAGCCGGGAGTCGGGGGTTCGAATCCCTCCGGGCGCACCATTAGAAAAATGAAAACCCCGGACAAGTTCTACTGCTTGTCCGGGGTTTTTTTATCTGAAAATGTGTGCGGTTATTTCTCAATCCTTGTCTTCCATCCCTCGCTTTGTCCCCGCATAATGCATCTCCCTGCAAGTTTTTCAGGCAGTTTATTTCTGAAGGACCCGCTCGGCAAGATTATGGATTAACTCCCTGAGGGCCTGGTAGCTTGTTGTGGCGTTGATCTGCTTGCGGATGGCGGAGCCTGTGGGGGCGCCGCGAAAGTATTTCCAGGCATGGTTTCTGATTTTGGAGAGGTTCGGTTCCGGAGCAAGATGGGTCTCGGCAAGCTCAAGATGACGCAGCAGGGCTTTAACTCTGTAAGCCATGGAGGGATGCTGGTTTACATCTTTTGAGAAAACCCAAGGTGCGCCCAGAGCGGCCCGCCCAATCATCACTCCGGCACAGCCGATTTTTTTTAACAGGGCAAGCCCCTGCTCATGGGTGGTGATGTCGCCGTTTACAAAAACCGGAATGGAAACTTTTTTCATGGTTTGCAGTATTACCCCATAGTCAATGGAGCCGGTGAATCCTTCACTCCAGGTGCGGGCATGGATGGCAATGGCTTGCGCTCCTGCGCTTTCCGCAATTTTGGCAATTGCGGGCGCAGTAATGGTGTGTTGATTCCAGCCCGAACGGATTTTTATCGATACCGGCTTTGGTGAGTTGTTGCAAACCGAAGCGATGATTTTTTCAGCAAGGCGCGGATTTTTCATCAAGGCAGCGCCGGCCCCTGTCCGGACAATTTTTTCCATGGGGCAGCCCATGTTGATATCGATACCGGCAATGGGGTGTTCGGCTAGAATTGCGGCAGCTTCTCCCATAATGTCAGGGTCGTTACCGTAAAGCTGCATAACCACAGGTTGTTCCGTTGCGGTGGTGTGGAGGAACTCCAGGCAGTCTTGTCGTTGCGACACCAGGCCATGGCTGTCGATCATTTCGGAATAGCAGAGGTCAGCCCCGTATTCGCGACACAGCAGGCGGAAGGGGAGGTCGGTGCAGCCGGCCATGGGTGCAAGGATAAAAGGGGTTGTGGTGGGGATTGCCCCAAATGGAAATGTCATGATGGACTCGTCGTGCCGGTCCTCTCGCAAAAAGGGGCGGGAGCTGAAACAACAAAACTCTCCTGCGAGGGAATAAAAACCGTAAGGGGCCGGTTCGGAAAAGGAAAGGGTAAACCGAACCCCCTTGCCGGGTTCGGGGGGGTTGGCTGCGGGGTCTTTTTGGCGGGCAAGGCGCCGACTGCCACAGGGGCTGCAGTATATCGGGCTTTGGTGCAGAGTGCAAACAGCAAAAGAAATCCCTGCCCGGGAAAGTGTGGATGGAGAGTAAGCAATGTGCGATTGTGCTGGGTTGTTCAGGCAGAGCAAAAAAAAGAAGACCGACCCTGCGGGGGAGTCGGCCTTCTTTTAAGGAGAAAGGAGATAAGAGTTGTTTTACTGTCTATGTGATAGAGCAACAAGCATGCCAGTGTCGCCGTTTTTTGGTTTATTTCCGATTTCCGCTGGATTCATGGGCGACTCCAAGGGGGTGGGCGTCGAAACGAACGGGATGACGAAGTACAAAAAATTGAACAGAAACGGAGGAGGTTAAGGGGGCGCAGTGTATTTTTTTGTGTTGTTCCATATGGTTGAACGGGTGCAAGTTTTTTTGTACCGGTAAAAAAAGAGTGGTATACGGAGCGGGGATTGGGAATGCCCTGTTGGGGCTTGAGGTTGAAGAGTGTCTTTTTGTGGAAGTACAAAAAATTATACCGGAGAGGTCAGGGTGTCAATGGAAGGTCCTTTGGGTTTATGTCGGGTCGTTTTCGGGAAACAGAGCAAAGCCTTCAGGGTGCTTTGCGGGTAAAAAAAATGCCAAGCCTGCAATTGGGTTGCCTCTGTGCCGTGTAATTTTTGGAGAAAACAGAAACACTTAAGAAAATATGTGGTAAAAAAAGCAAGAGTATACTTTATAATAATCGAATCGCTCGACATGGACATGTTGATAAATAAATAAGGGAGGGGCTATGAAAGATTGGTTTGACAATTTGAGTCTGCGGGTAAAGCTTTTTCTTCTGGTTGGTTTTGTCGCTATGTCCATGGTCTCAAGCGTTGTGATCGCCCAGTTTATCATCCATCGGGTGCAGATCGGCGGTGAGATGTACACCGGTATCGAAATGAAGATGGACTACATCGACAAGGTCGCTCGTATCCGCCTCAACCTCAATCTTCTCAACAGCATTCTCAAGGGCCAGATCATGGACTATGATCCGGAAAGCTTGAGCGGGCTCAAAACCACCAGCAAGAAATTTGAGGAGGCCATTGCTGAAATGCGGGCAGGCCTTAGTGATCCAGGAAACAAAAAAATGTATTGCGGATCATGCCACTCCGTTGAGGTGGCAACTGCGGTGACGGCAAGCTACGACGATCTGGCTGCCTCCTGGCCCAAAATGGATGAGATTATCAACAAGCAAATTCTCCCGGAGCTGGAAAAAGGAAATAGCAGCGCCGCCCTGGACATATTTGAAGGGGATTTTTTTGAAATGTATTACAGCCTGATGGGCAGCACCAAGGACGCGGTTGATCAGCTGCGCGGTGGGCAGGAGCTGACCAAGGAAACTGCCATGGCCGAGGTGAAACGGTTCGGGCTGTTCTTCATCGTTGGCGGGGTTATCTCTCTTGTGGCTGTTTGCCTGTTTGCCTTTTTTGTCGTGCAGATGCTTGTTCGGTCGATCAACGCCATTGTCAGCGAGTTGGACGAGAGCGCCGACCGTATCTCCGAGGAAGCTGATGCCACGGCCTCCACCTCCCAGATGGTAGCGGAAATGGCTTCTGAGATGGCGGCCTCGTTGGAGGAGACCAGCGCTTCCCTTGAAGAGATCACTGCCATGGTCCAGCAGAATGATACCAATTCCGGCGAAGCCAACTCCTCGATGAAGCAGAATGAGTCGATCAGCACCCGGGCAAACGCCAATGTGGCGGACATGCAGCTTTCCATGCAGAACATCAAAAAAGAC
>Ga0180009_10000889_pt1 | contig 38220 bp, 42 predicted proteins | sample OS_PC_MetaG_FD_123537 | JGI IMG/M metagenome (GOLD analysis project Ga0180009, IMG submission 123537) | Groundwater microbial communities from the Aspo Hard Rock Laboratory (HRL) deep subsurface site, Sweden - OS_PC_MetaG | ecosystem: Environmental > Aquatic > Deep subsurface > Groundwater... | reverse complement strand
GGGGCTATAGCCCAGAGGCTTTGTCGAAAGATTTGTCCGGAATGTAAGACAGAATATAGTCCAGTCGAGGAAGAGCTGAAATTTTTACAAGATAAAGGCAGCGCAATGGGCGATATTAAATTGGCCAAAGGTAAAGGTTGTGGTTTTTGTTACCAAACCGGGTTTAAAGGAAGAGCGGGTATATTTGAAGTGATGAACCTGAGCGATGAAATCCGGAGGATGATCGTAGAAAAAAGCCCAGCCATGGATATAAAAAAACAGGCAGTAAAAGAAGGGATGCGTACACTGCAACATAATGGATTAGAGAAGATAAAGACCGGTGTTTCTACAATCGAAGAAGTTAAGCGCGTTGTTTATGTAGAAGGAGTTTAATAAGTGGCAAAATTTGAATATCAGGCACAAGATAAAAAAGGGATGACTTATAAAGGTACGGTAACTGCGGAGACAGAGGCAGCTGTACGTCTGAAATTGCGGGAACATGGACTTTATACGACAGCGATTAATAAGAAAAAAGAACAGTATAGGCTGATTTTTAAAGATCGCATAAAAACAGAAGATATTGTTATTTTTACAGAACGGCTTTCGGTATTAATTAATGCGGGGCTGCCTATAATTAGAAGCCTGCAGACTATTGGCAAGCAGACAGAAAATAGAACCTTAAAGAACGTCATATATGGTTTAAGACTTGAGCTAGAAGGAGGCGCTACCTTTTCCGAGGCTTTATCCAAGCAGCATAAGGTCTTTTCTGATCTTTATGTTAATTTGGTAAAAGCGGGAGAGACAGGTGGAGTTATGGACCAGATGCTTATGAAGATTTCTGAATACCTAAACAAAGATTCTGCATTGCGCCAAAACATAAAGCGTGCCTTTACTTATCCGGTCATAGTCGTAAGTGTCGCAATTATGGTCGTAACGTTTTTAGTTATATTTATCGTACCTGTATTTGCTAAGACCTACCAATCCATGCGACTGAGTCTACCATTGCCGACGCTTTTTCTTATTGGTATGAGTAAATTTGTGGCAAATTTTTGGTGGTTAATTTTGACGATTATATTTTTATTCTTACTTGGCTATAACTTAATTAAAAAATCAGATAGGGGAAGTCTGGCCATAGACAATCTTAAATTGAAAACGCCTGTTTTCGGCAGCCTTAATTGCAAGGTCGTCATTTCTCGTTTTATTCACACCTTGGGATTACTGGTTGCAAGCGGGGTGCCGATTATGGAGGCATTAGGTGTTGCGCGTGAAGTTAGCAACAATAAGGTTATGGATAATATTATTGATAAAGTTAAGGTCCGCGTCAGAGATGGCGGTAAGATATCGGAGTTGCTTTTGCAAGAACAATTATTCTCTCCCATGGTCGTACAAATGGTTGCAGTAGGAGAAGAGGCTGGGGTGCTTGATAAAATGCTTGAAAAAAGTGCCAATTTGCTTGAACGTGATGTCGATGATGCTGTGCAGAAGTTAATAGCATATCTTGAGCCGGCATTAACCTTTTTACTGGCGATAATAATTGGTTTTATCGCTTTAGCTATATATTTACCGATGTTTGACTTGATTTCATCAATAACTAGGTAATAGAAGGAGGTGGATTAAATAATGTTCTTTACTCTAAAACTTAAAGAAAAAAAAGAAGTAATACAAAAAGGAGGCATATCTATGTTTAAAAAAGATAAATTTAAGCGGGGATTTACACTAATTGAAATTCTATTTGTTGTGGTGATTATTGCTATTTTGGCAGCGGTGGTTATCCCGCGCCTGACGACAACTACGGCCACAGCCAAACAGAATGCCTGTGATGCTAATATCGCTAATATTAATACTCAGATAGAGAAGTATTATTTTGATGTAGGCAGCTGGCCGTCGGCAGATTTAGACGAAATGACGCCACCTGATTCTTATGATTATTTCCCGGACGGTCTGCCTACGTGTCCGGTTACACCTAGTGAAACCTACGAGATGGATGCGACTACGCATCGGGTAAAAGATTCAGGCACGACGACACACGATCATACGATATAAATTAAGTCGCTTGTAACCAAAAAGTAGAGGGCAAATGAAAATTTTGTCAGTCGGGCGGGGCTTTACTATAGTCGAAGTGCTTTTGGTCGTGGTTATTAGTGCTATTATCGCGGCTATAGTAATACCGCGTCTTGGTAAAGGAGGATTATTTGATAAGTTAAATGTATATACAACTGCCCATGAAATTACAGCAACGATAAGATTGGCACGCAGATTGGCGGTGACAACTGGTCTTAATCATCGGGTAAAGTTTTATAACATAAATGGCAGTAGTGACTATAATCAATATAAGCTTGAAAAAAATGACGGGGGTTGGACAGTGGTCAACGCAGCTAAAGATATCCCGGATGAAATTAGAGTTAGGGGAGATGATGAAGTTACGTTTAGGCCGACAGGTGTTGCAACTGCCGATGAGACGTTTAGATACGAGATAGGGGCTTATAAATATCGAGCCCGGGTCAAAGAAGAAACCGGTAGGGTTATATTGGAGGCCTATTGAGTTGAATGAAAAATAGAGGTTTTACGTTTTTAGAACTATTAGCTGCAATGACGATTTTAACCGTAGCGCTTGTGCCGATGATGCGTATTATGCCAGAAGGATTTAAATCTTCTCGCATGATCGAAAGGTGGACAAAAGCTGCATTTTTAGCCCAGAATAAAATGGGCCAGCTGCGCAGTCAGATTTTAGGTAATGATTCTGATTATGGTTTTGACAAGACCGATGGATACGCAGGAAGCGGAAACTTCACAACTGATCCTGCTTATTATTATACAGTTAGTGATGATGAAGGCAGCGGAATAAAAGAATTAAGTGTAACCGTCTGGTTTGACGAGGATGGTGATGGAATACAAGATTTATCTGAGCAGAGTGTGCGTATAGATACCAAAATTGCCGACAGGGGGTAGTGACAGATGTTAAAAAGAAGACATGGATTTACGACTTTAGAAATTATTCTTGTCGTTGCCTTGTTAAGTTTACTTATCGCGGCGGTTGCGCCGTTTTTTAGAACTACTATTGCCGGATGGGAATTAAAAGACAGACAGCTAGAGGTTTTGCAGACACAACGCGTAGGTATGGATAAAATGATTAGAGATCTTAAATCGGCCGTTGAGTTTGAGACGGCAAACCCCACGGAAGTAGAATTTAAAGACGCAGATGAAAATACGATCGAATATAAATTAGACGGTAGTGTTTTGGAAAGAGACGGAAAATCTTTAGTAGAGTCTGTAGATAGGCTCAGCTTTACTTATTATGATATTGAGGGCAATGTAACCACTAACGCAGATGATGTGTATTCCTTAAAGATTGCCATGACGGTTTCCGATACAGAAGACAAGGTTTCTCCGTCGATATTAACGTCTTGGGTTGTGATGCGAAAAGACCCCACTTTTTATAAATTGGTCATTAATGAAATTAACTATAATCCACCTGATTTTCCCCAGGGAAGAAGAGGGACGGTTGCCGAAAAGAAAGTGGAATGGGTTGAAATTTACAACTATGGCACCACGCAGATAGATTTAGATGGTTGGACGATACAGGATACAAACGATACAGATCAAATAAAGAAAGATAACGGTACATTTATAATCGGGGCGGGAGAATACGGACTTATTGCCGCTAAGAGCCATGAAGTTGATGATCACTATTCTGTGGATGAGGATGCCGTGCGGTTTAAGCTAAACGACCAAAAGATCGGTAATCAATTGGATGATGGAGGCGATACAATCACGATAAAAGACGCTGATGGGACATCAGTCGATTCTGTAACTTATGGTAATTGGGCCACACAGGGCAATACTATTGAACGGATTGATCCAGAAGCTGATTCTAGTCAACAAAGTAATTGGCAAGCAAGTAATCTGGTTGGATCATATACTCCGGGCAGTGCAAATACGGTGACGCCATGAATGACAATAAAGGTATAGCATTAATATTAACGCTGTTTAGTTTGTTGTTTATTTCTTTATTAGTCGTGGCATTTCTGGATACAGTGACCATAGACCAACAAATAGCGACAAACCAAATAAAGGATATGCAGGCAATCTTTTTAGCTGACGCCGGCATAGAATATGCGGTATATAAATTAAAAAATGACAATTCATACGATACAGATACCGATGGCGACGGAGATGTTTATCCTGATGACGCCTCAGACTTCGATACAGATACTTTGAATACAGGCAGCTATAAAATTGGTATTCCCGCCGGCACATTACCCAAAACAGTTATCTGTACTGGTAGCGTAGGAACTTTCGATCGGAGCCTGGAAGTTATAATTAATGGCTCGGGGTCTTCGGTAAGAATAGAAAGCTGGAATGAACTTGAGGAAGGTGTTTAATGCTAGATCCACAAAAAGGCATAGCGGGGATATCTGTCGGCAATGAGAAAATATTTCTAACCCAGCTTAAACGTAGGGCAGGTAAATTAGAGATAGATAAATCAATAAATGTTGGGCTTGCCGCAGGCATTATTCAGAATGGATATATTCTGGATATGGAAAATTTTGCCAATACCCTAAAGAAGCTTTTTGTCGATAATAATATTAAGGCAAGGCAGGTATTTGTCAGCATTGCCGACGTTGATGTAATCATGCGGTTAATTGAAATCCCAAGCATGCCGAAAACCAAGATGAAAGAGGCGCTTAAGGTAGAAGTAGACAAGGTTATGTTATCGGCAGAAGAGGCAATAATCGACTATTATCCTTTAAATAAAGGGCAGGTTTTTCTCGTTGCTATAAAAAAGGACATTGTCACAAAACTTCTTAGTGCGATGGAAAAGGCAGGTTTAAATTTAATTGGCGTAGATATTGTTCCTTTAGCCGCTTGGCGTGCTTTAAGCCAAGGGAATGCAGATTTATCGTCCAATAAGGCGATTATGCTCATTTTGGCAGGCAATGAGAAAGCAGATATAATTGTTATAAAACAAGGGACGCCTTTATATTCTCGCAATATTGAGATGGCGGATGTATCGGAACTAACGAAAGAAATTAATATTACAACTACTTACTGGGAGGAGCAGTTTCCTGATACCCCTTTAGAAAAAACAATTGTTTTAACCGATACGCTGAATAATAAAGATCTTCTTTTTAAATCAATTCAAGAGTTAGGCGCGATAGAACAAGTCAGACCCTTGGGTATTGCCACCGGTGATTTTAGTCTTTTGCAAACAGCCAGTATCGGATTAGCCGTAAGAGGCAGTAATGAAAATTTTACCTTTGATATCAATCTTTTGCCACTAGAAAAGTTTAAAAGAATGGAATTTGAGAAAAAGTTTTTAACATGGTTTGGCTTAATTTCAGTTATTTTATTAGTTTTCTTTATTATGAGTTTTATATTTTCGTTAATAATCAATTCTTATGAAAAGAAATTAATACCGATTAAGCAACAGCTCGTTATATCGCAAGATTTAATAAGTCAGACAGAAAAGGTAAGGACAAAAAGATCAGATATTCTTAGCATCTTAAATCAGAAAAAAGATTTTATTGTGCAAGCAAAACTTATTCCTTGGCCAGAAATTTTAATGGATATAAGAGACTATATCCCTAACCAAGTACAATTGACGGGGATTACTTCAGAAAAAGATAATACCTTGATATTGAAGGGAGAATCATTTTCACAGGATGCTGTATATAAGTATGTTAATTTATTGGAGTTTTCCAATTACTTTTATGATCCTAAATTAGCAGTCATGCAAAGCGAAGAAGAAGGGGATCGCTTAATATTTAAGTTTAATATAACTTGCCAGCTGATGATAGAAGACAAGAGGGAAGAATGAAGCGAGGATGTTTATGTTTATAATTTTATTTTTTTTAGGAAAAAGTATACGGGGAACATATTGAAAAATGAAAATTGAAAAACAAAAACTTATAGCGATAGCAAGTTTAATTATAATAACACTGCTTCTTTGCAATCTATTTATCATGCCTCAAATTAAACAATTAAAGGCCATTCGTTTGCAATGTATATCGGCAAAGGAGCTACTTGGCATCCGAGAGACAAAAAAGAAGGAATTGGAAGCTTTAAAAAATGTAGATCAAGATTCTAAAGCTGAATTATATGCCATTGAAAATAGATTCCTCAATGAGGATAAGATCAATTCGTTTTTAAAAACTCTGAATTTATTAGCGATAAATACAGAAAATAAGTTAAAGACAATTGACCCCATAGAACGAGAATCATTGTTTGGCGCGGAGATTGAAGAAGTATTTGTTAAGGTGGCTATCGTGGGGAGGTATCCCTCAGTCATAAACTTTTTAAAAATGCTCACCACACATGAAAAATTGCTGAGGATCACTGATCTTAAAATCAAAAAGGAAAGAGACGAAGAACAAGATTTAGGGGCATCCTTTGTGTTGACTTTATTTACTATTAAATCTGAGAGTTGATAATTATGAAAGTCGATTATTTGTTAAAATTTAAAAATCTAAGTCAAAAAGAAAAAATAATGTTAGTACTTCTTATTGCCGGCCTTATAGTATTAGCATTTATTTTAATTGGTAATCATAACAACAGCGATAAGTTGGCTCAAGTCGAAATAGCTGATAAAAAAGAAATGCACAGCCAAAAGATAAAACAGGACATAGTACAAAAGGTAAAAAAGAATAAGCCCAGGGAGATTGAATCCTTATTACAGGGAGTTGGGCGCGAAGACCCGTTTTCTCCCGCTAAAAAACAAATAAATCTGGCGCCTGAGCAATTAAATTTGGTAGGTATCTTGTGGGATGCAGATAAACCCTTAGCCGTAATTAATGATACAGTTGTAGCACAGGGGGATATGATAAGGGATAAAAAAGTAGTTAAGATTGAAAAGGAAACGGTTATATTAGAAGAAGAAGGGAAAGAGATTAAGTTGAGATTACGCGAACCCGCGCTGGAAAAGACAACTCAATAATATCTGAATTTGAATATAATTAAAACCAAAAGCTAACATCTAACGGTTAAATGATATAGTTAATTTCCCGCTTGCATAGCCTGCCGATTTATCTTAAAATAATATTAAGATGATGAAACTGCTCATAAAGTTTATTTTAGTTTCGGTTATCATTTTTCTTATTGTGCCTACCTATGCCCAAAATAATTCTCAACAAGAAAACGCCTCTAAGAGTCGTCTTATATACGAAGATAAAACATCTTCTCGGTATGGATTTAAAGATCAGAATGATGTCCCGGAGAGCTCTCCCGAACAGCTGGAAAAGAAAACTATTAAAATACACGGCGAAGATAAATCCACAGAAGCGGCGGCTTCTTTGCAACAGACTCTATTGATGTTAATGAAGGCTTTAAATGCTGAGAATTTAACCTCAAGCAATCCCTTAGACCTTAATGCTAATCAGGATGCTCAACTGGATAAAAAAGAGCAAACCGGCGGCGCCAAGAAAGGACAAAAGCAGGAGTGGAAAGGGTTACGTAAAATAACGTATTAATTACTTTCAGTTCTCATAAAATGAATAATTATGAATGTGCTTACCAAAATTCTCTGCATCATATTAACATATGGTCTATTTATTGCCGGCTGTGCAACGGTACCGATTACCGGCCGCCGACAGCTTGTATTAATTCCCTATTTTGAACTCCAGAGCTTAAGCAGCGATAATTACCGACAGATTCTTGCTAAATCAAAACTATCTCAGGATGCAGAGAAAGTAAGAATGGTTAATAATATCGGAAATAAGATTGCTTGGGCGGCTGAGGATTTTCTGCGTGAAAATGGGGCCTCTGATATAGCCGGACGTTCTCATTGGGAATTTAATCTTATCGAGGCCGATAAAACAGTTAATGCCTTTGCTATGCCCGGAGGTAAGATTGCGGTCTATACCGGTATACTCAGCTATACGCAAGACGAGGCAGGATTGGCGGTTGTCATTGCGCATGAGGTTGCGCATGTTATTGCTAATCATGGTGGCGAGAGGATGAGCCAGATGTTGTTGGCTGAATTTGGACATACCATAGTATCTAAGGCCGTAAGCGAGAAAGCAGAGACTACACGCCAGTTTTTTAACCTTGCCTATGGGGCAAGTATGAACTTAGGGCTTGTGCTGCCTTATAGCCGGTTACATGAGAAAGAGGCCGATCGCATTGGTCTTATCCTTATGGCGCGGGCTGGCTATGATCCTGGTGCCGCTATTTGGTTCTGGCAAAGGATGAATGAAGCCCACACAGGCTCTCAAATACCAGAATTTTTATCTACACATCCTGTGCCTCAGACAAGAATAGGAGATATTAAAAACCATATCCCGGAGGCAATGAAATATTATAATAAAAGAGGGGGTGTTCAAGATGAAATGCCGCGATTGTGTAAATTATGAAGAAATAGATGAACAAAATGGAAGCTGTTTTGGCATCATAGTTGATGGCGATCGTGACCCTCAAGATTCTGAAAAATGCCAAGGCAAGTTTTATGAGCCAAAAGAGGGGCTAAATTAGAGATTTTCCAGCCAAATTTTAGTTTATAACATATTATTTATCAATATGTTATGTCAAATAACCCTACCCTAATTTTCATTTGCAATAATATATAAATCATGGTACAGTTTTATTACGTTACAAACAAAAGAAGATATGGAAAAAGTATCTGTTACCGATGAAATGTTGAGGTTTAAATCTTTTTTACTCATTGACCAGGCAATATAACTAGATATCTGGATTTTACTGCCCACCAGAGGTCCTACCAATTTCTAATGCAAATTATTGCATCTTATGCTAAAATATCTTATTGTTATGGATAAAAAACAAACCAATTTCATACGCGAGATTATCGATACAGATATAGACAATAACAAAAATGACGGACGCGTACACACCCGTTTTCCACCCGAACCAAATGGCTATCTTCATATTGGGCATGCCAAGGCCATCTGTCTTAATTTCAATATTGCTTCTGATTATAAAGGTATTTGCAACCTGCGTTTTGATGATACTAACCCTTGCAAGGAAGAGGTCGAATATGTCGAATCAATAAAAGAAGATGTGCGTTGGCTGGGATTTGACTGGGGAAAGCACTTATACTATGCCTCTGATTATTTTGATAAGCTCTATGAGTATGCAAAACAGCTGATTAAAAAAGGCAAGGCCTATGTCTGCGATTTAAATGCAGACCAAATCAGGGAATATCGTGGCACGTTGACCTCACCGGGTAAAAACAGCCCCTACCGGGAGCGTTCTATAGAAGAAAATTTGGATTTGTTTGAGCGTATGCAAAAAGGGGAATTTAAAGATGGCACGCGCGTATTAAGAGCGAAGATTGATATGACATCTTCTAATTTAAATATGCGCGATCCGGTTATTTATCGTATTCTGCATGCAGACCATCATCGGTCTGGGGATAAATGGTGTATTTATCCGATGTACGATTTTGCCCACGGTCTTTGCGATTCGATTGAAGGGATAACCCATTCTATCTGTACTTTAGAATTTGAAAATCACAGGCCTCTTTACGACTGGTTTCTTAAAGAGCTGGGCGTACACCATCCGCAACAGATCGAGTTTGCCCGGCTTAATCTGACTTATACAGTTATGAGTAAGCGTAAGCTACTTGAGCTTGTACAAGAAGGCCATGTAAGCGGCTGGGATGACCCGCGGATGCCGACTTTGTCTGGGCTTAGGCGGCGTGGTTATACGCCTTTGGCCATACGCAATTTTTGTAATATTATCGGTGCGGCAAAATATAACAGCACGATTGATATTAAATTACTGGAGAATAGTCTACGCGATGATTTAAACAAAAAATCACCGCGGGTAATGGCTGTGTTGCGTCCTTTGAAGGTAGTGATTGATAATTACCCAGAAGAAACAGAAGAAGAAATGAATGCGGTTAATAATCCCGAAGATGAAAGCGCAGGTACGCGCAAAGTTCCTTTTTCGCGTATATTATATATTGAACGTGATGATTTTAAAGAAAATCCACCCAAGAAATTCTATCGTTTAGCCCCAGGGCGTGAGGTCAGACTAAGATATGCTTATTTTATTAAGTGCGTTAATGTCGTTAAAGACAGTAAGACCAATGAGGTAACCGAATTGCATTGTACTTATGATCCGGCCACAAAAGGCGGTGATTCTCCGGATGGCCGTAAAGTAAAGGCTACCTTGCACTGGATTTCGGCTCAACACGCGATAAAGACAGAGGTGCGGTTATATGAGCATCTATTTACAGAGCCAGATCCTACGGCTGATTTTAAATCCGGTTTAAATCCAGATTCTATCGAAGTCTTGAATGATTGTTATGTTGAGCCTAGTCTAAAGGGGGCTAAAGTGGGCAGTAAATATCAGTTTGAACGGCTGGGTTATTTTTGCGTAGATAAAGATTCTAGCGGCAATAAATTGATATTTAATCGTACGGTATCGTTACGTGATTCCTGGGCCAAAATCGAGAAGGCAGAGATGAAGAAAAAGCCAAGAATATAGTTTTTCTTGACATCTTTTGTTGAATAGGATTAAAATCAAAATAAAGATAGAATTTTAATTCAAAAAACAGGAGGGACATATGGAAGAAAAGCAGATTGGCAAGATTGTACATTATTTTGGCAAAATCAGCGTTGGAATAATTGAACTAACTGATTCGCTCAAAGTCGGTGACACCATTCATATTAAAGGGGCGCATGATGATTTTACTCAGAGCATTGATTCTATCCAGATTGAGCATGCCAAGGTAACCGAAGCCAAGGCCGGGGATGCAGTAGGTATAAAAGTAAAGAAGCCGGTTCATGAAAACGATATAGTTTATAAGGCAATAGAATAACTATAAAGTTTCGCAAAGATATATTTTTTTATGTCCCAATATTATAAGGCCATAATTTACAGCGGGGTATTAACAGCGATTTTATTATTATGTACCTTTGTTTTGGGAATAACCGAGCTGAATTTTGAAATTCATAAAGTTTTTGGTATATTTACGTTTTTACTGGCTTGTCTACATGCGGGGTTGATTGTTAATAAGAATTTAAAGTTAAAAAAAGGAAAATAAAATTGAGAAAATTTATTTTTTGTCTTGTTGCTTGTTTAATTTTTGTTGATTTGGTTTTTGCCCATCCGCCGCAAAAAGTAGAAGTTTTTATTGTCAAGAAAAATATAGTTGATATAACGGTTACGCATCCCTCTCCTAATCTAAAAAGACATTATGTGGATAAGATAGAAATAATCTTAAATAGGGAGTCTGTCTATACCCAAAAATTCACTTTTCAAAAAAGTAATTTTCAGAAATTTGCCCATAGAATTCCCGGTTTAAAAAAAGGCGATGTTTTAGAGGTAATCGCTTATTGCAATCGGCACGGGCAGCTGGGTAAAAAAATAACGGTTGAATAATAAAGGTTGAGTTAATATGTCGAAAGAAGACCAAATAATGGATTTTTTAAACGAAAAGATTTTTGATCCCATTTTAAACTCTCCCACCGCGCCCCGAGAGATTAAAGAGGGAACACAACGTACGATTGATTACTTGCGACAGCGGGATGCCCAAGGCATGATCGATTATTATTGGGCCTGTATAATCGGGAGTAATCGCAGCATTGAGTTTTCCAGAAAAATGCGGGCAGCCGGTTTTCCCCGGTTTGAAGATATTATCGAGGAATTCCGGGATCGTTTTAACGCCGAATGGCTAAAATCATAGTTTTTTGTCTTTAGGAAAGTAAACTTTTTGTAAGACAAATACACTTTCTGTAATCATCCAAATCTCTAGCCCCAACACAACAATTCCAATCCCCAGCAGCATCCAGTCATTTTGATCATAAAAATTTTGCAGATTAATCAGCATTGCCCATCCGGTCATAGTTATCATTAAGACCATCGGGATTGCTGTATATAAAGCATTAATTTGTTTTTTTACCAGATATATAGTTATCACAAGCAAAGCTAATGCCGCAAGTAACTGATTTATCGTACCGAATAACGGCCAAAGCATAAGTGCGCCTTTTCCATTACCATTTGAAAAAGCAAGGATAAATGCCGAAAATACTGCTAGAAACGTTGCCGGATGTTTGCGGCTAAGCCATTCTATTTTCCAGGCCGAGGCTAATTCGCTTATTACATAGCGTTGAATACGCGTGGCTGAATCTAAAGTTGTTGCCGCAAAGGATACAAGAAATACGCCCATGATGGCGATCGTAATTTTTACTGGTATCCCTAAAACAGTGATTATGTTTGAAGACCCGGTGATAAAAGAGCCAAGTTTTGCTTGTAACCCGCTGGCAACACTCCAGCTTGCGTAATGATGCATAAACGCTGCTTGGCCTTTAAGGGTAAGGCCACCGGTAGTTGTGAAGCCCATACCCAGGCCAGCACAAACAGCGATAATGACGAGGCTTGCCAGGGCACCTTCGGTGAGCATGCCGCCGTACCCGATATAACAGGAACTGCTTTCATTATCGCACTGCTTGCTTGATGTGCCGGATGAAACAAGACAATGAAATCCCGAAATTGCACCACAGGCAATAATAATAAACAGAAACGGCAGCATCGGTGGTGCACCATGCGGACTAAAGCTAAAAGCAGGGGCGACCATCGGGGGCTGGGTTATTAATATTCCTAAGCTTAAAAGAAACATTGCAATAAATAGCTGAAAGGCATTGATAAAATCACGCGGCTGCAATAACTTTTGCACCGGTAATGTTGAGGCAATATAGACATAAGCCAATAATAATATAATCCATATAGCCAAAGGGCTCAGGCCCAAGAATCCAACTATCCTTATGGGCAGATATGCTCCGATAATAATTGTAAGATACATTACAATAACTGCTAATATCCCTAATAGGTTCGGATCTTTTCCTTTTTTGTAAATGAGATTTCCAATATAGACAGCAATCGGTATTTGCAGCCATACCGGCAGTACGGATCCAGGATACATGGTAAACAAGATCGCAATAATTAAGGCAAATACGGCAATAACAATCCAAATCCCAAAAAAAATGATAAACAGAAAAAGAATTCTTACCCTTGTGTTAATAACCCCGGCTGTAATATCGCCAAGCGAGCGACCTTTAGCACGCAAAGATAATACCAGGGCACCAAAATCATGTATGGCGCCCATAAATATCGAGCCAAAAAATACCCACAATATTGCCGGTACCCATCCCCAGATAACGCCGATTGCCGGTCCTACAATCGGACCTAGTCCGGCAATAGAGGTGAAGTGGTGTCCAAACAATACACTTTTTTTTGTCGGCACAAAATCCACATTATCGCAACATTCATGACTCGGACATACCGCATGGGGATCAATCCGGAATATTTTTTTTGCGAGAAATTTGCCATAGGTATGATAGGCAAGTAGGTATCCGATCAAGATAATTAACATAAGGAATAATGAATTCATCGATATTAAATCTCCTTAAAATTTATAATAGCATAGAACAAAAATGTTGTATAGAAACATTTTTTTAGTTTATAGCCGATTTTTTTAAAAAATCTCCAAAAAACTGCTTGACAAGAAAAAAAAGTTGTATTATATAATTATTTAGAAATACTTATATTAAAAATATTGTGGAAAGGAGGTTTGTATGTTGCTTAACCAGAAGACACGGTGTCCTGTCTGCGGAGAGTATTTTGAGTTTGAATACGATTTAAAGATTGGGGATACGACTTACTGTGTTACTTGCGATGAAGAATTAAAGGTTGTGCGTCTTAATCCGCCGAAGACAAAAAGATTGTCTGAAATTGATGCTGATCATTATGAAGATATTGATGACCATGATGATTATATTGAAGAAGACGAAGAAGAGGAAGACGATATTTTTAAACATGGGTCATAATAAATTATCGCAAGCTTAATTTAGTAGTATTAGTTTTGTCTTAGAGTGCAATATTTATATATGAGGGGCATCTAAATAAGAGTCTCCTAGTTGATCAGAGTAGGCGATGGTTTGATTTTGTCCTGTAACTTTAGCTTTTTTTAAGGCGATATCCGCTTGTTTAACTAATTCATTCTCATCTTTTATTTCTTTCCGGAAAGAACTAACCCCGCAACTTATGGTTAAATTAACAGGGCGCGTGTCTTTTTCCAGAGTATATGTTGTTATATGCTGACGTACTCGTTCACTGGCAAAATAAGCGCCGCGCAAATCTGTTTCTGGGAACAAAACTCCAAATTCATCTGGACCATAACGGCATACTGTATCCATACTGCGGATATTATTATTTACAGTTTCGGCTACTTTTTTTAATACAACATTACCGGTAGAATATCCGAGACTATCATTGATCGTTTTAAAGTTATCTACGTCAATTATCGCACAACTAAAATTGCGCTCATAACGCTGACTGCGTTTACATTCATCTTGCAGACGGTGTTCAAAATAATACCGGCTATAGACATTGGTAACATCATCAAAAAATGAAAATTTGATTTGCTGATCAATTTTCTTTTTTATATCCAGGAGATTTTTAATACGAATTAACAGTTCACGATTTTCTGCGTTCTTAGGCAGAAAATCAGATGCCCCCATTTCAAGTGCCAGTAACTTTTCATCAACGGTTTTAACCGCACTATAAAACAAAATTGGTAATCGAGCTAGGTGCGCATATTGCCTTATACGTTTACATACTTCAAAGCCGTCAATAACAGGAAGGACGATATCTAAAATAACTAAATCCGGAACAGTTTTCTCAAGAAAAGAAAGTGCATTCTCGCCGTTTACTTCATGGGTAACAGCATAACCTTCTTTCATCAGTATTTTTTCTAAAAGCTGCAGTTCATTGATATTGTCTTCGACAATCAAGATTTTACTTTGCATAGAACTAACTCCTCTGATTTGATAAAAATCGATTTATAGCCTTTTCATACTCTAAAAAAACTTATAAAGTGTAGCATACTTTATGGGTTTTTACAAGGCCCCGGCGGGTTTTTTTAATCAAATAACATTTAGCCAAGATGGGAAGTATTTTTTATATAACTTATTTAATTATAAATAGATACAATATCCACGTTTTTTATTATCAGGCACAAACACAACCTTGGCAAAGGGCAGTTAGTTTCAGCTTTACAGAAAACTGTTTTGTGATATAATTAAAAATGTAGAAACGTTTAAAACAAAGAGGGGGACAGGGCAATGGAAGAGAGAAGAAAATTTGTCCGGTTAGACGTTGATGTAGTCGTAAAATGGAAGAAAATATACAATGGGGCGTTAAAAGACCAGAACATAAATAAAGATATCTCTGAAGGTGGAATTTGTCTGATCTTGGATGAACGCTTGCAGATCTCTGATAAATTACAGGTAGAAATTATATTACCGACAAAAAAAATGATTAACTTAATCGGCAAAGTAGCCTGGATTAAGGAATATGGCGTGGTTGCGGAAAATCATAAAAGAAATTATGATACCGGTATCGAATTTATAGACATTGCCGAAGAAGATAGAAAAGAAATCGCCCAGTTTATCTTTGGAGCCATTGATAATCAAAACTAAGTAGAGCAAAATATGAAAAGAGATGATTATTTAGGCAGACGCAAACATCATCGTTTAAAGATTACCTATCTTGTTTGTTATCGGGTTAAAACCCAAGCTGGATATTGGGGCCATTATGATTACACCCTGACCCGGGACATTAGTGTGGGCGGTCTGTTTATTATTGCCGATAGAAAGTTTGGCAAGGGCACAGAAGTAGAGATGATTATACGCTTACCATTATATCCGGATAAAAAAATAGAAGCCAAAGGGGTCGTAGTTGGTTTTGAAGAAGTAAAAGAAAGAAAAATGGTTTATAAGGCCAGAATCAAATTTGTCGAGTTTGATGAAATGCTTTTTTGGGGTCTGGGCGAGGTTATCAAGACGGAAATGGAAAAAGAAGTAAAAGGGATAAAGTTAAAAGAGAAATTGGATAGAAGAGGAAGATAAGATTTAAATTTTGGAACTTTTTCTGAAAAAACTTCGGTTTAAAAAAATCCTGCCTTTATTTCTTGCTTAAATTAGTTACAAATTCACGACGTTCATTTTCAACTTGCGTAATTTCTTTGTTTAACTCATTGGATTTTTCTTGTAGTATTTCTAAATTTTGAGATGCCTTTTCTTCAAAACCGATGGCCTCATTAAGAAGTCTTTGCGCCTCGGCCAGCTTATCTTCTTCTATTGTCTTTTGTTCCGGTATCGTTTCTGGGGGCAGGGCCTTTATCTTTTCTTCATGCTTTTTTACATTTTCTTTAGCCGCTTCCTTTGCTTTTTTAAAAACCTTACGCTGTTCATGTTTTTGGGCGATGGTTTTAGAAAGGTTAAACTGGTTCAGTTTTGATATTCTAATTTTTTCCTGCATTTTTGCATATATTTTAACTTCTTCCGGCGTAACATCAACACCGGGCCCGACATCAGGAACATTGACGTATAATTTCGCACCATCCGCGGCGCGAAATGCCTGCTCAGATAGAAAGCTTGATTGCTCTTTTGAAGAAGAGCCCGCGGCTTGCTTAGAAATAAACGCGGCTCTTTGTAAGTTTTCTAATATACTTCCGCCGCTGACCAGCGGTGTATCCGGCAGGCCTTTAAGGGAAAGCGTTCCCGATGTATCGGAGATGGTTTTTAAACCCAGGGCCCCGGAGTCAGGAAGTTTTTTTAAACTAGCTACTAATTTGCGGTGCTGTTCTTCTTTACGACGGGCTTCCTCCCGGGCAGCAGCTTCTTGTTCGGCTTGTAAACGCGCTCTTTCGGCCTCAACCCGTCTTTGTTCTTCTTCGATACGTCTTTGCTCTTCTGGGTTAGGGCCGCTACCAAATAATGTTTCAGCCATATCTTGGCCAATACTTTGGAATATACTTTCTAAAACAGGCATACACGCATCAAATACAGGATCTCCTGAACCTCCACCGGAATAGCCATAATTACCTCCGCTACCGCTGGATTGATGTGTGGCAAGATGTTGCTGGGCTAGGCTTCGCATGTAGGCATCGTCTCCGGGGGCGCACTGCAGTTGAAAACTGCATCCCGAATGAGGACAATTCCAATAAATAGAGCGAGCAAATACAGGCCGGCCTAAACAAAGGAACAACAGTGCAATAAAGGCGGTAATTATAATTTTTTTCATTTGATGGTCTCCTTATTTATCTATTCATAAAAACTTCCCATTCATAAATCTTATCCTGTGCAGCACGGCAATCAGAGGCATCGGGTGAGAGCTGTAGATATTTTTTCATATCTTGGATTGCTTGTTCATACTTTTTATTTTCACCTTCTAACATTGCTTTGTTAAAATAAGCTTCCGGATGCCAAGGGGTAAGGCCCAGTAATTTCTCGTAAGCATTAATTGCTCCATTGTAATCTTTGGCCCGGGTTAATGTCTGTGCCTGTACATAAAAACGACGGCTTGATTCAGATAAGGCAGGTTTTAAGCTAAGCTTGGGGTAAACACGCAGTATTGATTCGATGATTTCTTTATTCTGTTCCTCTTTTATAATTGGACACCAGGCCTGGGCTTTTTCAAGGTATTTTAATGCATCGAGGAAGTTGCGGTCAGATTCTGCGCGCTGGGCAATCGATAAGGCCTGTTCAACCATCATTTGCCTTTTTTTAGAATCAAAAAGATCTAGAATATTTTCATCATTGAATGCTTTTTGAAGACGCGGTGATATCTCCAGTGCTTTTTTTGCATCATCTTTCGCCTTATCAACTTGGCCTCTTTCAAGATAAAGGCTGCCGCGTTTTTGGTAACATGTAGCTTGCCAAAATACGCCTCCTAAATACATTTGGGCATATCCCTGGTTTGTATTTAAAAGACTAGTTGTATAATCGTCAATGGCCTCAGCAGGCATAGCGTTTAATGCATAAATTTCGGCGCGGTTAAAATAATCATAGGCATCACCATTATGTTTTATGCAAAGATTTTGATTTTTTAGGGCTTGGTCAAGATTGCCCTGACCTGTATAGGCTTTAGCCAGCCAGTTATATATATTGTTGTGCTGTGAGGCCGGTGCTTTTCTAAGGGCGAGCTTTAAGTCTTTTATCGCTTTATCGTATAGTTTGTTTTTGGTATAAGAATACCCGCGCCATTGCAGATAGCTCCAATTCTCCGGTGATAATTCTAAGGCCTGCGCAAAACTTTTAATTGCCGTTTCGTAATCTTCTTCGTAATAGGCCTTGTAGCCGGCATGATAATAGTTTTGGGCCTGTTGAGGCTTTGAATTAGAGGAAGGAGTAATCTTTATGTTCGTAGCAGTAGCTTGTGTTCTCCAGGCATAGACAAAATTTGCGCCAGAGAAAATAAGAATACTTATAATAATTGTAACTAGGAATATTTTAAAAGAATATTTTATTAACTTATGCACAATATTCTGTCAGCTATTTTGTTACTCGTTCATCAATACTTCCCACTTATAAATATAATCCTGGGCGGTACGGGCATCTGGGGCATCAGGAGCAAGTTGTATGTATTTTTTCATATTCGCAATGGCCTTAGGATATTCTTTTTTTTCTACCCTTATCATCGCTGCATTGAACCAGGTTTCTGGATACCAGGGGGCAACGGCGATTAATCTATTGTAGGCATCAAGTGCTTTATCGTAATTTTTATTTTCGGTTAGGGTTTGCGCTTGGACGTAGAAACGTCGGGCGGCTTCCGGCAAAGTTGGTTTTAGGCTAAGCTGAGGGTAAATACGGTACATATTATTCACAATAAGCTTTTGATCCTCGGCATCAGAATAAGCACTCCATTGATAGGCCTTATCAAGCTGGTTAAATGCTTCTAACATATCACCATTAGCCTCGGCACCTTTGGCGGCATCTAAGGCTGCCTTGGTCACGGAATTGCGTTTTTCTATATCGTAATAACTTAAAGGATCGTTACCAAAGCTGCCTTTAAACCGCGGATAGATGTCGATTACTTTTTTTGCTTCTTCCTTTGCTTTATCTTGCAGCCCCTTTTCATAATAGCACCGGCCGCGTCCGGCATAACAATACGATTTCCAGCCCGAGCCGTAAAGACGAATCATATCCGCATCATCCGGATGATTGAGGGTGTTTGTATATTCAACAGTCGCCTCATCATACATGCTTTTCTTTGTGTATATATCCGCCAGGCGGTAATGATTAAGACCGCTTTTTTTATAATCTAGGGCAAGTTTAAAATTTTCTAGGGCCTTATCCAGATCTCCCATACCGGCATAGGCATTACCGCGCCAGTTATAGGTTACTGTATGCTGAGAGTCTGGCTCGAGCTTAAAACAGAGATCTAAATCTGCAAGGCCTTGATCATACATACCTAAGTCAATATAGGAAGAGGCGCGCCAGGAAAGACTGATCCAATCATTAGGCCATTTATTTAATGACTGTGTAAATTTTTCTAAGGCCTCTTTTGTTCGGCCTTCGTTGTAAAGCTTAATGCCTTCATTAGTATAGCTCCAGTCAGTCGGGGTGGAGGCAGCGGGTGTGGTTGAGCTATAAATTGGGGCATCATAAGCAGCGCAGCCGCTTAAAACAAAAATTATCCCGATAACTGCCCAAACATAATAAAAAGTGCTAATTTTTTTCATCATCTTGCCTCCTCTTTTTATTCATAAAAAAAGAAAAATCAAACAATTTATTTTGATTGGCCTAAGATTTATCTTATTATTGAATACAGATTATTTATTTTTCTGTCCAGGTCTGGCCTTTTTCGAGGACGGTTGTTTTGGTTACTTCTCCTGTACCATCTTGTACATCAATATGGGTAAGTCCCTGTTCATCTACTTCAATATCAAACTTTGTGCCCCGTACGGAAACCGCACAGTTGGGGGTGCGGACCCGATAACTACGATTGAGTAAAAGCTTTGTATGCGCAATAAAAATTCCCGCCTTTCCCTTTAAGAGTTGGGATACGGAGCCATCAAATCTATCTTCGATGAGTTCAAAGGTGCTGTTCGGCCTAAGATGGATTTTACTGCCGTCTAAGGTCATTAATATTGCATGACTGTTTTCTGCGGTTATAAGCACATCTCCCGGAGCCGGAAACATTCCATCGTGAAGCCGGATTTTTTTACCATCGCGGAGCATAAACACATCGCCTTTTATTTCTTGGCAGCTGAGACCAATGCCTTTTTTTTGGCCGCCGCTAAGATATTGCTTGGCGCGTTCAGTTAGTTTTAAACGGTGTTCGATTTCTTTCATGCGTTCATCGATTTTGGCAATGGCTGCCTCGTCTTTTTGGATTGCCTGTTTGGTGACAGAGATAGCGGAAGCGTCTTTAGAGGGATTAAGGGTCGAAAGAAATCCCTGACATTTTTGCATATGGGCTTGTAGTTTCGATTTTTCCTGTTGTGCCATTACCTTATCTTGTTCTATTTCCTTGCGCAAACTATTGAGTTTGGCAAGAGGGTCGGATACCTCTTGACCCAGACAGGAAACAGTATGGACAAAACATAAGACAATAAGTCCAATGAGACAAATCGCTAGGGGCCTTAGACGAGAATAAAACAGGATATTGTATAATCCCGGCTTGTTTTGCATGGATAAAATTATACTGTGTTATATAGGCATTGTCAATATTGTCTTTATCCAGTAAAAATAGCTAGGATTTGACATTTTCTGCGCAGATTTTTAATTCTATGCTATAATATTGCTCATCTTCAAAATGCCAGAAGTTATATTATAAGGTAAAAAATGTCCTAATTATGAACCCCGTTAGAGATTTCAAAGGGGAAAGAGTTTTAATAACTGGTATGGGAAATAAAGAGAAAATTTATTCAGGGAAAAAAGTGGATTACGGTTACCCAAGGCAACCTATCCCATACGACAAGCCTACGGGATACATCTCTAACGGGGTGAAAAAAGGATTCACCTTAGTAGAGCTTTTAGTCGGTGTCACCATATTTGCTATTGTGGCAGCCTGTGTTTATACAAGCCTATACCTGGGGATTAAGGTGTTTAAATCCGAGGAGAACCAGGACCTTAAGTTGCAGGAGGCAATTCTTACCTTAGACCAGATGGCCCAAAGAATACGCAGCAGCTTTATTAACCCGGAAAATGAAGAAATAAGATTTATGGGAACCGAAGATCGATTAGATTTCTTTTCCGTAAGCACAAACGGCGATTTAGAAAGAATGGTTTTCTATCTTGAGCCAGCACAAGAAGATGGCTTATTTTTCCTCTATCAATCAAGGTGTAAATATACAGAGCTTGGAGATGAAACCCTGACCAAGGTAGAGCTCATCCATAGTAAAGTAAGGGGGTTGAAATTTAGCTATTTTAACAAGAAAGACAAGATTTGGCACGCAGATTGGCCGGATGAATTAAGGCTGCCAGAACTGGTTAAATTGGAAGTTGGGTTTAACCGTCAAAACAAAAAAGAAGACACGGTTAATCTTGCCAAATATGTCTACCCTATGTGTAGCCAACAGATAGATTTTAGTCAAGATGAAGAGTCGTAAAACAAGACAAAGCCAAGAAAAAGGAATCATTCTCGTTGTCGTGCTCTGGGTTTTGTTTTTTCTGTCGGTTGTGTGTATAACGCTGGGTACCAAAAACCGAATGAATATGAGAATCCAAAGCCTTCGCAATGAACAGTTGCGGATGTTTTATTTGGCACAGGAGGGCATTGACCGGGCGATTATCACACTTAGCGAGGATGATGTTGAGTTTGACGGTGCAGGGGAGCAGTGGTGCAAAGATTTTTCTTTACAAAAAGAAGCAGCATTGTTATCTTACAAAGTGGTTGACGAAGACCGTTTTCTTAATATAAATAGTGTGCCGCGAGAGGTCTTGGATAATATAGGGCTTGTGTTCCCGGAGATAACTTCCCAGATTATAGATAATATTGACAAGCGGCGCCCCTTTAATCTAGAGCAAGAAGTAATCGATACCACCGGGATAGATAAGGATGATTTTTATCCAGACGCGATAGATGCTGAACAACATCTGGGGGGTTTGATTACTGTATTTTCAGATGGAAAGATCAACATAAATACAGCCTCGAGCACAGTGCTGATAATGATTCCGGATATGAGCGAGGCCGCTGCCGAGGCGATTATTACAAGACGCCAAGATATAGCATTTAAAGATGATAGCCGGCTTTCGGATGAACTTTCTGTTTTGGGATTAAGTCCGCAGCAGATAAGTTCTTTGCTTACATATATAAAGGTTACCTCATCTGTATTTCGGATTAAAGTAGAGGCATCATCTAGGCGTAAACACATCTCAAAAAACATGGAAATTGTGGTGGCAAGAACGGATGGCAAATTCAAGGTTTTATTTTTTAAGGAGAGCTAAGTTTGGTTAAAAACACGGTTTATTTAACAAGGCATAAGTTACGTCTTAGCCAGTTTAATATTACAGCCAATAAATGCCGGTGCCTAAAAGATAAAAGTATTGCTTTAGGCAAAGACGGAGTGATTGATCCAGCTGCTTTAAAAGGTATTATCGAGAACTCTAAACTGTCGTCAGCAGATTTGATAAGCTGTCTTTTTCGTTATCAGGCAGCTTTGAGATTTTTTAGCTTTCCTTCTCGTGATAAGCAAGAAATCTCGCGTATGGTCAATTATGAGGCCCCGGAACTTTTGCCACTTAAGCCCGATGAAACCATCACCCGTCATCTTGTATTAAATACAAGCCCAGATGGGTATTCCGATACCCTTGTTGTCGCTACGCAGAAAAGCGAAGTATCCGGCCTTTTTGAAAAGCTAAAGACTGCAGGGCTTGAAATCGCAAGCCTTAATTTAAGCAGCTTAGGCATCTACCGCTGTATAAAGAATTCTATGCAGGCTGAGAAAAAATCTGCGGCCAAGACAAATTTCATGGTCGTATATGCAGAAGATGAGTTGTTGGAAGTTATTATTATAAGCAGCGGACAGCTTGTATTTAGCCGTGGTTTTATGACTGATACCGAAGGTCTTTTCTCGCTATTGACGAACGAGGTGCAACGAAGTCTTGATTTATTTTTTGACAAGAGCAAGCAGACAACGCTAGATAAGATAATCATTTGCGGGCGTGATACAGATTTGGGCAAGATCGCCGAATCGCTGAAGGATAAGTTTGAGTTTCCTCTGCAGATTAATCGCAATATTGATCTTGCTTATGGCTTGGCGATGGCCGATAAGACAACAGTGAATTTACTGAGCGATGAATTTATTACAACAAAAATTTGGATGCGTTTAAAGAAAAAATTATTGGTCTTGGTTTCCCTCATTGTTTTAAATATCATTTTTTTAGCCGCGGTATTTTTTGTGGTGCTAAATAGTAAAAAAGAATATTTAAACAATATAGAAAAGGAGCTTTCACGCTTGCGGCCGCAGGCTGGCTTAATCCAAAATAAATTAAGTAAGATTAAAATGATTACTATGCAACGTAATTCACAAATCCTGATTTTAGAGGCGATTAGTGATTTAGTTAAAGTTACACCTTTTGGCTGTACGTTGAATATGCTTTCGATTAATGAAGAAGGGATTTTGATTGTCCGCGGGCAGGCGAGGGATTTAGAAGAGGTATTTGGTTTTGTGGTTGAACTTGAAAAATCGCCGTATTTTAAAAATAGCCATCTCAATTATTCCAGCCGCAGAAAAATAAAGGCAAAGGAAATTCTCGACTTTGAAATCCAAGCGCAATTGAACAAGGAATAATAACAGGGGATTCTTACCGGTAAGACCAAGGCAAATCATGTATATTACGGGTGGTGAATTTAAAGGTAAGCGGTTAAACATACCCAAATCTAAAGACACAAGGCCCACCCGACAGCTAGTGAAAAAGGCGATGTTTGATGTCCTGGGTGATTTTGTTTGCGGAAAAGAAGTCCTGGACTTATTCAGCGGTAGCGGTGCATTGGGGTTTGAAGCATTAAGTCGGGGTGCAAACAGGGTCAGTTTTATCGAAAATAGAAGGGGCGCGCTTAAGGTTATAAAAGAAAACACCCGTCTTTTGGGCCAAGGCCTAAAGTGCCGGGTGATTAGCCGCGATGCGTTATTGGTACTTAAGGGCTTTAAAAAACAAGGGTTAAAATTTGACCTTGTTTTTGCCGACCCGCCTTATTATCAGGATTTGGCAAAAAAATGCTTGTTTGCGCTCGACAAGTATGATATATTAAGAAATTCTGTAATAATAGTTATCGAACATTATAAGAAGGATAAGCTGCCGCCGCAGGTAGGCAGGTTGAAGCTTTATAAGCTAAGACAATATGGGGATACTGTTGTCTCTTTTTATACCCTAAAACAGATAGGAGACTAATTGTGAAAAGACGGGCTGTCTATCCAGGAACATTTGATCCGGTGACATATGGACATATTGATCTTATAAAACGCGCGGTAAAGATTTTTGATGAGGTTATTGTTGCCGTTGCCGATAATACAGAAAAAGCACCGTTATTTGCATTAAAAGAGCGGAAGCAGATGCTAGAAGAGGCGACCTGTGATTTAAAGCGCGTTAGCGTGGAAAGTTTTAACTGCTTGATGGTTGATTATGTGCATAGCAAGGATGCAAACGTGGTTATTCGGGGGTTGAGGATGATTTCCGATTTTGAATACGAATTTCAAATGGCGCTGACCAACAGAAAGCTCAATTCTGATATCGAGATAGTGTTTATGATGCCGAATGAATCCTACTCATTTTTATCGAGCAAGCTGATTAAGGAAGTGGCCTCATTAGGGGCGAATCTTTCAGAATTTGTGCCTTCTTTTGTCGAGAAGAGATTAAAAGAAGCTCTGAAAAAGAAAAGATAAAACAATAATAATGATATGGAGATTTTAGCAAAAATACGTCAAAGAGCAAAACAAACCCGGCGCAAGATAATATTGCCGGAATCAGATGATGATCGGGTATTGGCTGCGGCAAAGGTCATTGTTGAAGAAAAGATAGCCGATATAATCCTTCTATCCCAGGATGAAGCACTGGGCAAAAGGGCCGATGCCTTCGGTCTTGATTTATCAAAGTTAGAAGTAATTGACCCTGATAAAAGCGAATATCCGGAAAAATTTGCCGAGCAGTTCTACCAGCTCAGAAAACATAAGGGGATAACCCCGAAAGCAGCCCGGGAGCAAATTAATAGTTTTATCTATTTTGCCGGGATGATGGTGCGCAATGATCTCGCTCATGGTTTTGTGGCTGGGGCCAGTCATACTACGCCCAACGTAGCTAAGGCGGCTATTTATTGTATTGGGTTTGGCGAAGAAGTAAGGACGATATCCAGTTGTTTTTTGGTAAGCGTGCCGAATTGTAGTTATGGGCAGGATGGAATATTTGTTTTTTCTGATTGCGGCATTGTGCCTGATCCGTCTCCATTACAGCTGGCTAATATTTCTGCTTCAGCGGCAGAGTTGTTTCAATTGTTAGTGGAACAAGAACCGCGGATTGCGCTGTTGAGTTTTTCCTCTAAGGGCAGCGCACATCATCCCCTGGTGGATAAGGTAATTAAGGCCGAACAGATGATCAAAGATAAATACCCCCAGTTAAAAGTAGAGGGGGAGTTGCAGTTAGATGCTGCGATTGTTCCAGAGGTAGCTAAAATGAAAGTACCCCAAAGCTCACTTGCGGGTTCAGCCAATGTATTAATCTTTCCCAATCTTGATGCCGGGAATATTGGTTATAAATTAGTACAGAGATTGGCTAAGGCAGATGTTATTGGTCCGATGATGACTGGCTTAAAAAAACCATGCAGTGATTTATCGCGTGGTTGCACAATAGATGAAATTATTAATGCTGTATGTACAACGGCAATAAGGGCTACGAGTTAGCAGATGCCTACAAACGTACTGATTATAAATTGTGGAAGTTCGTCAATAAAATATCAGATCTTTGATATGGAAAAGATGCAGTCTCTGGCACGGGGGATTGCGGAACGAATCGGTAAGGCTGATTCCTATATTGTGCATCAAAACAAAGGTGTGCAGCATAAGGTAAAGGTAAGGTTGCCCAATTGTTTTTCGGCGATTGTCAAGATTGTAGAATTACTTGTGCATCCTAAGCTGGGGGTGATTACCGATAAAAGCCAAATACACGCCATTGGACATCGCGTGGTTCATGGTGCGGAGGAATTTAAATCTTCGGTCATTATTAATAAGGCCGCGCTTAAGCGTATAAAATTTTACGGGAAGCTTGCCCCTTTACATAATCCGCCGGCTTATAACGGAATAAAGGCGACTCAGAAGATATTTCCGGGCATCAAACAGGTAGCGGTATTTGATACCGCCTTTCATCAGGGCATGCCGCACGAGGCATTTATGTACGGGCTGCCGTTTAGCTTATATAAGAAGTATTGTATCCGGCGTTATGGATTTCACGGAACGAGTCATCGTTATGTAGCTGGTGCTGCGGCAAGGATTTTAAAACAACCGGCAGGTAAGTTAAAACTCATCACTTGTCATTTGGGTAATGGCTGTAGTATCGCGGCGGTAAGATATGGACGTTCTATTGATACCAGTATGGGGTTTACACCGCTGGAGGGTCTGGTGATGGGAACCCGTTGTGGCGATATTGATCCAGCCCTGATTGGCTATATAATGGAAAAGGAAAAATGTTCAATTGATAAAGTGAACGAACTTACAAACCGTAAAAGCGGTTTATTGGGCCTATCCGGCATTAGCCATGATATGCGCGATTTGCTAGCCCATGCAAAAAAAGGCAACAAACGCGCAAAGCTGGCAATTGATGTATTTATTTATCGGATTTTAAAATATATCGGTGCTTATATCGCGGTGATGAACGGAGCGGATGCCATTGTATTAACTGCTGGTATCGGAGAAAATGTTAGACTTATAAAAACAAGACTTAATCACAGGCTTAGTAATTTGCTTGGCAAGAAAATAAAGATTATCACCGTGCCGACAGACGAAGAACGCTTGATCGCCTTAGATACCTTTAAGTTGGTCAGGAGAAAAAAATGAAAGTCAATCTTAATGAGGTACCGGTAAGCGGCTTATTGCTGGAAGAGACTAAAACCGGCAAACTGCTTGATGTAGAACGCACGGATATTGCGTTTAATAGTCCTGTACATATCCGGGCTTCTATTAAACGTGAAAATAATCAAGTACAGATCGAACTTAATATTTCTACCCAAATGCAATTTGTCTGCGCCCGGTGTTTAGAGGAAGGTCAAAAGCTGATAAAAAAGGATATTAGTATCATAAGACCTATCGATAAAGATAGCGTTGTTGATTTGACCCAGATTGCCCGGGAAGAGATAATTCTTGATTACCCGCTGAAACTTCTTTGTCGAGAAGATTGTAAGGGGTTGTGCCCGCGGTGCGGCAAGAATTTAAATGTGAATAGTTGTGATTGTAAGACAAAGTCGAAATCTTCTAGTAGTCACATCAATCTTAATTTATAAGAAAAGTTAATATTTAAGGAGGAAACCAATGGCTCATCCAAAAAGGAAACATTCTAAAACAAGACGCGATAAAAAACGTACGCACAAAAAACTTAAATCGCCATCGATGTCTATCTGTCCTAATTGTAAGCAACCAAAACCACCGCACCGTGTTTGTCCTCATTGCGGGCAATATAAAAACACGCAATACGTGGTAAAAAAAGAGAAGAAACCGAAAAAGTAGGTTATTAAAATTATAAAGAGGGCTAAATGAAAATAGCTGTAGATGCTATGGGCGGAGATAATGCCCCGGATGTAGTTATTGCCGGAGCAATTCAAGCGGCACAGGAATACGAGGCCGATATAATTTTGGTGGGCAAGAAAGATTTGATTGAGAAAAAACTTGCCGTCTATAAGAAAATACCAAAAAACATTTCCATTCTGAATGCCGAGGAAGTAATCGAGATGAATGAATCCCCGGCGGTCAGTGTCCGCAGAAAAAAAGATTCGTCGATAAACGTGGCGGTAAAGATGGTTAAAGAAAAAAATGCAGACGCCATTGTCTCCGCTGGCAATACCGGAGCGGTAGTATGTGCAGCAAGCTTATTTCTAAAGTCTTTGCCTGGCATCGCCAGACCCGGGATAAGTGTGCTTGTGCCGACATTAAAGGGTATGATCCAGTTGATTGATGTGGGAGCGAATATCGATGCCAAGCCAGAGCATCTTCTGCAGTATGCAATAATGGGTAGCGTCTATACCAATGCTGTTTTAAATAGAGACAATCCCAAAGTCGGGCTGCTTAATATCGGAGAAGAGGAGACCAAAGGCCCTGAGTTTGTAAAGGAAACTTTTAAATTATTGGAGCAGAATAAAAATATCAATTTTATCGGCAATGTGGAAGGTCGTGATATATTTACTGGTAATTGTGATGTGATTGTATGCGATGGATTTCTGGGCAATGTCGTGCTTAAGGTTTCTGAAGGGCTTGCCGATACGATCAAGGAGATGCTAAAACGCAAGCTTTCCTCTAATATTATAAGCAAGCTTGGGGCATTATTAACAGCCTCGGCGTTTAGATCTTTTAAAAAGGAAATCGATTATTCAGAATACGGCGGCGCTCCGCTTTTAGGTATTGACGGTGTATGCATCATTGCCCACGGGGGTTCATCTGCCAAGGCAATCAAGAACGCCATCCGGGTAAGCCGGGAATATTTATTACATAACGTCAATCAGCACATTATCGAATTAGTCACTAACAATAAAACATAGTTGATGGATAAGAAAATAGGTTACATATTTCCTGGGCAGGGAGCGCAATACGTAGGCATGGGGCAGGATCTCTATCAGGAATTTGACCGGGCTAAGCAGATTTTTGATCGGGCTAAGGAGGCTTTGGGCTTGGATTTGGCTAAAATCTGTTTTTCCGGACCACAGGATGAACTTACTAAAAGTGCTATTTGTCAACCGGCAATATTGACCTTGAGCATAGCCGCTTATGAGGTATTGAATAGCAATTTTAAGCAGATCGGATTAAAACCATCAGCTTGTGCGGGATTGAGCTTGGGAGAGTATGCGGCTTTAGTTGCCTGTGGAAGCCTGCAGTTTGAGGATGCCCTAAGACTGGTCCATAAACGCGGCCAGTTTATGGATGAAGCCTCATCTAGTAATCCCGGCACGATGTCCTGTATCTTAGGATTGGAGCCTGATGTTGTAAAAAATATATGTCAAAAGGCGCAGGTTGAAATCGCTAATCTTAACTGTCCAGGACAAGTGGTTATTTCCGGTAGCCACGCTAATATCCAAAAGGCACATGATTTGGCCAAGGAAATGGGCGCCAAACGGATTATCGGCCTTAACGTAAGCGGGCCTTTTCATTGTTCGCTTATGGCGCAGGCAGCTCAAAGGTTAACCCATGAGCTTGAAGGTGTAGACATTAGCCGCCCCCAGATAAAGTTTTGTCCTAATGTTACAGCTGATTATGCGCAAGAACCTATCCAGATTAAGGAATTATTGATAAGACAGGTTGCTCATACCACATTCTGGCAGGATTGTGTATTGAAGATGAAACATGATGGGATTGCTACATATCTTGAGATTGGGCCAGGTAAGGTATTAAAAGGTCTTCTGCAGCGGATTGATCAAGGCCTTGAGGTCATAAATCTCGAGAAAGTTGCTGACTTTTTTAACCTAGAGCAAAAATTGGGAGGAGGGTTATGAAACTAAAGGGTAAAGTCGCGATAATTACAGGTGGAGCCCGCGGTATTGGCAAAGAAATTGCCAAGATTTTAGCGGCGGAAGGCGCTGATTGTGTGCTTGCCGATGTTAATGAGGAAGAGCTAACTAAGGCCCAAGATGAGATTAAGGGCTTAGGAGTTCAGGCCTTACCTGTAACTTTGGATGTATCTAATTACAACCAATGTGAGCAGATGATAAACAAAGTTGTTGACAAATTTAAAAAAGTAGATATACTAATCAATAACGCGGGCATAACCAGAGATGGTTTGCTGTTGCGGATGAAGCCCGAAGATTGGGATGCTGTAATATCCGTAAACTTAAAAGGAAGCTTCAATTGCATCAAGGCAGCAGTCAAGGTTATGGTCAAGCAGCGGTATGGCCGCATAGTTAATGTGGCTTCGATCATTGGAATTATGGGCAATGTTGGCCAGGCAAATTATGCAGCATCAAAAGCAGGTATTATTGGACTTACTAAAAGTGTGGCCAAAGAGGTTTCGTCAAGAAATATCAACGTGAATGCTATTGCGCCTGGGTTCATTGAGACAAAAATGACACAGGTTTTGCCCCAAGACGTTAAAAACGCCATGCTTAAGCAAATTCCATTAGGAAGGTTTGGCAAGCCGGAAGATGTGGCAAGATTGGTGTTGTTTTTGGTCAGCGATGACTCTAGTTATATAACAGGCCAGGTAATACAAATTGATGGCGGGATGCTGATGTAGCATTCTTCAAACAAGGATGAAAAGGAGGAAGAAATGTCAGTGGAGGAAAAAGTAAAATCTATCATAGTGGATCAGTTAGGCGTCAAACTAGAAGAAGTGACGGCGACTGCATCATTTGTCGATGATCTTGGTGCTGATTCATTGGATACTGTAGAGCTAGTAATGGCTTTAGAAGAAGAATTCGGCATTGAGATCCCGGATGAAGATGCAGAGAAGATGACCAATGTAGGGGAGGCCATAAAGTATATCGACGCCAAAGCATCGAATAAAGAGGATGCCGAGTCCAGCTAAGGGAAAGACTCCTTTGCTTTAATATTATGCATAAAAGAAGAGTGGTTGTTACCGGCATTGGGGTTGTGTGCCCGGTTGGAAACACAAAAGACGAGTTCTGGCAGGCGCTTTCTGAGGGAAAAAGCGGCGCTGGGTATGTAAGCTATTTTGATGCATCTAAATTTTATTCTAAGATTGATGCTGAAGTAAAAAATTTCGATCCTACCCCGTTTATTAACCCCAAAGAACTTAAACGTATGGACAGGTTTGTCCAGTTTGCGGTTTGTGCCAGCAAGATGGCATTTACGGATTCGGGTATTGATCTGGCCAAAGAAGATCCTAACCGCATCGGGGTGCTGATTGGAACCGGTATTGGCGGGTTGCATGTAGTAGAAGAGCAGGAGAAGAGTTATCTGCAAAAGGGCCCTAAACGCATCTCTCCTTTTTTAATTCCCATGCTTATTGTGAATATGGCGCCGGGACAGGTATCGATTAGCTTAGGCCTAAAAGGCCCAAACTCTTGCGTGACTACAGCCTGTGCTTCAGGCGGCCATTCTATCGGAGACGCCTTTATGATTATTCAACGTGGTGATGCGGATATGATGCTTGCCGGTGGTACGGAAAGTTGTATTACCCCTTTAGGCTTTGGCGGGTTCTGTGCGTTAAAAGCGCTTACCACAAGAAACGATGATCCCCACCATGCCTCAAGACCTTTTGATAAAGAGCGCGACGGCTTTCTTATGGCTGAAGGCTCAGGTATTGTGTTTTTAGAGGAGCTTGGACATGCCCAAAAAAGAGGGGCAAATATATACGCGGAATTTGTCGGGTATGGAATGAGCGGGGATGCTTATCATATGACGGCACCTGACCCCACAGCAGATGGAGCTGTGCGTTGTATGGAGGCGGCTTTAAAGAATGCGGGTATTAACGTAAATGAAGTGGATTATATTAATGCCCATGGGACATCCACCCCTTTAAACGATAAGGTAGAGACATTAGGTATAAATAAACTATTTAAAGCGCATGCTAAAAAATTAGCGGTTAGTTCGACAAAATCCATGACCGGTCATTTATTGGGCGCAGCCGGTGGTATTGAATGTGCGGCGACGGCCTTGACCATAAAAAACGGGGTTATCCCGCCTACGATAAATTATGAAAAACCAGATCCGGAGTGCGATCTTGACTATGTACCTAATACCGCAAGAAAACAGGAGGTTAATGTTGCTATTTCAAACTCGCTGGGCTTTGGCGGGCACAATGTAACTTTAGTTTTAAAGAAGTTTTAAGCTATATATCGGATTATTAAAACATAAGGCAACTAATTAAAGGTTGCCTATTAATTTGTGTAAATTTTACTGAATTGACATAACCTGTTATTTTGCGGTATAATATCTGCGACTTTTATCTTATATAACTATTTAAATAATGAAAGGAGCATCAATTATGGATTATTTGCTGAGCGAGGAGCAGATAATGGTAAGGGATTTAGCCAGAAAGATTGCCCAGGAAAAGTTAAAAGACCGTGTTGCTGAATTTGATCAACAGGAGAAATTTCCTTGGCCGATAATAAAGCTTATTGCCGAAGCTGATCTGTTCGGGGTATACATAGAAGAAAAATACGGCGGCATGGGCGCTGGTATTTTAGAACTATGTCTTGTAACAGAAGAGATATCACGTGTTTGCGGGGGTGTGGCGGTTAGCTATGCAGCCTCGGCCTTGGGTACTGATCCTATAATCCTGTTTGGCACAGAGGCTCAAAAGAAGAAATACTTGCCGGATTTAGCTAGCGGTAAGAAGCTGGCTGCTTTTGGCTTAACCGAGCCTAACGCCGGAAGCGATGCCGGGGCCATTGAAACTACGGCAAAAAAAGATGGTGGTAATTATATTATAAACGGCACCAAGCATTTTATTACTAATGGCTCTGAAGCCGAAACCTATGTTATTGTGGCCATGACCGATAAGAGCAAGGGCTCACGCGGGTCTTCGGCGTTTATTGTGGAAAAGGGAACACCTGGTTTTTCTTTTGGTAAAAAAGAGGAAAAGATGGGGATTCGTACCTCGACTACGAGCGAGTTGATTTTTAATGATTGTAAAATTCCCAAAGAGAATCTGTTGGGTAAAGAGGGCATGGGATTTATTGTTACGATGAAGACATTTGATATGTCAAGACCGGGCGTAGCTGCCCAGGCGCTTGGGATTGCGCAAGGAGCGCTTGATCTAGCGCTTGAGTATTCAAGACAACGTCAGCAGTTTGGAAAGCCGATTTCCAGTTTTCAGGGTATCCAGTTTATGCTCGCGGACATGGCCACCCAGATCGAAGCCGCCAGAGGCCTTGTCTATAACACAGCCAAGATGATTGATAGCGGTAATCTAAAGGTAAGCAAAGAATCGGCAATGTGTAAATTATTTGCTTCGGATGTCGCCATGAAGGTCACTACAGATGCGGTACAGATATTCGGCGGTTACGGATATATGCGCGACTATCCGATTGAGAAATTCATGCGGGATGCAAAAATTACTCAGATATATGAAGGTACAAACCAGATTCAACGCAGCATTATCGCTACCAACTTAATTAAAGAATCGCTCGCTGCTTCCAAAAAAACAGGAAAATAATGGATATAATTGTTTGCATAAAGCAAGTCCCGGATACTACCGATGTACGTATAAACCCAGACACGAATACACTGGTACGTGATGGCGTAGCTTCGATCATCAATCCGTTTGATATGTACGCGATTGAAGAGGGATTAAGATTAAAAGAAAGATTTGGCGGTAAAGTAACCGTAATTACAATGGGACCGCCTCAATCAGAAGCAGCGTTAAGAGAGGCGCTTTCCTTGGGCGTTGACCAGGCTGTGCTTTTATCTGATCGCGCCTTTGCTGGTAGCGATACCCTGGCCACAAGCTATGCCTTGGCAGCGGGGATAAAAAAAATCGGTGTTTATGATGTTATCATCTGCGGTAAACAGGCGATTGACGGAGATACCGCACAGGTGGGCCCGGGCATTTCCGTATGGCTGGATATTCCACAGGTAACCTTTGTCAAAAAGATTGAAGAAACAAAACAGGAAAAAGGTAAAAACATCTTTCGTTTAGAAAGAATGGTCGAAGAGGGCTATGAGGTTATTGAGGTGCCGCTACCATGTCTTATTACGGTAGTAAAGGAGATAAACGAACCGCGTATGCCTTCCTTAAAAGGAATGATGCGGTCAAAAAAAGCCGAGATTATCAAGTGGACCGCAGAAAATATAAATGCCGATGAAAAGAATATCGGGCTGGATGGGTCTCCGACCCAGGTTGTACGTATTTTTACTCCCTCTCCCAGAAAAGGCGGCCAGATCTTACACGGAGAGCCGGATGAGGTCGCGGATAAATTAGCGGAGTTCTTAAAAGAAAATATAAATTAGTAGAAAAATATGGGACTTGAAATAATTCAAGACAAGTGTGTAGGTTGCCGGTTATGTCTTAAGTCATGCCCTTATGACGCCTTGGAGATGGTTAACAGCATCGCCGTGGTCAAGGATAATTGTATCCTGTGTGGCGCATGTGTAGACAGCTGTAAGTTTGAAGCCATAATCTTACGCAAACATGAAGACCTTAGTGTCAGTGAAGATGCCTTTGAAGATGTCTGGGTATTTGCCGAGCAGAAAAAGGGAGTTATACAATCGGTTACCTATGAACTTCTGGGCGAAGGCAAAAAACTGGCCCAGAAAAGAAGACAGAATTTAGCAGCTGTGTTATTAGGAGATAAGATAAAAAAAGAAGCCAAGAAATTAATCGAACGCGGTGCAGACAAGGTCTATGTCGTCGAATCCCCAGCGCTCAAGGATTATCAAGCCCAGATCTATTCCAATGTCTTGACCAAGCTCGTCCGTGATTATAAGCCAGAAATTGTTTTAACCGGGGCCACCTCTATTGGCCGTTCGCTTATCCCCAGAGTTGCCGTGGAATTGAAAACCGGACTTACGGCTGATTGTACGGGTCTTGATATTGATGAGGAAAAAGGGATGTTATTGCAGACGCGTCCGGCATTTGGCGGTAATATCATGGCCACGATTATTTGTCCGCATCGTCGTCCCCAGATGGCTACGGTCAGACATAAGGTAATGAAAGAAGCGGAGGTTGATACCAAGTATAAAGGACAAATAATCGAGATAAACCCAAAGGATTTTTCTCTGAACAGCGACACCCGATTGATAGATATGGTGGAAGAGCTTGAGGAGACTGTAAATCTTACTGAGGCCGATATTATTGTTTCTGGCGGAAGAGGTGTAGGCTCAGGCGATAATTTTAAAATCATCGAAGAATTAGCCAAGTCCATGGGAGCGGCAGTGGGGGCCTCCCGCGCTGCTGTAGACAGCGGGTTTAAACCTTATTCGCATCAAGTCGGTCAGACCGGAAAGACAGTTTGTCCTAAGGTCTATTTTGCCTGTGGTATTTCCGGGCAGATTCAGCATTTAGTCGGCATGCAATCCTCAGATATTATCGTAGCCATAAATAAAGATCCGGACGCCCCAATTTTCAAAGTTGCCACTTACGGTATTGTCGGCGATTTGTTTAAAGTCATTCCTGCCTTAATCAAAAGATTCCAGAAGAAATAGCGGCTTGCCTTTACTTGTCTAAAAAATTCTATTTTATTTTTTACCAAATAACTTGCACTTAAAATAAAAATTTGTTATAATTTTTAAAGCAAGGGATTGTCCTGCCAAGGTTAATATAAGGATATAAAATGTATTTTAAAAAGTTAGAACTCTACGGATTTAAATCCTTTGTAGACAAAACATCTCTTATTTTTGAACCGGGCGTAACAGCGATTGTGGGCCCTAATGGCACAGGAAAAAGTAATATTTCCGATGCCATAAAATGGGTCTTGGGCGAACAAAGCGCTAAGTCTATGCGCGGAGCAAAAATGGAGGATGTTATTTTTAACGGGACAGAATTACGCCCGCCTGTAAATATGACCGAGGTTTCACTTACTCTTTCCAACGCCGAAAAACACCTACCCATAGATTATGAAGAGATTACCATCACCCGCCGTCTTTACCGTTCCGGCGAGAGTGAGTATTTATTAAATAAAACCCTGGTAAGATTAAAAGATATAAATGAACTGTTGATGGGTACTGGTATTGGGACAGAATCCTATTCTCTCTTAGAGCAAGGACGTATTGATGCGATATTGAGTTCTAAACCGGAAGAACGGCGTATTGTTTTTGATGAGGCAAGCGGGATTACCAAATTCAAAAAGAAAAAAGATGAGGCCCTGCGCAAATTAAAACAGACAGAAGAAAATCTTCTGCGGGTTAATGATATTATTATTGAGGTTAACCGGCAGCTTGGTTCCATCGCCCGCCAGGTCAATAAAGCCAGACGTTATCAAGAACAGTTTGAGCAACTAAAAACATTGGAATTGCAATATGCCTACAAGCAGTATAATACTTTAAAAAACGAAAGACAAAACCTGCAGGGCCAATACAACCAGCTGCACCAGACTCAAACCCAGCTTGAAAATGAAATTACCAGTTTCACTTCCGAATTTAATAATCTCAAAAATATCCTGGCTGATGTTGAAGCCGAGTACACACAACTAAACAATAGCGTAATGAACATTACAACCCAGATCGAAAAAAATCTGCATTCTATAAATCTAAATAAAGAACGTATCGAGGAATTTAAACAAAGAACGACTAATTTATCCAGCGACATCGAAGCAGCCACAGCGCGGGTTCAAACAATGGAAGGACAAATCACTCAACTTAAGTTGCGAGTGGATACATTTAAAGAAGAAAAGAGCGCAAAAGAAGCTCAACTGCGGGAAAAACAGAAGACACTCACCGAAGCAGAAGTCCAGGTCAAAGAGGCCAAGGCTACTATTGAGCAGAACAAAACGCAAGCCGTAAACTTGCTCTCAGAGCAGGCGCAGATTAAGAACGAGCTGGCCAAACTTTCGGCAAATATTCATAATGTGAGTATGCGTCTTGTGAGACTGCGCAATGAACAGAAAAAAACAAGCGAAGAGTTAGACAATATCAATGCGCAATTAAAGGAAAAGACAGAAGTCGTCGGCCAGTTAAAACAGAAAGTTGATGCGGATGAGGCAATTCAAACCCGTTTAAACAAAGAGCAGACTGATCTTCTTGCCCAAATAAAAAATTTAGAGACAGAGATTCAAGCGCTTAAGCAATCTTTGATTGCTAATCAATCACAGCTTAATGTCTTAGAAAAGTTAAGTAAAAATTACGAAGGGTTTTCGGACACTGTAAAATCGTTTATGCTTAAGAAAAATGAATACCCGGATGTATTTAGCGGGGTACACGATGTTTTAGTTAATCTAATTGAGGTAAAATCAGGCTATGAACTCTGCATCGAAACAGTTCTTGCACAATATTTGCAGGCGGTAGTCGTAGATAGCCGGGATGTAGCGTTTAGATTAAACGATTTTCTGATCCAGCATGGAATTGGCCGGGTCAGATTCATCGCTTTAGATGCTATTGTCCAGCAAAAAGACAATGCCCCTTCAAAACATAATCTTCAAAATATAACTGATTTTATTGAATGTGATGATAAGTACAAAAAAGTTCTTGCCTATATCTTAAAAGACGCCTATCTTTTAACCGATGAATTAAATAAGACATCTAGCCTTGGCATTACAGAGCCAGCTTGGTGTTTAGTGACCAAAGAGGGAGAAATTTGTACCCCGGTTGAACTCATTAGTCGGCCTTCGCCTGAGCAAAAGCTTGGCTTGATCTCACAAAAATCACAGATTAGGACACTTAAGCAGGATTGCCAAGAGGCAGAAGAGTCTATTGTAAAATATGCAGAAGCGGAAAGGGTAAAGCAACAGCAGCTTAAAACTATCGAGACTGAACTTACGCAATTAACCGAAATCCTGCACGAGGAAAAGATTGGTCTGGCTAATCGCGATTCAGAAAAAGCCAGCGTCGAAGCCAGCCAGAAAAAGCTGGATGATGAATTATCAGTTTTGAACTTAGAAATAGATGAAAGTACGCTGGATGAAAGCGATTTCAAAAAAGAAGAACAAAACAGCAAAGATAGACTTAACGAAATTACGCAGCAGGTGGCTCTGAACGAACAGAAAATGACCGAGGCCCAGGAGCTTATTAAAGTTAAATCGCAACAACGGGAGGAATTGCTCGTGGTTGTGGCAGAAATGAAAACGGAATTTTCGTTATTGAATGAACAGGAAGCATCTTTAAATGAAAATTTCTCCATGCTCAACGCTAATTTTATGCAGCAGCGTAGTAATTTAGAGGATTATGAATCAGAAAAGCAGCAAATAGCGAAAAGAATCAGTGAATTATCTCAACAGGCGGCCCAGTTAGAGGAATATACCGGTAAGCTTGAGCAGGATAAAAAACAGACAGACGTTAAATTGAATGATGTAGAAACCCGCCGGTCGGCACTGATCGCGGATTTTGAAAATACTCAGAACCAAATTCGGGAAAAAGAAAAAACGCTAAATGCCATAAAAAATAATATTCGTGATTTTGAAGTAAAGAAAGTAGAACTGAATTTTAAGACGGATTCTTTGATAAGCAGTATCCAGCAATCGTATAAGGTTGATTTGGCGTCTTTGGTTATGGAGTTAGATGAGAGTACAGATTGGGCGGCACAAAAGGAACAGGTTGATGTCCTTAAAAACAAGCTTGAACGGATGGGGGCAGTTAATTTAGCGGCGGTGGAAGAAGAGGAAGAATTGAAAGAAAGGGCCAATTTCCTTAATAGCCAAAAGGAAGATTTGCTTACGGCCAAGGATTCTTTGATGCATGCGATTCAAAAAATT
>Ga0180009_10000888_pt1 | contig 38230 bp, 46 predicted proteins | sample OS_PC_MetaG_FD_123537 | JGI IMG/M metagenome (GOLD analysis project Ga0180009, IMG submission 123537) | Groundwater microbial communities from the Aspo Hard Rock Laboratory (HRL) deep subsurface site, Sweden - OS_PC_MetaG | ecosystem: Environmental > Aquatic > Deep subsurface > Groundwater... | reverse complement strand
TGTTTACTGCTAGGACTACACGGGTATCTAATCCGTTTTGCGCCCCTAGCCTTCATCCCTTACTGTCAGAACTGTCCTCGTAAGATGCCTTCGCTATTGTTAGTCCGATCAAGATTAAAGAATTTTACCACTACTTTGATCGTACTTCTTACGTCTTCCAGTCTCTAGTTTGACAGTATTTCTTGCCCGCTCTATGTTTAAGACATAGAATTTCACAAAAAACTTATCAAACAAGCTACGGATGTTTTAGACCCAATAAATATGGCTGCGACTTGGACCGCTAGTATTACCGCGGCGGCTGGCACTAGTCTTACCCAGTCCTTATTCGTGAAACTTTTTACATTCCATAAAAGCTTTCCATTTGGAAAGCACTCTGGTTCAATCTGTCACGCTTGCGCGCATTGCAGAATATTCCTAACTGCTGCACCCCGTGGGGCTGGGAATAGTGTCTCAGATTCCCTCTCAGGGCCTCTCCGCTAAGAGCCCTTACGGATCACAGGCTTGGTGGGCTATTACCCCGCCAACAACCTAATCCGCCGCAACCCTCTCCTTAGGCACGAGTTTGAGAGATTAATCATTCCAGGGTAAATCTCCTATCAGGTATTAACCTCAGTTTCCCGAGGATATCCCTGACCTAAGGGTAAGTTAGCTACGTGTTACTGAGCAGTTCGCTTTTCTACTTCCGAGGAAACAAAAAAAACTTGCATGTCTAAACGCAAACCAGAGAGCCGCAGCCGCCAGCAGGATCAACTGGATTTAACCTCATTGATTATTAATAAATATAACAACCTCAGCGCATTCTCAAATGTAAGACATTAAGAACACTTCACACATATCCTAACTATTGGCTTAGAACTACAACTATGACTGCTTCTACATACTCCATCATACTTTAACTTCGATAAAATATTGATTCATTAAAGCACTCATATTAATTAAGATTAGAACTAAATTTGCGTTTATAAACCTTTTGGTGAAGAAATTTAATTTTGTCGTCGGTAAAATTTTATCTATAAATTCTTATTAGATGAATTGGTGAAAATGTTAATTTCTTTCCTTTTCTTTTTTTGGAATAAATTTAACTTCCAGAGTATATTCTCCAGGAGGATGTCCTCTTTTGTGCGCCATTCCTCCAAGAATGTAACTAATGTTGCTACCTCTTATTGCTCTAATATAATCTCCTCCATCTGAAACCCTTACTAATTCTACATCAACTTTAATAACTCTTTTTTCCACACTCTCACCCATAAATTATTATGCAATAAAATATATTTAAAACTAACTGTATTCCAAAATATATTTAATCTCTTCTTACTTCCTTTAACTATGCCAATTTTTGTTATACACGAACATCATGCAACAAATCTTCACTATGATTTTCGTTTAGAAATGGGAGGTGTTTTAAAATCATGGGCTTTGCCAAAACAACCTCTAAGAACAAGAAACATCAAGCGCCTCGCAATTCAGGTAGAAGACCATCCTCTCAACTATGCAAAATTTAAGGGAAAAATTCCAGAAGGAATGTATGGTGCTGGAGACGTTAAAATTTGGGACAGCGGAACATATAATTTAATTGAAAAAGATAAAGAAAAAATAGAGGTTGAGCTTCATGGGAAAAAACTTACTGGAAAATATGTTTTAGTTAATGCAAAACTTGGAAAAGATAAAAAGAATTGGCTGTTTATGAAGGTTTAGTCCTCTCTATAAGTATTTACGAATTCTTTTAAGACAATTCTTGCAATCGCTCTTGCACGACCTTCTCCTTCTGAACTATTTCTTTGAGTAGGAACCCCCCCCATTGTTCTCATCATGAGAATCCTGTTTTCATATTCTTCTGCAATAGTAATAAGCTTCCAAATAGGATCTTCTTTTAAGTTTAAACCATCTTGATTTCCTTCAACTGCTTCTCTTATTGGATTAATTTTTCTAAAATTAACATAAGTCCCATTTACAATTCTGCCTAAAAGGGTCAGGTATTCTGATAATTCTTGAGTTTTCTCTAAATTTTCTATTCCCATAATGATTAATATCTAAAACACTTTTTAAGAATTGTTGTAATAAAAAACTATTTCTTAATTGTCCACTGGTTTGATTACTCTTGGGAGAATTTATTTCTCACCAGTCCACCATTCTAAATCAGGAATATCTGCTTTTATTTTTTTTGCCTTGCAAAAACCACTTGCTAATAAATAAAAGATAACTCCTAAACTTTTAGGGCTTTTGTTATTTCCTATTATCACTTGGTGAGCACCTTTAGCAAAATTATTTGTATCACAAATCATTAGCACTTTTTTATGAACTTTTAGCGTATCATTAAGTGCGTTTTTATCAAGCCAGTGATCAGTTATTATAGTAAGTTCATTCTCAAAAAAATCTGGAAGATTGGTATTTGTTAAAATTCCTGCAGGATATTTTTTAGTAAAAACTCTTATTCCTGTTAATTTGCTAAACATTTCTGCAGTTCTTTCTCCTGCTTGCCGTTTGCAAACAAGAATAATATCTTCTGCATTAAATTTAGATAAATATTCTATTCCTTCTTTTATTTTTTCATCAATTAAATCTGTATTAAATATTGCAAGACCATCTGCTCTTCTTCTGTATACAAATGGTTTCATAGAAGGAGTGACCACCCGTGTTCCAAGATAAATTCCTGATTTAACATATTCTTCAAGAGGAATTAGCATATCGGTTCTTTTTTTAATTTTTACCTGTTCTTTTAGATCCTCTGTTTTTGGGGCATCAATTTTTTCAGAAAGTTTTCTGGCTTTTTTTAGAATCTCTTTTTTCTTTTCTTCAATTGATTTTTCAGGGGCTTTCTCAGTTTTTAATGATTCTTCTTCTGCAGCCTTTTCTATTGTTTCTTCTTTAGAATCTGTGATTTTTTCAACTTCTTCTGCAAGATCTTCAACAATCTCTTCACTTCCAATTGTTTTTTCAACTTCTTCTGCAATTTCTTCTGCAGCCCTTCCAAGTTCTTTAACCCCCTCTTTAATCTTCTCAATTATCTTTGTCATAAGGATTCAGAGAAAATTATGTTTAAAAGGGTTTCTATCATATACTTTAGCTTGCAATAATTTTTATAAATGTAATCATCAATAGGAGATAATGGAAGTTACGGATAGATTATATAATTTATCAACGCAAATTACCGAGATTTTGGTAGGCCTTTTTATTGATTATGGAAAAAGAGGTAAGAAAGTAACACCAGATATTATTCTAGAAGGGATGACGCTCTCTTCTCTTGCAAAAGAAGAATCTCCTGAAAAACTAAGGTGTTTTTCAGAGACTATTGCAGATTGTTTAACAAAGAGACATTCTGATTGCGATAGTGAAGGAAGGCACAGGCTTCCAGATCAAAGCAAGGACATTTGTGGCCATTGTTATAGGCATTTAAGTTTCCCTCCTAGGGAAATGCATGATAGTGTTCTTGGAGCAATAATGTTGCATGAAGAAAGAGCGCATGCTTATTGATTCTTCTCAATCAATCTTTCTATTTTTAATACCCTTTCTTTAGTTTGGCTCTTTAGAGACGAGCTAGTGCGAGAATTTCAAACTTTTTTCAATCTCAATCAACCTCTTTATTTTAGCCTCTCTTTCTTTTCCAGTAATTCCGCATTTGAAAAAATCTGCACCAAAACCAAATGCTAAATCTGCAAGAACTGTTTCAGGTGTTTCGCCACTTCTATGGGAAAAAATTATTTTAATATCGCTCTTTTTAGCAAGTTCACAAACTCTTTTTACTTCAAGTAAAGAACCACACTGATTTGGCTTAACAATTATTGCATTAATGCTTTTCATTTCTACTGCCTTTTTTAGTCTTTTATAATTTGTAACAGTTAAATCATCTCCAGTTATTAGACTGTTTGGGAATTTTTTTAGGAGTTTTGCAAAACTTTCAAAATCTTCTTCATGAAACGGATCTTCAATATATAATAAATTAAAATTTTTTATTAAATTTGAGACATAGCTTTTTTGTTCTTCACTAGTTCTTTTGAAAATAGGATTCTCATACTGGTATTTTTTTCTTTTGTAAAAGCTTGAAGCAGCAACATCTACTCCTAGCGAAATTCTCAATTTTTTCAGAACTTCTAATGTTTCTTTGTCATTGAGAGAAGTCATCCACGCGTCTTCATCATTTTTTCTCTCTTTAAATTTTTCATCAATTTTTTTTAGAAGATTTTTTGTTTCTTCTTTAGCTTTTTTGTTTTTTTCGAGGGATTCTTCAATAGATTTAGTATTTGGAATTAATAAGAATTCCTGGAAATCTGGTTTCTTTTTTTTAGCTTCAGAATGTTTTCCTCCGCCAATGCAATTTCCGATTAATCTTGGAGACTTTTTTGAGTTTTTATTAATCAATTGCCAAATCTGTTTTTTTTGTTCTTTTGCAATTGCTTTTAAGATGGCAGATTCTAAAGCAAAGAGAGTATTTGCTCCAACATGTCTATCGACAATATCTTCTACTCTTCTTAAATCATCAAACTTTTCCAAAATCTCTTCTGAAAAATAATCACTAAACTTTTTTAATGCTTTGATATCTCCTTCCAGATTTTTTTGGTAGGGTTTTGCTTCATATTTTCCTTTTGATTTTCCGTTTGGCGCACTGGCAGAAAAATTTCCTACGTCTGTTTTAATTGATATGAGAATTGTATGTTCTTTGCGAGAATCAAAAATTTTTTTCGCTGTGACTCCTCTTATTATCATAAAAAGAAAAAGAGCAATTTGATTTAAAAGTTCTTCTATTCTAATTCTACTCTTCTGCGCTTTCTTCAGAAGATTCTTCATCTATTTCATCTTCTGGTTTTGCAAGATCCATTATCTCTCCTGCTTTTGCAATTTCTTCCATCTCTCTAGCTTCTAATTCAGCTTTTTTCTCGTCGCTGATTGTTTTTTCTTTAGCTCTTCTTAATTTCTCAATTTTTCTTTCTGGAAATGGTTTTTTAATTGAGATCGGAAGGATATCTGATTCTAGTTCAACTTCTGCAATTTTTAAAGCATCAAACCGAATCTTTTCTAAGTCTTCTTGAGAAAGTTTAATCAAAAGAGGTGCATTCATCGTTATCTGAAGTGCTCTTGCTCCCAGAATTCTTGCTTTTTCATATCTTGAAAATTTTGATGATTCCATTTTATTTTAGATGTTTTTCAATTTTTTTAAATATATCTTTCCAAACTCTTTCTTGCAAATCGAGTATTTTGCTAAATTCCTCTGTTTCTAAACTAGCAGATTCTCCTTTCTGTATAGAAGAAATAAATTCTTTTGAACTTCCGATTGTCACCCTTACCTCACTCACATCCTCTTCCTCTCTTGTAGGATCAACAAGTAAACTTTCTCCGATTTTATGTACTGTTAATGATAATGGAATATTTTTTGAAAGAGGTATTTTTTCATCTGTCCACTCTCCATATACTACTATATCTTTTTTAGAATCATATTTTGGAATTTTTGCATTTTTCAGCGCAATAATTGCTCCAATTCCGGCAGCATCAAGAAGATTTCCATCGTCATTTATAGAATAAATATCTATGAAAACTGTCCAGACTTTTTCTCCTTCTTTTATACATAATTTCTCAAATTCAATAAATTTGCTCTCACGAACTCCCCTATCAATGATTCTTCCAAGTTCAATTGCTTCAAACTTTGGAGGACCACTCTCAAATCTTGGAGAACTAAGTGGAAGTAGTTCGGCAGTAGTCATGAGATTTCCTTTATTAGGGGAATCAGGATAAGGTGTTCCTACGCTCATTTTTATTCCAACTATAACTTCTGTGTTTCCTATTTTTACTCTTGCAGAGCCTTCGGCATTTTTTGAAACTCCTGTTTCAACAAGGATTTCCCTAAATTCCTCTGTTTTTCTGTTATCAAATCGTTTTCCTTGTTTTAAGTATTTCTTGATTCTTTCCCCAATTATTTCTGGTGTAGTGTAAAATTTATCCATCTTATAGTCCCTCTACTTTTTTCAAAGCTTCTTTTTGAACTTCATATATTTTTTGAGTCGCCTTTTTTGCGAGTTCAACAGCTTCTTTTAATTGTTCTTTTGTTATTTTTCCATCTAACTGGATATGGGTTAATTTTCCATCATTTGTAAAGGTGAATGGAATATCTGTAGCTCCTTCTCCTTCTTCCCAATCCTCTTCATATTTGTTAACGTCAACTACTAATTGTTTGTCTAGTTTTCCAATAGAAACACTTGAAACCAAGTTTTTCATAGGGATTCCTGCATGAGCAAGCGCCATTGCTGCAGCATTTATTCCTGCACATCTTGTTGAAGCATTTGCTTGCAAAATATTAATGTGAACATCTATGACCATGTTAGGAAAGTCCTCTATCATAATTACTGGTTCTAATGCCCACTGAGTTATTTTACTAATTTCAGTACTTCTTCTACTTGTTCCAGGCCTTATTCTGTCTGTAACAGAAAAACTTAACATGTTGTAATTGCATCTTAAAGTTCCTTTTTCAGGATCTTGTTGATGTTGGGGATGCATTTTTTTTGGACCATAAACTGCTGCGATTGCAATTGTTTCTCCAAAGGAGAATAATGCACTTCCATCTGCATTTGGCACAACTCCAACTTTTGCTTTCATTGGCCTTATCTCTTCAACTTTTCTTCCATCTAATCTTTTAAATTCTTTACTCATTTTGTTTTTCCTTTCTATTTTTATCAAACCATTCTTTTATTTCTTCTGTTAATCCTGGAACAAATGATTTCTCTACAATAAACAAAACCGCTTTTTTTGCAAGCAATTCATCACTAATTTTATCCCCTCTTATCCAAATAAATCCATTTTGTCCTACAGTAATATTGCTATTTGTTTCTTTTTTAATTAAATTTACCATGCTCCCTTCTTTTCCAATAACTCTCGGAACTTTATTTGGATTTACTTTTACAATTATTCCTTCATCTATCTTTCCAAGACCTCGCGATTTAATACTTAAATCAATTCCTCTTTTATTAATCCCCCAGATTTTTACAATAACCATATCCCCAATATTCATTAGCTCATCCAAACTATCGTTATTAATATATCTTGGAACTTCATTTAAAGATAAGAATGCGTTTTCTCCTGCTCCAATATCAATTACCCATCCATTAAATGTAATATTCTCTACTTTTCCAATAACAACATTCCCTCTTCTAGGATGATAAACCCCTGACAATGGAATTATTTTTATTAATTTATTCACCTCTTCTGATAATCCATATCTTGTCGCAATAATTTCATTCCCTCTTTTTTCTGTTCCATCTCCAGGCAAAAAATCTTCACCTTTTGCTATAATTTCCCCAGGAATTACTATTTGTCGATTAATCTTCTCTGTCATTTTATTTTTCTTGTTTTATCTCTTCTGTTGTAGCACTACCTTGTGTTGCTGAATTTAATTTATCATAAAAATCCATGATTATTCCTGCAGGAATCTTTACAGTTACGTCTAAACTCCCATCATCTAACCATTTTTCTTGTTCTTTATAAATATTAATTATTCCGTAAGCTTTTCCTGTATAAACAGCAGGAATTACTATTTTAACTTTCTTTGTTTCTAATTTTATTGGAAGGATTTTACTTAATTCTTCAATAATATCTTTAATCTGATTCTCAAGAGGAACATTTTTTATATTTATTTTTGATTGATTTAAGGCAGTTCTAATTCTTTCTGGAGAATGAGGGTGTCCTGTTTGAGGATCAATAGCGTTTTTTGCAAGAAAATCAACAATCTGTTTTACTTTTCTATCTCTTTCTTCATCTCTATGTTCCTGGGTTAAAAGAATTTCCCCGTTTTTTATTATTTTGCCTGCAATTAAATTAATTTCTCGTGTTCCAAAAATTTCTTGCAAATCTGAAGGAGATGCAACAAATCCTTTTTTAGAGTCAGTAAAAATTTTATCTCCTTCTGCTTCTATAAATGAAATTTCCCCTTTCTTGAATTTAATTGCATTATCTAAATCAACAATTATTTCAAAATTTTTCCCTTCTTGTTTTACTCTCGCTAATGTATTTGGCATTTTATAATTCTTTAATTTTATCTCCTTCTAGTCTTTTCATTTTTCCCTTCTGAACATCAATGTACACTAATTCAAAACTACTTAGATTAAACATTTTTCCTTTAATTTTTTCAAATATCTCTAAAGCAACTTTAACACCTTTTTTAATTGTTAGGTCTTTTTTGTATTTTTCTCTTAGCAGTTCTTTTATTTTTTCATCACCCTCTCCAATAGCATTTGCATAATAAGAAAAATAAGTTCCAGTGATATCACTTGTAAACAATTCTGGTTTTTTTCCATTTATTCCTGCTAACATTAATGACACTCCAAATGGTCTTGCTCCTCCATACTGGGTGAATTGTTGTTTCATGTTCGAAATATCTTTTATTACTAATTCTGGTTCAACAGGAGAATCATATGTTATTCTTTGTTGTTGGGCAATTACTTGCGCTCTTTCAATCAAAACTCTTGCATCAGGAGTAATTCCTGCAGTGCTTGCAATGATATGAGAATCAATCTCGTGAATTCTATTTGCTGATTCTGAAACAATCAATATATCATTAATTCTTTTATCTGCAATTATGAAAACTCCATCTGAGCAAACCATTCCAATACTTGAAACTCCAAGTCTAACGGCTTTTTCTGCATATTCTACCTGAAGCAGATGCCCTTCAGGAGAGAACATTGTCGCAGTACGATCATAGCCCATTGCTTGATGCTGCATATCTGTTGGCATATCCATTTTTCTATATTTTAAGAGAAGTTTATAATAAAATATCCTTTTTCTTTTTCTCTCTCCGAAAAATCAAAGAAATTGCTATTTAAAAGTTTTTCGGGTGGTTTAAGTTGTTAATCTGGAACTGTCCACAATCGATCAAATCTGTCTAACCTTGGATCTGCTCTAATGATACCTTCTTCTTCGTACACCCTGTGTTTTGCCCACCTCCACGGGATATGTTCTTCTAAATCTGCTGGAGTTATCTGCTTCAATAAACCTCTTAATGATTTTAAGTGAGTTCTGTCTACTCTTTCTCTTAAATATTCTTTCATTGGCTTCAGGGGGGCCAATGCACTGTCATAAGAGCTTCGGGAAATCTCAACAAACCCCTGGTCTTTTAAAAAGGAAACATCCTGTCCAATCATAGCACTCCACGGGCCAGCTTCGCTCACCATTATTTTTTGAGAAGGTACTAGATATTGTCCTTTTACTTGAAGTCCTAACATTATCCCTACGATCTCCCTGTATCCTACAGGAAATTTTTGATTTACTTTCCACATTTCATATATTATTATTGGTAAAATATAATCAGTAGTCATAACCATACTTAGTTCCTGAGGTATTTAAAAATTATCGTTCTTTTTTACAACCTTACTAAATAAATTTCATCTCCAGAAACTGCGCTTAATGTGTTTTCAACACTCTTCTTAAAATGCGCGAGATTCTTTTCATCTGTTGGGACTAATTTAATTTTTGGAGGGGTTCTTTGTTCTCTATTTCCCTTCCTCCATGTTGCTAAAAGTGCCCCTTCGCTCCAATTATATTTTAATTGATGGTTGTCTCCAGAAAGAGTATCCAAATATGAATTGTATGCGCCTCCAAGAACAGATATAAAATTTCTTCCGGTAAACCCCTCTACTAGATATTCATGTTTTTCTTCACCAGGCATTAATTAGAAAATCGAAACTTCTTTTTATTCTTTATTACACTTTAACATCTATTTCTTCAATCCCTTCAATGTCCCGCTAACTTTTTCCACAGAAATTTTTTCTGGCCAGATACAGAAGCTTGCCTGCACATGATTAAGCGCCTCTCTATTTATAGAAATAATTGCAGAATTCTTGGCTGTTTTTATCCATCCGAGCCCAACTTTAGACATGCCTAAAACTCCAATAAATTCTAGAATAGAGTTTTCAATATTTTTCTTAAGATTTTCTCCTTTAACTAATAAATATCTCTTATTTTCTCGTGCAGAAGGTTTGAGAGATTTCATAATCCCTTAAATAAAAATATCTTATTAAATTTATCTAAAAGCATTTTTAAACTGTAATTTCTAATAATTAATAAAAGAGGATCAAATGGAAATACATACTATTGGGGGGTTTAATGAAGTCGGGAAAAACATGAGCGTTATTCGTACAGGCGATGATGCAATTATGTTTGATTCAGGGATTTATCTCCCTGCAGTTATTGAACTCCAGGAAGAAGAAGAACAACAAAAAACTTATTCTGAAAAAAAATTAAGAGGTATTGGAGCATTACCTGACGATCTTCTTCTTAATCAACTTGGTTTAAGAAATAAAATAAGAGCAATTCTTTTAGGACATGCTCATCTTGATCATATTGGAGCAGTTCCTTATACAAGTTATAGATATAATGCGCCAGTAGTTGGAACGCCTTTCACTGTAAGTGTTTTAAAGAAAATTTTAGATGACGAAAAAATTAAAATTCCAAACAATATAAAGACAATACAACCAAATTCTACTTTTGAAATAAAAGGAAAAAAACGAACATACAAAGCAGAATTTATCAATATCACTCACTCTACTCTCCAAACTTCTATGGTTGCTTTACATACTCCAGAAGGAATTGTTCTTTATGCTAATGATTTTAAACTTGATAACACGCCTATTTTAGGATTACCTCCTAATTATGATGCGTTAAAAAGAATTTCCAAAGAAGGTGTAAAAGCACTTATTGTGGATTCTCTTTATTCGGGGTCAGAAACAAAAACTCCTAGTGAAAAAGTTGCAAGAGCACTAATAGAGGAAGTTTTAATGACTATTGAAAATGAAAAATCTGCAATTTTTGTCTCTACATTCTCTTCACATATTGCTCGGTTAAAAAGTATAGTGGATTTTGCAAAAAAACTTGATAGAAAAGTTTATTTTATTGGAAGAAGCTTGAAAAAATATGTTTCTTCTTCAATTGAGATTAATATGTGTCCTTTTAAAAAAGATATTTACATGGGAAGTTATAAAAGACAAGTAGAGTCAATTTTAAAAAAAGTTAGTAAGGATAGAAAAAATTCTTTAGTTGTGTGCACTGGTCATCAAGGTGAACCTGGAAGTATAATGGACCGGCTTGCAAGAAAAAAATTACCTTTTGAGTTTAAATCCAATGATAATATTATATTTTGTTCTAAAACAATTCCCACGCCAGTTAATATGGCGAATAAAGGGCAATTAGATAAAAAATTAAAAAAATCAGGAGTAAGAATTTTTGACAAAGTTCATGTGTCTGGTCATGGAGGAAGAGAAGACCTGAGAGATCTAATTTCAATAATTAATCCTCGGCATATTATCCCTTCTCACGGTTCAACACAACAACTTTCTCCAATGATCGAACTTGCACGAGAAATGGGATATAGAGTAGGTAAAGAGTGTCATTTAATGCAAGATCGACAAAAATTAAACATTTAAATTTATATGGTAAAAGAAGAGATTCTAGAGGGTTTGAGGATTGCATTATCAAAAGGAGAGACTTTGCAACAAGCTATGATTAGCTTTTATAACGCGGGATATAAAAGAGAAGAAATTGAAGAAGCTGCAAGAGATCTAACAATACAAATTCAAAAACCAGTTCAACAATCTCCTCCGCAGGAAAAACAAATTTCTAACAAACCAATATTCCCTAAAAAACCTCCTCCTCCTATCACATATAATTCAATTGCTTCTGTTTCAGAATATGGGCCCAAAAAAAAAGTTTCTAAAGAAAAAATTATTGCGCTTGTTTTAGTTATACTTCTTTTAATTTTAATTGGAGTGTTAGGACTTCTTTTTTTATTTAAAGAAGAGTTAGTTAATTTTTTTAATAGTTTGTTTTAAAATGTATGAAACTTCTGAAGTTTATCATCCTAAAGAAGATTCTTTTTTAATGTCCAGTATTTTAAAAAAGCAACTTCCAAGATTATTAGAGAAAAAACCAAATTTAAAATTTCTTGAAATTGGAGCTGGTTCTGGGATTCATTTAGAAACTGTTTTTAACATTGGAATAAAAAAAGAAAATATTTTCTCGTGCGATATAAATCCAAAAGCAGTTGAGCATTGCAATCTTCTTGGGTTTAACTGTGTTCAATCAGATTTATTCAAAAAGATTTCTGGAAAATTTGATGTTATAATATTCAATCCTCCTTATCTTCCAGAAGACAGGTTTGACAAAGAAAAAGATACTACTGGAGGAAAAAAAGGAAACGAGATTATTTTGCGATTTCTGAAACAGGCAAAAAATCATTTAAATGAAAAAGGAAAGATATTTTTAATCACCTCTTCACTAGCAGAAGATATTAATTTTTTAGAGCAAGGATATTTTTCAAAACAAGTTGGTTGTGAGAAATTATTTTTTGAGAGGTTATGTATTTGGGAACTGGATTCAATCTAAATTTTTTTCTATTTCTTTTTTTAGAAATTCAAGTTGTTCTTCGCATCTTTTTATTCCTTGTTCAAATATTTCAATTTCTTTTTTTATTGATCCTGCTTCTTTATTATGATATTCAATGTATTTTTTGTGGTGATTATTTATCTGTTCTTCATGGAATTTTAACTTGTTTTCCTGATCAATTTTTTTATTTAAATCAAAAGTTTCTTTAATTTCTTTTTTATGCCCTTCTATAGCTGTTTCGTGAAACTTTATCCATCCGTGATTATATTTTATTTCTTCTTCATTAGCTTCTAGTAATTTTTTGATAATTTCTAATTGTTCTAAATAAGATTTCTTTCTTTTTGTTTGTTTTTCAATCTCTTTTTTGAAATATTGTTTTACTCCTTTGTGCGGGGCTAATTTTTTTTCATTCATTTAAGCTTCCCTGAAGTAGTTCTCTTTTAAATACAAAGCAATTTGCTCCTGCTTCTATAGCTTCTTTTTGATGATTTTTTGTGCTCATTAATATGCATTTTAATCCTCTCTCTGTAGCGGCTCTAACCACTTTTATTCCTCCATTAGGATAATTCTCTCCTAAATGATAATCTGTTACAACACGATTGTAATTTCTGTCTTCGTCCATCATTCTTATAGCTTCTGGAGGATTTCTTGCATAGTCAAGAACATCTCCTTCACGAGACGTAGCAACTATTTCTTCATAAACTTCTCTCATATCGTCTACGATTAATATTCTCTTCATGATGAATATAAGAATTCTTCTTATTTAAAGATTTCCTTTTGTCACTACTCAAAAGAAATACTTATCTCTTAACATCTCTCCAGCCTATGTTCTTAGCTTTTAATTTTTTTAACTGTTCAAAATGCTCTTCAAATACTGGTTTTTTGGTTTGATAAAAAATTCCTAGCGGGATTTTTTCAATAGTATTATAGTCAAATTCCTGGGCTTTTTTCCATGCTTGTTCAAAACTTGATTTATCATGCCCAGATTCTTCTAATGAATAAAATGCTTTTTTATATCTAATATCTGGATGAAAAATTAAGCACGGTTGCAGAACTTCTATAAATGCAAATCCCTTGTGTTTCAATGCTTCTTTCAATACAAATTCTATTTGTTTTATATCTGAAAAAACTCTTGCAACAAAACTTGCTCCAGATGCAAGCATAAGCCTTATTGGATTAAGCGGAGGAATTTTTACTCCTAACGGGGTTGTTTTATCTTTAAACCCGATTTCTGTGGTTGGTGTTGGTTGTCCAACAGTTAAAGCAAAAACCTGATTATTATGAACAATATACTTAAAATTTGAATTATATCTTGCAGCGTGAATTAAATGTTCCATTCCTTCTGCATAAGCATCTCCATCTCCAGAAAATCCAATCACATTTAAATTCGGATTCCCAATTTTCATTCCCAAACAAGTTGGCAATACTCTCCCGTGCAAAGTATGGATTCCATTTAGATTTAGATAATCAAATATTTTCCCGTGACACCCTATTCCAGAAACAATCATCCATTTTTGTCGATCTTTTTCTGATTTAATTTTTTCATTTAAAACTCTTTTTACTCCTGCAAGTATTTGAAAATTATAGCATCCAGGACACCATGTTGATTTGGTTTTAGTAGATATGTTCATTTTAGTTTTTTCTTTATAATAAACCCTTCTTCATTAAAAGAATATTTTAATTTTTTATAGAATTTCAAGACTTTTTTATTTTTTATTAAAACAAAGCTTTGGATTGTCTTGCAACCTCTTTTTTCAGATTGAGCTTCAAATTCATTTAGCAATTTTTTACCATATCCTTTATTTTTATAATCCTTGGTAATGATAAATTGGTGAATTTTACAATTCTTGCCCTTCAAAGTTTTTCCTTCTTCTCCACTGATAAATCCAATTATTTTTTTGTCGACCTCAAGAACAAGTGCTATAACATTTTTATTCCTCACTAAGATATTAAAAAAATTTTTTAGTTCTTTTATTGAATCTGGCTTATGCCTTTTATCTAATTTATATTCATATTTATCATACTCTTTTAAGAGTTTGATAACCTCTTTTCTGTCACTTTTTTTTGCTTTTCTTATTCTCATACGCTAACTGCCTCTCCATTTAATTTATCCAACTTTTTATTCCTCAATCCCTCTCCACCCTCTTTATTTTCAAAATTTAACGGAACTTCTTCAATTTCTTTATAATTAATTGTTATTTCTTCTCCAGGATTTATATCTTCCACTGCGATATCTTCTTCCAACTCTCCATGGCTTTTTATATTGGGGTTTTCTGAATGATTCATAAATCTGGCATTATCAGTATTTAACATAAGTTTATTTTCATCTATTCTAACAGCATAAATATCATAAAAATCAACAGCTTCTTCTGGAATCTTTTCTTCATCAACAATTATGTCAATAATTGGGTCGAATTTCCAGACTACAGTTCCTTTTTTTATAAATTCCTCACTTATAAGTCCAATCCCTTTATTCTTAAATTCTTTCAAGGATGTTTTAATTGTAAGCATTATTCCAATCTCTTCTCAATCTCTTTTTTTAATTCATCAGATAAAAAAGGTCTGCCATTATACTTCAAAATTTTATTAGTTTCTTTAAAAAAGACTCCTGTTTTCTCTGCAATTAAATCCCCTAGTTGACCAGTTTCATTGTTTTCGATTAATATGAGATTAGATGCTTTTTTTAGCTCATTTTTAACTTTTACTGGAAATGGTTTAAGATATAAAATTTGTAAAGCTTTGCAATCTAAATCTTTTATAGAATCCAAGATCGCTCCTTTTGTAGAACCCCAAAATACAATTAAATTTCTGCTCTCTGCATTCCCGTAAATTTTGTATGTTTTAAATTTTTTAGATTCTTTTCTTATCTCTTCCATTTTTTCCATTCTTTCTTTAACTCTTTTTTCAACTATTTCTTGTTTACAAGAACTTGCAGTATTTTCATCTGTTTCATTTCCACTATGTCTTGCAAGAGGGGTTGATTTTTTTATTTTAATCATCTTTGAATCCTCTGTTTCAGTGTAATAACTTTCTCCTAAATGTTTATCATTAATAATTATTGAAGGAATTTTGTATTTTTCTGCAAAATAAAATGCCTGATTTGTTAATTCTTCTGACTCATTTAAATCTCCTGGGGCAACAAGCAACCTTGGAAATTCTCCATGTCCTGTGCATCTTGCGGTATTCAAATCTCCTTGAGCAGTGTATGTTGGAACTCCTGTTGCAGGTCCAGGTCTTTGTGATAAAAAAATTACTAAAGGTATGTTTATCATTCCTGCTAAGCTCAATGATTCTGCCATTAAGTCAAATCCCCCTCCTGATGTGCCAACCATAGCTCTTGCACCAGTGATTGCACTTCCAATAGCAGCATTAATTACTGCGATTTCATTTTCTAGCTCAAAAGTAAGAAAATTCTTCTCTGTTTGTTTTTCTGCTAATTCTCTTAAAACAGATGTTGCAGGCGTCATAGGATATGCATAATAGAGATCTAATCCTGATTGAATAGCTCCTTTTGCAATTGCTTGATTTCCATTTTCGAATTTTGCAGATTTTTTCCTCAAAGGAGCATCTAATTTAAACTGCTTTTCAGCATTTTCATATCCTTTTCTAGCCTCTTTTAAGTTCTCATCAAATCTTTTTTTAAGTTCTTTGAGTTCTTTTTCAAGAATTTTGAAATCTAACCCAAGGATTTTGAACATTCTCCCTGCAAAATACATATTCTTATCTTTTCCACGTAGGATTATTCCATTTTTTCCCAAATTTTTTTCATGGATTTTTATAGTATTTTCATCTAAAGCAATAATCATATCTATCTTCTTTTCATTACTATAAACTGGTTCATCTGAAATTGTTAAAACATTAAAATTATGCCCTCCCCGTATTAAAGATTGATAGTCTCTTGAATAAAATATATAATACCCTTGTTTTACCAGAGATTCTCCCAAGATATGTGTAAGGATATTTGGTCCCTGGCCTGCCTCTCCACCAAAAAGAATATTTATTTTTTTCATTTCATCACAATCAATTTTATATATACACTTATTTTTTCAAGATTATAAACTTTTTTAATTAAAATGGTGAGGTTTGCACATATATCCGATGTTCATTTAGGAGGATGGAAGCAGCAGCCAATGCAAGATTTGAACTTCCAATCTTTTCAAATAGCAATTAATACATGTATTAATATGAAACTTGATTTTGTCCTTATTGTAGGAGACCTATTTGATTCTGCTTATCCTTCTATAGAAATTTTAAAAAAAACTTTTGCAGAATTTAAAAGATTAAAAGAAGCAGGAATTCCTTGTTTTATTATCGCCGGATCTCATGATTATTCGATATCTGGAAAAACTTTTTTAGATGTTTTAGAAAAAGCAGGTTTTTGCAAAAATGTTTTAGATTTTGAAGAAAGAGGAGAAACTCTTTTGTTAAATCCTTTGATTCATAAAAATATTGCAATATACGGATACCCTGGGAAAAAATCAGGACTAGAAATCCCTGAATTAAGAAGGATAAAACTAAATGACTCTCCAGGAATGTTTAAGATTTTTATGTTACATACAACAATTGACAAGGCAAAAGGCACACTTCCAATAGATGCTATAGAAACAGATTTGCTTCCTTTTGCAAATTACTACGCTCTTGGGCATCTTCACATAGATTTCCAGTACCAAAACTTTGTTTATCCAGGACCTGTTTTTCCAAATAATTTTCAAGAACTCGAAGAGTTAAATTATGGAAGTTTTTATATTGTTGATACTGAAAAAGAAAGCTCTCTCCAAAAAGTAGAGTTAAAACTAAAAGATGTTGTGGCCATTGAATTAAAAATTAAAAATGCCCTTATTGCTACAGAGCAAATTATTCTTGAATTGGAAAAAAAGGATTTAAAAGATAAAATAGTTCTTTTAAGAATAAAGGGTGAATTAGAAAAAGGAAAAAATTCAGATATAAAATTTCAGAAAATTGAGGAATTTGCAAGGCAAAAACAAGCATATTTTTTACTTAAAAATACTCATGATTTAAAGGTAAAAGAGATAGAACTTGAGATTGAAATAAAAGATGCAGAAAATATTGAAGAAGAAATTATAAAAAATTATTCTGAGAAAAATCCTTCTTCTCTTAATGAGTTAATCCCCCAGTTAATAAGCACACTCTCAATTGAAAAACAAGAGGGGGAGACAACAGAAAATTTTACAAATCGCCTAATGGAAGAAACTAAAAAAGTTTTAGAATTTTGAAATGAAGTTAAGAAAAATTACATTAAATAATATCCGGAGTTACAAACAACAAGAAGTTGAATTTTTAGATGGTTCTACTTTATTGTCAGGAGATATTGGCTCTGGAAAAACCTCAATCCTACTAGGAATAGAATTTGCATTATTTGGTCTACAGCCAGGACAGAGAGGTTCTTCATTATTAAGAAATGGGGAGGATCAAGGAGGTGTGAGTATAGAGTTTGAAGTTGATGGAAAAGAGATTATTGTTGAAAGAACTCTAAAAAGAGGAAAAGCAATCTCTCAAAATTATTGTTCTATCACTTTAGAGGGAGAAAAAAAGGAAATCTCTGTAAGCGAATTAAAAAGTAAAGTTTTAGAACTCTTGGATTATCCTACTGAATTTGCAAAAAAACAAAATATTCTCTATAAATTTACTGTTTATACTCCTCAAGAAGAAATGAAACAAATAATTTTGCAAGATCCGACCACTCGTCTAAACACTCTTAGACATGTTTTTGGAATTGATAAATATAAGCGAGTATTAGAAAATGCCTCTTTAGTAACATTGAAAATGAGGGAAGAGAAAAGAATGAAACAAGGGCTTACAGCAAATCTTGAATCTGACAAGTCTGAAATTGTTACTAAAGAAAATGAATTAGAAACAAAATATTATAATCTCGCATCTGTGGAAAAAGAGTTTTTTTTAAAAACAGAAAATAGAAAAAAAATTCAGGAAGAAAAACAAGAAATATCTAAAAAAATAGAGGAGAAAAATAAGCTTCATCAAGAAATTGAAAAAACAAAAATAATAATTTCTAATAAAAAAGAGTCAATTGCGAATAACAAAAGAACGATTGCGCAAATTAATGAAAAAATTAAAGAATTAGATGCATTGCGATTTGAGGAGTCAGAAATTTCTCGGCTTGAACAAGAAGTTGAATTAAATAAAAATGAAATTCAAACTCTCAATGAAGAGAACCTTCAGATTACTTCAAAAATTACTTCTTTAAATATAAAAAATAAAGAAAATGAAATTATAAAAGATAAACTTGTTCACATAGAGATTTGTCCAACTTGTATGCAGGATGTAGATCCTGTCTATAAAAATAATGTTCTTAATAAAATCAATTCAAATCTTTCTGAAAATATAAATCAAATAGAAATATTAAGTTTAAATAAAAAAAATATTCTTGAAAAAATTAACAAGACAAATTCTAAAATATCTCTCGGAGATCAAAAGATAAGAACATTAAATTTAATTAAAATTCAACTTCAAACTATTCTGGAAAAACAAAATTCTATAAAAGAAATTGAAAAATCAGACACTCTTTTAGAGCAAGATGTAACAATCTTAACAAAACATATAGATGGTTTAAGAAAATCTGTTCTTGAATTAAATAAGTTTGATAATTTGTTTGAGATAAAACAAAAAGAATTAGAACAAGCATTAAATCAGGAAAAAATGACAGAGATAAAAACAGCAGAATTAAAAAAAGAGATAGAAGTTTTTTCTAAACAAATAGAAGAATTAAATAATAAAATAAAAAAAACAGAGGAAATTAAAAAACAATTAAATCATCTCACTGAATTAGAAAATTGGATTAATCAAAAATTCATAGCTCTTATTTCTCATATAGAAAACAATGTCATGACTAAACTTAAAACAGAGTTCTCTAAATTATTTGAGGAGTGGTTTTGTATGCTTGTTTCAGATTCATTCAATGTTAGATTAGGAGATGATTTTACTCCAATAATTGAGCATCAGGATTATGAGATTGATTATGCTTATCTTTCTGGAGGAGAAAGAACAGCAGTAGCTCTTGCTTATAGATTATCCCTTAATCAGGTGATTAATTCTCTTTTGAGCAAAATAAAAACAAGAGATCTAGTCATTCTAGATGAGCCCACAGATGGTTTTTCTGATCAGCAATTAGACAAAATGAGAGATGTTTTGCAACAATTAAATGTAGCCCAATTAATTATAGTGAGTCATGAACAAAAAATAGAGAGTTTTGTCGAGAATGTCCTGAAATTTAAAAAAGAAGACGGGATTTCAATAAAAGAAGAATAATTTTATAAACTCCTTTTTCCCTTCTTTTCAAGAGGTGTGGTGCCTCAGGACCTAATTCTGGGAAAAACAAGATGCCAGTGGATTTAAGAACAAGAAAATTAGCGCAATTAGCTGTAAGATATTCTGTAGCTGTAAAGCCAGAAGAAAAAGTAATTATTTCTGGAGGAAGTGAGGCAATTCCTTTTTTAGTAGAGCTCTATAAAGAAATTATCCTTCAAAAAGCACACCCTATTGTTAGAATTGGTTTGCCAAATGTTGCAGATTTTTTCTATAAATATGCTACAAAAGAACAGATAGAATTGTTTCCAACTCATTTTATGAATACTGTAAAAGAAGCAGATAAATATATTAGGGTTTCAGCAGATTTAAATACGCGCGAATTAGCAAATTCAGATCCAAAAAAAATAACTGCAAGACAAAAAATTGTTCATCCGATTTCAGATTATATTGTGAATGAAAAAGATAAAATACAAAGATGCACAATTGCTTATCCTGTTCACGCTCTTGCTCAAGAAGCAGAAATGTCTTTAACAGAGTATGAAAATTTTGTTTATAATGCCTGTTTACAAGATTGGAAAAAATTAGGAAAGCAAATGAACAAAATTTTAAAGAAATTTAAAAAAAATAGCAAGGTTCATCTGGTTGGAGAGGGTGTTGATTTGAAATTTTTAGTTCATGGTGAAAAAGCTGTTGCAGATAAAGGAGAAGAGAATATGCCAGGAGGAGAAATATTTATGGCTCCTGTTAGAGAAAGTCTGAATGGCTGGATTAAATTTGATTATCCTGCAATAAGGGCTGGGAAAGAAGTGACAGATATAGAACTAAAATTTAAAGATGGGAAAGTTATAGAGTCAAAAGCTTCAAAAAACAGAGAATTTTTAAGAGAAACATTAAATGCAGATGAGAATGCGTCTTATGTTGGAGAATTTGGAATTGGCTGTAATCCAAAAATCACTAAATTTACTAAAGAACTTTTGTTTGATGAAAAAATATCTGGAACAATTCATCTTGCTTTAGGAATGGCTTATAAAGAAAATGGTGGAGGAAATGATTCTTCAGTTCACTGGGATATTGTAAAAGATATGAAAAATTCAAAAATTATTGTAGATGGGAAAATAATTCAAGAAAATGGAAAGTGGAAGATCTAATCTAAAAAACAAAAGATTTATAAAATAAAATATCTGATAAACACTATCGATTCTAATAACATTAGGATGTGATTCTATTATAAAAATGGATGCTGAATTAAAAAATTCAATTTTGAAGACAGGAACAACTATTTTAGGAATAGTTTGTAAAGACGGAGTTGTGATGGCTTCTGATAGACAAATTACCTTAGGACATACAGCACATAATAAAACATTTAGAAAAACAAACGAGGTAAATGACTATTTAGTCATATCTTGGGCAGGACAGGTGTCAGATGCTCAGAGATTATCTAAATTAGTTGCAGCAGAATTAAAATTAAAAGGATTAAGATCTAAATCAAGACCGACTGTACGACAATCAGCAAGTTTAACAGCTTCAATTGCCTTTTCTAATATCAGACAACCTTCAATGATTCCAAGTATTGTTTCAACATTAATTGGAGGATTTAATGAAGATGGAACTACTGAGTTTTATAATATTGGAATTGATGGGAGTATAATTAAAATAGAAGATTACGATGCGAGCGGAAGTGGTTCAACGTTTGTTCTTGGGCTTTTAGAGAGACAGTATAAAAAAGGCTTAACAGTTAGGGAAGGAATTGAACTTGCAAAAGAAGCACTTAAATCTTCTACACAGCGAGATACTGCCTCTGGATATGGGATTGATATATTCACTATAACAAAAGAGGGAATTAAAAAAGTTGTTTCACAGGAAATAATTCCAGAATATAAAGATAGTGAGTAAGAGGTAAGAAACTAGATATTTTTAACAAAGCAATAAAATGAATGATTATTCTAAAAATAATAAATAAAAATGGATATTCTAAAAAATATAAAAGAACAGCTTAGAGCAAACATTACTGAAGCAAGTTTTGAAGGTGCAAATATAGTTCTTTATACAGATAATGAGAAGTTTTTCAAGGAAGGAGAAGCAGAAATAAAAAAAATAGTAAATGAAATTAAAAAAAGAATTGAGCTTAGGGCAGATCAAAAAATTCTCCATGATAAAGAAAAGACAGAGGAAGAAATAAAAAAAATAGTGCCAGAAGAAGCAGAGATAACTCAGATTTTATTTGATTCTCCTAGAAGCATAGTTGTGATAGAAGCAAAAAAACCTGGAATGGTAATCGGGAAACAAGGATCTATACTAGATGAAATAAGAAGAACTACCTTGTGGATTCCACAAGTTCAGAGATCTCCTGCAATTAAGAGCAAAATCACAGAAAATATTCGAGAAGTTCTTTATGCAAATAATAATTATAGAAGAAAGTTTCTCAATTCAATTGGAGAAAAAATTTACAAAGGATGGAATCCAGAAAAAGTAGATGAATGGGTTAGATTAACATTTTTAGGAGGTGCAAGACAGGTTGGAAGAAGTAGTGCTCTTTTGCAAACACCTAATTCAACAATTCTTCTTGATTGTGGAATTGATGTAGCTTCTCATGGATCTGACAAATTCCCTTATTTTAATATTCCAGAGTTTGATATAAATAATTTAGATGCAGTTATTATAAGTCACGCTCATTTAGATCATGTGGGATTACTTCCTTACTTGTATAAAATGGGTTATAAAGGTCCGGTTTATATGACTCCTCCTACAAGAGATATTGCAGCATTGCTTTCTCTTGATTTTATTGGAGTAGCGTATAAGCAAGCAGCACAACCTTTGTTTAGTTCTACAGACATCAAAGAAATGGTAAAACACAGTATTTGTTTAAATTATAATGAAGTTACTGATGTTACTCCAGATGTTAGGTTAACGTTTTATAATTCTGGCCATGCATTAGGAAGTGCAATGGTTCATCTTAATATTGGAAATGGTTTGCATAATCTTCTTTATACAGGAGATTTTAAATACGGAAGATCAAGATTATTAGACCCTGCAATTAACACTTTCCCAAGGGTAGAATCAGTAATCACAGAATCTACTTATGGATCAAAAAATGATGTTTTAAAACCAAGAATTCAGTCAGAAGAAGAACTTTTAGATTATATTAATAAAACAATAGAAAAAGGAGGAAAAGTTTTAATCCCTGAACTAGGTTTAGGACGAGCTCAAGAAACCATGTTAATTCTCGAAGATGCAATTAAATCAGGAAAAATGAAAAAAGTTCCAATATATATTGATGGAATGATTTGGGATATTAATGCTATTCACACAGCTTATCCTGATTTTTTAAGTAGCAAGGTGAGATCTCAAATTTTCCAGGATAAGAATCCTTTTGTTTCAGACACTTTTGCAAGAGTTGGTTCTGTTCAGGAAAGAAGAAAAGTTATTGAAGAAGGTCCGTGTGTTGTACTTGCTACTTCAGGAATGCTTGTAGGAGGGGCTTCTGTAGAATATTTCAAGGAATTTGCAGGAAATAAAAACAACTCTATAATTTTTGTGTGTTATCAGGGAGTTGGTTCTTTAGGACGTCAAGTTCAAGAAGGGATAAATGAAACAAGAATGATTGTAGATGGAAAAGAAGAAATAGTTAAAGTTAATTTAAATGTATATACAATTACCAGCCTTACTGCCCATGCAGGAAGAAATGAAATTTTATCTTTTTTTAATAATATGAGACCAAAACCAAAAAGAATAATTATCAATCATGGAGAAGTTTCAAAATCTCTTGACCTGGCTTCTGCACTTTACAAACTTAATCGCGTTGAAACAAATGTTCCACGCATTTTAGAGACAATTAGATTAAGATAATCGTTAGTTATATAATGATTAGAATATTAATTCAATCATGAGAATAATTTTAACAAAACATGCTCAGAAAAGAATGATTGAAAGAAATATAAAAATGAAGGAGATTATAGAAACAATTGATATGCCCAACTATACAATTACTAAAAATGGAAAAATTGAATCATATAGAATAATAAATTATAGGACTTTAAAAGTTGTTTATTCAAAAAAAGGTAAATTTATAAAGATTATCACTTTAATATGGAAATGAAAATGATATTTGATAAAGAAGCAGATGCTGTATACATTTATTTAAAAGATATTTTGAAAGGAGAGGTAAAAAAAACAATCTCTTTAAATGATTCTATAAATATTGACTTGGGTGAAAATGATAAAGCCCTTGGTATAGAGGTGCTTGATGCAAGTAAAAATCTCCCTTTAAGTGCCCTTAAATCCGCAACAGCAATATAATCTTTTCTCTGAGATAAATTTAATAAATCATAGAAATCTTTAAAAAGAAATTTATCTTTTATCTACCATGAAAAAGGTGACAATCAGTTTATCAAATAAAACATTTTACACACTTATTGCTGTTGGCGTGATACTTCTTTTAGGAATAGGTGTTTATGCTTATGGAACTACTAACCCTGCAGTATTTGGACATAGTTCTGGTGAAATAACAGTAGATAATACATTATGTACTCAAGTAACAGGACATGCTTGTGGTTATGATGATAATTCTGGAGTAAATACTGATAATCAAACATTATCTGTCTCAGGACAAACTCTTTCAATAACAAGTGGAAATTCAATTACTCTGCCCACAAATGTTGTTTCAGGAACTTGGCTTGGATATTGTAAATCAGATCGTGTTTATATAACTGACTATAATTATTATTATACCTGCGATCCTTCTGCAACAAAAGCTCCTGCTACTTGTACTCTTCTTTCTAATAATCGTTATGCATGTGGGTGTCAGTCAGGATATACTCCTCTTCTGTATTCCCAAGATAGTAATCATTATTACACTTGCCTAAAAAATTAATAATTCTTTATAGAAATATTTAAAAAGAAATTTATCTTTTATCTACCATGAAAAAATTGGTGATAAATTTATCAAATAAAACATTTTACACACTTATTGCTGTTGGCGCGATACTTCTTTTAGGAATTGGTGTTTATGCCTATGGAACTACAAACCCTGCAGTATTTGGACATAGTTCTGGGGAAGTGGATTTATCCGGAGTAGATTGGAGTATCATATTAACAAATTATTATACAAAATCAGAGGTTAATGACAGAATTGATGAAGCTATTCAAACTTATCTTGCTACAGGAGGCACTTGCATAGATTATGCTGCTGGAACATCTATTTTAGTTTCTGATACTACTCCAAAAACATATGCTTTGAGTAATTCGCCTGTGAGATTAAAAGAAATTATTTTTTCTAATCCAGGAGGTGTAAGAGTAGAATGGACAGTAACTTCTCCAGGAAGTACTGTTAATTTCTATACGCAGATTTATAAGAATGGTATTGCAGTAAGTGGAACTCAGCATCTCATAAGTAGTTTTAGTGCTGGAACTACATATTCTCATGATGTGGCGGTTTCTGCAGGAGATAAAATACAGTTATATGGATGGGATACTCGTTATATTGATTATCAATTAGATAATAGAAAAGGTGTTTCCTCTTTTTATATAAAAGTAGCACCAGGAAACTATTGCCTACCAAATCCTTATCTTTCTTATTCATTATAAATAGGATTTTTAGTAGATTTTAAAAACTCTTTTTTGTTTTTTTCTGTTATGAAACACTCACTAAAAATAACAATAATCCTTTTGTTAATGTTTCTTGTAACTCAGTTTATTGGACTTTATGTTGTAAATTATTATCTTGACGAATCTCATGTTCTTCCTTTTGGAATGGAACTTCCAGAAGAAGCTCCGATTGAATGTCCAATGAACTCTTTTATTGATTTTATTAAATGCACAGAATATTTGTATTCCCTTGTTGTCGCATTTATTATTGCAGTTACTCTTTTATTTTTATTTACTAAATTTGAACTTTCCTTTGTATTAAAACTCTGGTTTTTTGTAGTAGTTATAATTGCACTAGGAATTTCTTTTAATTCTCTAATTCTGTTTAAATATTCTCTTTTGATTTCTCTTTTGCTCGCTCTTCCACTCTCTTATATCAAAATTTACAAAAAAGAATTTCTGATCCATAATTTTACAGAATTATTCATCTATCCAGGAATTGCTGCGGTTTTTGTGCAGATTTTAAATATGTGGACAATTATCATTTTGCTAATCTTGATATCAATTTATGATATGTGGGCAGTCTGGCATTCAGGAATTATGCAGAAAATGGCAAAATATCAAATAGATAAATTAAATATTTTTTCAGGGTTTTTTGTTCCTTATCTCTCAAAAAACATGAGGCAAAAAATTAAAAAAATGAAAATGACTCTAAAAAAATCAGAATTAAAAAAGAAAAGAATAAAAATTAATGTTGCAATATTAGGAGGCGGAGATATAATTTTTCCAATAATTACTGCAGGAGTTATGTTAAAAACTTACAACTCTTTTTATCCTTGTTTATTTGTAATTGCAGGAGCAACACTTGGGCTTAGTTATTTATTCTTTTTTGCCAAGAAAAAGAAGTTTTATCCTGCTATGCCTTTTATAACCGCAGGGATTTTTATTGGAATGACTTTAAGTTATTTTTTGTTATAATTACTCTTTTGGTTTATTGTGATGATCACAAGAGTTTTTAATATCCTCCTGTGTTGTTGGTTCTATCGCAATTATTTGCGGAAGAAATATCATAGATTCTCCTCCAATAAGTTTTCTTGTAAGCCCTTTTTCTTTATCGTACACTCCTCCTGAAAAAGGATTTAGAATAATATAATCTTCACCCAATTCACTAACTTTTCCTGCAAAAGTGTTATTAAGAATGTAAATTATTACCCATTTGTCATGATATCTCTGATATCTATGTTTTTGTTCGAGCATCCCAAAAGAACGATTTTCTCCCATATTTTATATGAATCTCCTCCTTTTATAAATCTTTTGAATGTACTCACTATGTAAAGGTAACAAACCACAAGATTTATAAATAAGGAAATTTATAAAAATAAATGGAAAAAGGAATGGAATCAAGAAGATTAATCAGACAAGAAGCTGAGAGATACTGGGAAATTAGTGAATATTACAAAAAAGTTCCAATGAGAATAAGAAGAAATCAGAGATATCTAGAGGAGATTCAACAAAGAGTAGAAGATATGGTACTTTCAAAAGAAAATCAACGAGGTTCAACAGGGCGGTTTCTTAGGAGAACCTATCAAAATATAACTGTTCTTTTAAATCCAGAAAGAGCGCCAAAACAAAAAGTTTTAACAATAAAAGAGCGAGAACTTATGGATTCTCTTCAGGAAGGTCTTGCAGAAAGAGCACCTCGTGAAAATGAAAGAGATTTACTAATTTTAATGGAGCGTGTTGGTGTTCAAGGAGCTGTTTCTTATATAATTGGAGACTTATAAAATGATGATCAAACAAGAATTAATACATAAGATTAAAGATTATTTTGACTTAAATGTCTATGAGGCAAAAGTCTGGCTAGCCTTGCTTGGAAATGGGATTGCTTCTGCAGGAAAAATCGCAGATGTTTCAGGTGTTCCAAGAAGTCGAACCTATGATGTTCTTGAAAGTTTAGAGAAAAAAGGATTTGCTATAGTAAAATTAGGAAAACCAGTAAAATACATTGGAGTAAAACCAAGAATTGTGCTAGAGAAATTAAAGAATAATATTAAGCAAAATGCAGAAGAAAGGATGATTAGCCTTTCAAATGTAAAAGAGACAGACGAATTTTCTCATCTTGAAAAAATCTACAAAGGTGGAGTAGACCCTATAAAAAGAGAAGATTTATCCCTTTCTCTGAAAGGAAAATCAAATATTTCTAATTATCTTAGAGAGATTCTCAAAAATTCTAGTAAAGAAGTAATTATCTGTACTAATGCAGAAGAAATAGAATCAAAATTTAAACTATTTCAGCAAACCTTTATTTTTCTTAAAAAAGCAAATATAAAAATAAAAATCGCTCTTTTTGGGGATGAAAAATTAATCAGTGCATTGTCTAATAAGCTTGGAATCAAAATCAAAAAGATAGAGATAGATACGAAATTCTTTATTGTAGATAGAAAAGAAATGCTTTTTTATTTATCTAAAGGAGTAGATTCAGATGACACTGCAATATGGCTTAATTCAGAGTTCTTTTCAGAAGCTTTTGCATCTTTATTTGAAAAAGCCATTAAAATAGAAAATTAGTCTTTGAGAATTGTTAGTTTTTCAATATACATCTCTTTAATTTTCTTTTTGTTCTTATCCTTGAATTTTTCTATAAATTCTTCTATGTTAAAATCTATCTTTTTTCTCGCATAAATTTTCCCTTTTTTCACAAAATAATCTTTATGAGCTTTTTTAAACGCTTTAGAATTTTTTTTATCAATTACTTCAGGGCCTTCTAAGATAATTTCTTTTTTTCTTTTAACAACAAAAAAATACTTAGCGGTTTTTCCTTTTTTATAATCAAACCCCTTCTTTTTTATATCAAAAAATCTTTCTATTTCTGGTAAAAGATTCTTATAAAATTTCAGTAATTTGCTCCCAGCAATATCTCCTTCTGGTTTTTTTGTTTTTGCTTCTATGAGGATAAACTCCTGCCCTTTTTTTTCACTTGATTCTTTTATTTGGTTGAAATCTATTTTTTCTATTTCAAATTTTTCTCTTCTAGGATTTTTTAGAAAATGCTTACACTCTTTTTGAAATCTTTCAAATGTTTCTTGGGATAGTGCAGCGAGAGCATTTCTTTGTTTGCATGTAGGATCAATTAAGATTATTGGAGAGTTAAGTTTAGAAGAGTTCAGATTCATTAAAACTTCTTGCTTATTCTTATATTTTTTTTCTATATCTATTACTTCTTTGTTTCTCATTTTTATAATCTCTTTAATAAATTTTAAAAAACTCTTGTAATAGGCAATTAATAATTCTAATCCATACCCTGAAAACCCTTGAATGTGTGATTCTGCTCCATAACAGTGATGAGCATAGCAAAATGCCTTAGCCAATCTAACTTCATCTAAAATTTTCTTTGATTTAAGCTTTTTATTGACGTATTTTACATGGGAGTAAGACAAATCAGTAATATTCCTAAACTCTCTCGAATTTTTTACTTTTATTACTGGAATAAGTTCTATGTAAGAGAAATCATTTATTTTTACTCTAAAATAGTCTCTTGATCCGTGAACAAGTTCAATTTTTTGAAATTTCTTTAAAATTTCTTTAGAAAATTTTGAAATTTCTTTATCTGAATATTTTTTATTAAATCTAAGAAAAACATCAATATCATACTTCCCTTTCTTAATCATAGTATTTTTCGCAAAACTTCCTCCGATAAAAGTTTCTGCATCTATTTTTAACCTTTTAATCTCCGTGTTTATTCTTTTCAAGAACTTTTTTAGAGAATCTCCAATAATAGATATTTCTTCATTAGATGGCTCTATTTCTCTTAAAACCTCTTTTAAGATAAAGTTAATCTTTGTTTTCATTTGGATCTTTTATTTCCTTCAAATCTTTCACAGTCTCTTTTAGTGTTGAAGCAAGATCAATTATATACTTCCCTTCCTCAAGCTTGTAAATTAGCGGCCTTTTTCTGTTAAATAAATTCACAATATCAATTTCATATTTTCCTGACCCTACTGCTCTAACAGATTCTAAATCAAGAATTACTGGCGCGTCCTCTTCAGTAATTCCTGCCATCTCTCTAAAATCTTTTTCAATGGTCTCTTTTTCTTCTTCAGGAATTTCAATAATCAAGCCCTCTTTTAATTTTTGAAGTTGTTCTTCTTTTATATAAAAGAAAAAACGTCCTTTGCACTTACTGCATCCTTCTAGAAGTTCTTTGCTTCCTATTGGAATAATATTTGAGCATTTAACACATTGGTGTGGCATTTTCAGTTTTACAAATTTTTCTTTTCCAATAACAAAATTGAGAATGTCATTGGCATAGAAAAAGAAAATCTTTTTTATTAATAAAGTTAACTACTTATTCAACAATAACTCAATTTTTTTAGGATTTCTCTTAATTTCTTTCACAATTGTTGCAGGTCCAATAATTGTAATTGCCCCTAAATCTCCTCCTGAAAGCGCATTTGCGAGTCCTTTGGTTACTTTTCTAAACAATCCTTCTTCGCCATTCCCTGAGATTACTGCAAGTTCTATCCCTCTAAAATTCTTAACATATCCCATCATCGCCATTGTATCACCAATCAGTCGCGCTTCTTCATTCGGGTGCAGCTTTCCTTGCAAAATTAGAATATTATTTCCAAGAACAATACTGAGAATTTTTTTAATTCTCTGATTACTATCTAAATCTCTTATTTCTGAATAAGGAAGAAATTGAATAGCAAAACCTTTTATTTTGCCTAAGTTCTTACTTTTTTTCTTTTTCACCATCTTTTTAATAGGAAGTTTTTTTAGTTTTTAAATTTTCTTTGAAAGTTTAAATATAGATTCATAAAATTCTTCTAAATTTTCTCCGTATTTTGCACTAATCCCAACCACATCATATTCTGGAAATGCTGCTTCTATTTTCTTAATGTCTGCTTTTTTTAAATCAATTTTATTTGCAACAATAAGCACAGGAATTTTTCTTGCAACTAAATTTCCAATAATTGTGATATTTACCTGATTATACGGGTTCTCAGTTGCATCTAAAACAATTACTACAACATCCATGTCATCCAACCATTTTATACTTTCTATAACTCCTTGTGTTGCCTCTTTTGCTCTAGATTTTGCATCTTTTTTCTTTAATTTATACTTTAAGAAATCTTCATAATCAATTTTTGTAGCTATTCCAGGGGTATCAATCATCTTAAAAGTCATAGTCTTCCCTTTATACTCAATATTCACTTTTTCCTTGAATTGGATACTTCTTGTTTCATGAGGGATTTTACTCACGCTTCCAAGCTCTTCTCCTGTAAAATCCTTACATACTCTATTCGCTAAACTTGTTTTTCCTGCATTAGGAGGTCCGTAAAAACCTAGTTTTATTTTCTTTTTGTTCCTAAATATGTTTAAAAAAATTCTACTAAAAAAGTTCTTTACAATTTTTATTACCATTTTATATAAATTCGTTACAGAGCTTTATAAAATTTATCTCACTCCAGTAGGCCTTTTATTCGCACCAGAAAATCTTTGAGGTCTATAAGTTTTCGGTTGAAAAGGCACCTGTTTTTTTGGAACATCTGTTTTCTTTCTTTTGAATTTGTTTAAAACTTTATCTATAGGAATCTCAAACATTCCTGTTCTTTTTCCAGCGTGTTTTCTCATAGCATATCGTATTTGTTCAGAGGTCCACCCTGATTTTTTTAATTTTTCCTCTATCTCCTGATTAGTCATCCCTCTTTTTTTAGCATTCTCAATATAATTAATTAAATTATATAAGTAATTTCTATTCTTAAATAAGTGAGTTTCATATTTTCTCTTATACCATTCCTGCATAATTATATACAAAACCAAACCAAAAAAGACTATCAATATTATTATAACAAAAATCCAGTTAGAAAATCCGTTTTTATTATCTCCTCCATCTTCTGAATCTTCTCTTAAAGATAATCTTCTTATCTCTGGAGATATAAAAAGTGGCAGGTTCATAAAATTCACTTCTTCTGTTGTTGAAAATGCAATTGAATTTTTTTCCTTTGTCAGGTCAATATAAACATATCCCGATTCTTCACTTTCTAAATAGTTTTCTTTAAATATTAATCCCTCTAATTTACGAAGAATTAAATATGAGTCATAATTAAGATTCTCTTCTTCTTTTATCTCTAATTCAAACACATACAATGCCGGTTCCTCAGATTCTTCATATTTGAGAGCAATTTCTTTGTAAGTTAATTTAGTCTCCATATTTTCTGAATTCCATAAAAGAACTGCTTCAGTGTATTTATCTCCTTTCCCAGAATCATACTCTCCACTGCCAATTGTTTGCAAGATGTTTAAATTAATATTTTCTTCTTCTGGATAAAAAGAAATAGAATTTGCTATAGTAGTTATTGTAATTGATTCTGGAATCTTTATTTCTAGTAATTTTTTCATAATTAAGTTATAATCTTCTTCAGTATATGCTGCTAAAAAATCTCTCTGAATTTGCTTTAATTCTTCATTAATTTCTTCTGTATCTAAAACAGTATTAATGCTCTCCTGGTAAAACACAGTAAAGTTTTCAATTTCTTTTTTAACATTCTCTAGGTTCTTCTGCATTTCAGCGAGTGTTTTGTTTATTATTTCTTCTGGAGATTCCACATAAACATTAAATGCTTTAGAAGAATTCAGCCCTTCAGAGTCTGATACAGTAACTAATAATTCATAAATTCCTGTTGATTCATAGGTATGAGTAACTTTATTAGTCGTGGTAGTAAGGGTTTTATTATCTCCAAAATTCCATTTGTAGCTAGTTATGTTATTATAGGCATCAATTTTTACAGTAAATTCAGTTGGATATGCTGAAGCAGTGGATAATGGAGTTAAATCTTTTATTATTGGAACTTTTTCTATAATTATTTCCTCTAACAACAATCCTTTATTATTTAAGCTCAGATTAAAACTAATATTCCCATAATTTGATGGAAGAGAAAAACCTCCTTCATTTAGGTAAAGTTTTTGAAAATTCGCATTTACTTTAGAAGGAATTTCTTCTAAATCATAAAGTTTCTTTTCAATTATTCCTGGCAAGCCTGTTTTTTCATAAACTATACTCAAATTGCTGAGAACTATGTTTTGATACTCTCTTGATTTAAATCTTACAGGGATTATGCATCCTTCAGAAGGGCAATTAACCCCAAATCCATATTTATCATCAAGATAATTCTTGATCATTTCCCCAAAATTTTCTCCAGAAATCAGAGAATTTTCTACTTTTATTGTTCCAATCTCATCAAATCTTTTTGATTCGCTAAAGATTTTATAAGCATTAGTTGCGTCTTTTACAGGATATCCTCTAAAACCACAGTTATTAGATTCATTTGTTGCAAAAGAGTATCCTTTTATTCTGTACTCTCCACCTCCACTATTAGAAGAGATACAAACATAATATTCTGCTGATTCTAATACTAAATAATCTATGCTACATGAGACTTCTCCTCCTTCTGAACTAATTTTATCTTTTTGCAATTCACAACTTTTTTCTAAATCTTCTCCTAATAAATTATAAAGAGACATTGTTATTTTTTTACTTCCTGAAACCTGTTCCTTTACCCATGCTCCAATATTAAACCCTGGAGATTCATAAAAACGAATTTTTTGGCAAAAAGGAACTTCGCTTATTGTTGTTTCATAAAGAGTGTTCCCTTCATTATAGCATCCGTAATTTTTTAAAAAACTACAACTTGAGGTAGTGGATTTAGTGTTTCCTATATCAAAGCTTCCGTCATTGAGGACATCAATTTTCAGTTGATTGTAGCAAGAGGTTGCAGCATTGCTCTGGATATTAAAAGTTACAGAGTTTATTGAAACCACTTCTCCTTCAAGTTTAAATCCAAGAATTTTAGATTCTCCTGGATTTAATTCAAAACTTTTTGTAGTGGTCGGATTAATAGAAGAATAATCAGAAGAGCAATCTGCTACAGTGCAAGAGTGAACAAAACCAGTATTTTTATTTAATAAATTTAAGAGAGTGATTGAATTCCCTAAAGAATCTTTGAAAAGAGAATTTGTAGGTTCATTATTAAGACTTAAATTGATCCATCCTCTTAAATTTTCTTGCGGAGCATAATATTTTTCTAAAGAATAAGCAGGTATGCCTGATTCAAAACTTGCAGATATTAAAGTTAAAGAAATTATCAATCCAAATAAAAAAAATAAATAAATCACACCTCTTTTTTTCATACCTAATTATAGAATTTTTATTTTATAAATCTTCTTAATCTTTTTTTCTTAAAATCATAAAAGTGTAAATTAGGGAGATTACAAAAAGTGTGAAAACAAGATTGTAAAATCCAAAAAACGGAAGTTTTACCTGTGCAGGACAAGGAACACTATTATATCCTTCTACGCATTGTTTAGAAATTCTTTTCCCACTCACTGAATCATATGGGTCATAACGATATGTTCCATCATAATTCACATAATCTCCACCATCAGGATTACTGCTTCCAAAATCATTATCTTCATCCCAATTCCATGTGGCTATCCAAGAGTAAGTTAAAAATCCATCATCACAGTCGTCATTTGTGTCTTCATTATAATAACAAGTTCCAATTGAAGGGAAAAGATCATAATTTGGAGACTCTCCTCCAGTACATAATTCTGTTTCAAGTTTACAGTCATCTCTACAAGACAAGGTTCCTCCAGTGAAGTAATCAAAGTAGTTACAATTTGTTATTGGTCCCCAATTACTTCCATCACAATGTTCACCAGCATCAATTATAGTATCTCCGCACTCTCCTCCTTCTCCTCCAGTACATAAACGAGTATTAAACTTACAGTCACTTCCACAAGATAATGTCCCCCCAGTAAACTGATCAAAGATAGAGCAACTAGAAATATTCCCCCAATTACTCCCCTCACACATTTCTCCAGTATTAATCTCTCCATCTCCGCAAGTACCAGTAGTCCCTCCAGTACATGAATTAGTATTAAACTTGCAGTCACTTCCACAAGACAATGTCCCTCCAGTAAACTGATCAAAAATAGAGCAACTAGAAATATTCCCCCAATTACTTCCATCACAATGTTCACCAGCGTCAATTATTCCATCTCCACACTCTCCTCCTTCTCCTCCCGTACATAAACGAGTTTCAAACATGCAATCATTTCCACAAGATAATATTCCTCCAGCAAATTCATCAAAATCAGAGCAATCTGTTAAGTCTCCCCAATTACTCCCATCGCATTGTTCTCCTGCACTGATTATTCCGTCTCCGCAAGAATCTCCAAATGCAGTCCAACTAGGAGAACACTCTTCTGTATTACTATTCCATCCACACTCACAGCTATAACTTCCCTCTCCGCAAGTTATATCTGAGGGAACACTATTAGTTGCAACTGAGCAAGAATCACTTTCACACATAGTTGAAGTTGTATAATCCATACAACGATTAACACTTGCACAGGTTCCTTCAGAAATTGTTAAAATTAATATCCCACTTGATTTAGTATTTGCTAAAAAGTAAAATTCATACTCATCTCCTTCCCCAATTCCTGCAGCATTATCAATATCTTGTTGAGTTGGAGTCCAGGTAACTTCAACTTTCCCAGCAGCATCCACTGTTCCAGATAATGCATTTGCTCCAGTTCTTATCTCATCATTACTTGCAAAATCATCTTCATAAATTTCAAAATCTATATTTGTTCCCTGAGATAATCCTGTATTTATTAAAACTAATTTTATCTGAGTGCTTCCTAAAATAGCACTTATACTACTTATTGCCTGATTATTTATATTTGCCCAGTAAGCTGATTGCTCTGCAGTACAACTTCCATCAATATACTCTCTTCCCGCACCACACACACCACTACAACAGATTTTGACACTATAATTTCCTGCACTACCAATATGCGCATTTGTATTACTTGTTAGTGAGAGAATCTCAAGCTCTCCAATTTCACATGAATTTGTTCTTCCAGCACAAACAAAATCTTCATAACAAATTGATTGATTATAATTATTTAAAGAAGGAATCTCTGCATGAGCATTTGTAATTGACGAAAGTTTAATAATTTTGTTTGTTCCAGTACATGCAGTGTCGCCTGCGCCAAAATCACAACACAAGACATAATTATAATTTTCAGAACTTGCGATTTCTCCATGGGCATTTGTAATAGAACTTAGTCCCATAAGAATATCATCACTGCAAGAACTTCTTTCAACGATTCTACAACTCTCTGCAGATGCAAATCCGATTAAGATGAATATAAATAAAAAACAACCTAAAGTAAACCCCCTTTTTTTGAATCTCATTATAATATTTTTAGTAGATACTGATTTATAAATATTATTCTTTTACTGTATATGGTAATTAACCAATCATCACGGCAATAGGTTTAAGTTTTGCAATTTTTTCACTGATTTTTAGATTATGACTCACTTTTATAACTTCTTCAATATCTTTGTATGAGAGTTCAGATTCTTCAATTGTTCCTTTAAAACTTCCTTCAAGAACAACTCCCTTGTCTTTTAAGATTTTTTTAATTTGTTCTGGTTTTAGGGTTTTGTGCGCCCATGCTCTACTTTGTGATCTTCCTGCTCCGTGAGCAGTAGAACCAAAACTAATTTCTTCTGCTTTTTTTGTTCCTGCTAAAATAAATGAAGGAGTGCTCATGCTCCCAGGGATAATTACTGGTTGCCCTGTTTTTTGGTAAATTTTTGGGATTTCTGGATTTCCTGGACCAAAACTTCTCGTAGCTCCCTTACGGATTATAAGAACTTTTTTTCTTTTTCCATCTATTTGATGTTCTTCTATTTTTGAAATATTATGCGCAACATCATAAAGAAGGCTGGTTTTTATTTTAGGAAAATGCTGTTCTAAAAGTTTTGATATTTTATGCATAATTACTTGTCTATTACAAAAGGCAAAATTAACTGCACACTTCATAGCAGAAAAATATTTTTTTCCAAGTTCGCTTGTTATTAAAGCATATCCTAACTCTCTGTCTGGAAAATTATGTGAACCATATTCTTTTTCTATTAATTGAATATAATCTGAAGCAATTTGATGTCCTAATCCTCTGCTTCCGCAATGAATCATAAAACAAATATAGTCTTTTTTTAATCCAAATAATTCTGCAATTTTTTCATTATATATCTCTTCTATCACTTGGATATCAATAAAATGATTCCCTGCTCCTAATGTTCCTAGTTGTGAGAGTCCTCGAGAAATTGCTCTTTCTGAAACATCTGCAGGGTTTGCTCCCTGCATTCTTCCATTTTCTTCTGTTCTTTCTATATCTTCTTTTGTCGCCATTTTATTCTCAAGTGCCCAGTAAGAACCTTTTGTTAAGACTTCTTTAATAGTTTCTTTAGAATATCTCTCCCCTCCTCTTCCTACTCCAGAAGGAATTGTTCTCTTTAAATCATGCAAGATTTTTTCTCTTTTTGGATGAAATTCATCTTTTTTTATATTTGTAATTACTACTCTTACTCCGCAATTTATATCAAAACCCGTTGCTCCAGGAGAGATTACTCCTTTTTTCAAGTCAAATGCGGCAACCCCTCCAATAGGAAACCCATAACCAAGATGCATATCACTCATTCCAATAGGATATTTTAAAACTCCCGGGAGTTTAGAAACATTTACTAGTTGACCCAATGTTCCATCATCTGTATCATTAAATAATTTTTCAGATAAAAAAAATCTTACTGGAACATTCATCTCGCCTTTTTTAGGAATTTCATAAATATATTCAGAAATCTTTTTTACTTCCATTTTATTATATGTAGAATACTCTTTATATTTCTTATTGAAAGGTTGAAAAAATCAAGGACAAAAGTTTTATAAAACTAAGAAGTATTTTCATACTTGAGAGGTGAATAAACCTCAATAATTCTTGAGGGAGTATTAATAAAAATGAATACAGATGAGATTTTATCCTACTGGGAAGGATTATGGACTAAGGACGACTATTATGTTTATCATGATATCTCCTTAAATACTGATGGAATATCGCAACTATTACTAACAGCCCTTAAGTTCATTGATGAAGGCAGTACACTTCTTGAAATTGGTTCTGGTCCAGGAACTAGGTCAATTCCTATTGCTAAAGATAAAGGTTTACAATTAACATTAGTTGATAAGCTTGAAAGTGCCCATAATATAGCTAGAAAAAGAGCAGAGAGGTATGGGGTTCAATGTGGTTATGTAGTGGGAGATGCAATTGCCTTACCTCTTGAAAACGAATCTTATGATGTTGTTTTATCTATAGGGTTGAACGAACATTTTTTTGGTACAAATAGGTACAATGTTTTTTCTGAAATGCATCGAGTTACAAAGAAAGGAGGTAGGACAGTGGTAATAGTACCAAATAAATATGGGACAATAAGGTTAGAACAAGTTATAAAAGAGGCAAATGGAACTTGGATGTTTGGACCAACAGACTTATTCAATCATAAAGAATTAAAAGCAGCGGTAGAATCTTTCAAATTTTCTCACATTGAAATGTATGGGGTTTCTGCAATAACGTCTTTTGTCAGATTGTTACCTCAAAAAATGCAAAGAGCTATTTTTAAGAATGAAAAACTATGGACAACACTAGTGAACTTGCCAGGCAACTTTGGTGTCAAATCAAACACAAACAAATATTTTGGAGAGGAGATTATGGCTGTAGGTTATAAATAACTTTCACTTTTTTCTTTTAATCACTGTTATGTGTTTTTTCTGAAAGAAAAAATCGCCGAAGGCCGCGATATGATGCAGAAACCTTTTTTATTTTAGCAATCTAAAATTTGATGTTGCAATAATACCAATTCCTACAATACCAATTATAGCACTTACAGATGATGAAAGAATTCCTAAAAACAACAATACTCCTGCAGTTAGTGCTATAATAATTCCTGCTACAAACAAAACTAGACTTATTGTTTTTTTGTTCATCTTATCAGATTATTCATGAAGTTTATAATTTTTTCGTTTAAAAAAGACTTTGAGTAATATTAGACCTAACTCCTTTTAATCGAAATTAGTTTTCTAAAACCTCTTTTTCAAGTTCT
>Ga0180009_10000887_pt1 | contig 38238 bp, 30 predicted proteins | sample OS_PC_MetaG_FD_123537 | JGI IMG/M metagenome (GOLD analysis project Ga0180009, IMG submission 123537) | Groundwater microbial communities from the Aspo Hard Rock Laboratory (HRL) deep subsurface site, Sweden - OS_PC_MetaG | ecosystem: Environmental > Aquatic > Deep subsurface > Groundwater... | reverse complement strand
AAGCACTCATCCGCTGTGTTATGGCTCTTGGCCATGGAATGGCCATGACCTGCGAGCCATGCCTTGCGGCTAAGCGCTTTCCGACTCGCTGAACGTTACAGTATTTCCGGCGGGGTACACTAGATGGCAACAAGCTGAATGTGTTCTGTTTCACCGGCGGGTCTTGAATGAGCCACGCAGTCGCTCTTTAACGGACTGATCACGTCGGTCCGTTATGATGCCGCCAGGGTAGTTGCGATGAAGTGGTTGCAAACAACAGGAGGACATGATGAGCAGCGCGGCCTGGATAGCAGTCTTGATTGCCATACTGGCAGGCACCGGTTTTGGTTACTGGCTGGCGCAGTTGACCCAGCGCAAAACCAACGGCGGCAAAAGTGTGACCGAATTGCGACAGGAGCATGAGCAGTTCCGCGATCAGGTCACCGAACATTTTGCCGAAACCGCGCAGCTGGTCAATCAGCTGACCGACAGCTACAAGGCGGTGTTTGATCATCTGTCAACCGGCGCGCAGCAACTGGCCGATACCGACAAGCTGCAGCAGCGCCTGCCGCCGATGGATGCCAGCGCGGTCTCCATTCAGCGCGTGGGTTATGGTCCGACCAGCGCGGCACCGGCATCGGCAGGCGATGCGGCTGCACGACCGCCGCAGGCATCTCAGGCACAGACTGCGACCGGTGCACAGCAGGGTGCGGGAAGCGCACCAAGGCCACAGCAGAAACCCAAACCGGCAGACGGCAGCGCGCAGTCGGCCAAGAAGGGTCAGCAAGGCAGCGCCGCTGCCCGGTCTGCGGCAGACAAGCCCGGTACAGGCAAAACAGATGATGCCAAGGCAGGTGCCGGCAAGGCAGGCACAGCACACAGCGGGACCGGCCAGCCGCCGGCCAGCCATACTGACCCGGTGCCATCAAAAAAGCGTTGATCCACCCATTCACGGCGGTGCGCGCAGCGCGATTGGCCTCGCTGCCGCCAGTCATCACATTGCCTGGCAGTAGTGGCCTCACCGTGAGGGATTTACTGTATAATGATCGGCTGACCGCAGCGGCATTGGATGCCGCTGCAATTGTTTAGAGACAACCCAGATAGCAGTTATGGCAGACCTTAGCAAATACAGAAACATTGGCATTTTCGCGCACGTGGACGCTGGCAAGACCACCACCACGGAGCGCATTCTCAGCCTCACCGGCAAAATCCACAAGATGGGTGAGGTTCACGATGGTGAAGCCACCACCGACTTCATGGATCAGGAGCGTGAGCGCGGTATCACCATTCAGTCTGCTGCCACCAGCTGCATGTGGAAAGACCATCGCCTGAACATCATTGACACCCCGGGTCACGTTGACTTCACCATTGAAGTCTACCGCTCGCTGAAGGTGCTGGATGGCGGCGTGGGCGTGTTCTGCGGTTCAGGCGGTGTGGAGCCGCAATCCGAGACCAACTGGCGCTATGCCAACGAGTCCAAGGTGGCGCGCATCATCTTCGTCAACAAGCTGGATCGTCTCGGCGCCGATTTCTACCGCGTCGTTGAGCAGATCAAGAAAGTGCTGGCGGCCAAACCGCTGGTGATGACTCTGCCGATCGGCACCGAAGACAACTTCAAAGGCGTGGTTGATCTGCTGACCAAACGTGCCTGGGTGTGGGACGACACCGGCAATCCGCTCAACTACGAAGAGCAGGACATTCCTGCCGACATGGTCGACAAGGTCGAGGAATATCGTCAGGAGCTGATCGAAACCGCGCTGGAACATGACGACGACGCCATGGAAGCGTACCTGGAAGGTGAGGAGCCGACGCTTGAAACGATCAAGGCCTGCATCCGCAAAGGCACCGTCGAGCTGGCCTTTTTCCCGACCTTCTGCGGTTCGGCGTTCAAGAACAAAGGCGTGCAGCTGGTGCTCAATGGTGTGGTCGACTATCTGCCGTCACCCACAGAAGTGCCGCCACAGCCGGAAGTTGATCTTGAAGGCAACGAAACCGGCGAGTTCGCCATCGTCGACACCGACCGACCGATGCGCGCACTGGCATTCAAGATCATGGACGACCGCTATGGTGCCTTGACCTTCCTGCGCATCTATTCCGGCAAGATCGCCAAGGGCGACACCGTACTCAATACCGCCAGCGGCAAGACCGAGCGCATTGGCCGCATTGTCGAGATGCATGCCAATTCGCGCGAAGAGCGTGACTCGGCTCATGCCGGAGATATCGTCGCGGTGCTGGGCATGAAAACGGTTCAGACCGGTCACACGTTGTGTGATCCGAAAGCGCCGGCCACGCTGGAGCCGATGGTGTTCCCGGATCCGGTGATTTTCATGTCGGTGGCACCGAAAGACAAGGCCGCCTCGGAGAAAATGGGCGTTGCACTGGGCAAGATGATTGCCGAGGATCCGTCGTTCCAGGTGGAAACCGACGAGGAAAGCGGTGAGACCATTCTCAAGGGCATGGGTGAGCTGCATCTGGACATCAAGGTGGACATCCTGCGCCGCACCCACGGGGTTGATGTGATCGTTGGCCAGCCGCTGGTGGCTTACCGTGAAACCATCACCCAGACCATCACCGACAGCTACACGCACAAGAAGCAGTCCGGTGGTTCCGGTCAGTTCGGCAAGATTGACTACACCATCTCTCCGGGCGAAACCGGCAGCGGGTTTACCTTCGAGTCCACCGTGACCGGCGGTAATGTGCCACGCGAATACTGGCCGGCGGTGGAAAAAGCGTTCCGTCTGATGATGGATCAGGGCGTGCTGGCGGGTTACCCCTGTCTGGACGTGCACGTGAATCTTCAGGATGGTGCCTTCCATGCGGTAGATTCATCTGCCATTGCTTTTGAGCTGGCTGGCAAAGGCGCGTATCGGCAGTCCATGCCGAAAGCCGGTCCGCAGTTGATGGAACCGATCATGAAGGTGGATGTGTTCACCCCGGACGATCACGTTGGTGATGTCATCGGCGACCTCAATCGCCGCCGTGGCATGATCAAGTCGCAGGAGCCTGGTGCCACCGGAGTACGCATTAAAGGTGATGTGCCACTGTCGGAAATGTTCGGTTATATCGGCGATCTGCGTACTATCACTTCCGGTCGTGGCCAGTTCTCTATGGAGTTCTCGCACTACATGCCTTGCCCGCGCAACGTTGCCGAGGAAGTCATCAAGGCCGCCAAGGAGCGTGAGGCACTGCGCCGCGCTTCCTGATCAGCTTCTGATCAACAGTACGATAACGGGTCGGCATTGCCGGCCCGTTTTTTTTTGCGCGTGATCGGGCACACTGAAGTGACCAGCGGGACCGCGCAGAAGGTAATCAGCAGACAGCGATGAGTCCTGCCGTTTGCATGGGGGGTGCAAACCGGGTAGATTGGTGACAGTCCATTGCGGTGAAATCCATGCTCCGATGTATCGTTTTCTGCATTGCCATGTTGTTGCCTGCTGCATCGGGGTTTGCCCTGCAGACAGCAGGCGAGGGTACTGATACCATGAATCAAATCACGAATTTTCTGCAAGACAAGGCAGGCTCCCGCTGGCAGGGACAGTCGGAACTGTGGCTTGATCCGCTCGGCAACGAAGCGCTGGAAAGCCCGGCCACCCTGGTCATCCATGCCGATGGCATCGACTACACCTGGCAGTACCAGGGCAAAGATCACGCTGGTCGCCTGGCATTCACAGATACCGAGGCCAGCTGGCATGACAGCTGGCATCAGCCCGACACCGTCAAGCTGCAATACTCGTCGGACAACCACGGCATTTTTTCCGCCTGGTATGCTTATCCGGCACCACCGGGCGAGGACTGGTACTGGCGCATCCAGCTGGCGCAACGACCTGACGACACACTGGTGTTGCAAATGACCAACATCGCGCCGTGGGGAGAAGAAACCCGTGCGGTCAGAATGCTGTTGACCCCATTGGCGATTGCATCAGAAGACTGATTGTTGTTCGGCGATCCGTCGCGTGGCAGCTTAACAACTTGAATTGGCGGGCTGCTTGCACGCTGACCTGCCCGCATCATCCCGGCTGCAGCATGTCCTGCACCCGCTGCAGTATTGCTCTATCCAGTTGCAGTTCGCTTGCCCACTCGGTCTGTTGCAGCCACTCGGCAGCATCCTCGGGCAGCATGCCGTAGCGCGCGGCGAGCATGGCCGGAGCCTGCGGATTCTGCTTTAGCGCTGCGGCGGATGCGAACACGGAATCCAGCAGATCGCGCAACACAGCGAGCTGTTCATCGGACAGATCCCCGCGCGTGGCAATGACAAAACCCGGCCAGGGCGGGGGGAAATCCTCCAGCCAGTGAAACTGACCGGCCTGTACCCGCGGTTTGGTCGTGTAGTGCTCCCAGAAGAACACCTCGGCGCGCCCCGAGCCCAGCGCAGCAGCGGCACCATCCAGATCGTCGACGATGACAAATTGCATGTGCTGTGTGTCCCAGCCCTGTTGTCGGGCGTGGATCATGGCCATCAATTGTGAACCGGAACCTTCCCGGCTGATGGCATAGCGCCGATCCCTGATCTGCGCCACGCGCTGGATACTGCCATCAGCTGGTACATGAATGCCCCAGCGCAGCGGCGAGCGCGTGAAAAAGCCGAGCAGTTGCAGTTGCTCGTGTGCGGCAATGGCGCGCACGCCGCCTTCGGTCACCAGCAGCGCCACATCCAGCTCGTTCTGCAACAGCGCCTGCACCATTGCGCCAGTGCCCGACGGCCAGTCGCTCCAGCGTACCTCTCGCTGAGGATTTCGCCGCTGCCATTCCGGCAGAGTCAGATGCCAGGGCAGGTTGAAGTGCTCGGGTACGCCGCCTATGTTCAGTGTGGTCTGATCGGTCATGCTCACAGGATAATGCAGCTCACACTAGCTTGCTGTGCCAATTGGCATGACCGCAAGCTGGAACAATGCAGTCGGTGCAAATTCAACATGGCAATATTTCATCCACCATGCGCCAGCGCATGGTTTATGCTGTGCGCATGAACAGCAACACAAACTCGAACGACACCTTTGATCTCATAGTCTGGGGAGCCACTGGCTTTACCGGGCGGCTGGTGGCGGAGTATCTGCTGCAGCAGTATGGCGTGGACGGCGAGGTGAGGTGGGCGGTTGCGGCGCGCAGTCAGCAGCGTCTGGATGAACTGGTCAGATCCCTGGGCGATGCCGCCAGCGGTCTGCGCAGCTTCACTGCCGACAGCGATGATCTGCAGTCCTTGCTGGCGCTGACATCACGCACGCGGGTGGTACTGACCACGGTGGGACCGTACGCGCTGTATGGCAGCAAGCTGATCGAGGCCTGCATCAGCTCGGACACCGATTATTGTGACCTCAGTGGTGAGGTGCCGTGGATGCGCCGGATGCTGGATGAGCATGGTGCTGCCGCTGCCGCCAGTCAGGCGCGCATTGTGCATTGCTGCGGGTTTGATTCGATTCCGTCAGATCTGGGCGTGCTGTATCTGCAGCAGCAGGCACGGCAGCGCTTCGGACAACCTCTGCAGCGCATCAAGATGCGTGTGCGCGCTGCACGTGGTGGCATCAGTGGCGGTACCTATGCCAGCATGCTCAACATCGGTGAGCAGGCCAGACAGGACAAGGCCGTGGCCGCGATTCTGAAGAATCCGTACTCGATCTGTCCGCCGGATCGGCGCAAAGGCGTGCGGCAACCCTATGTGGCCGGGGCCGAGTACGATGCCGATTTCAAGGCCTGGACCGCGCCATTTGTCATGGCGGCGATCAATACGCGCATAGTACATCGCAGCAACGCCCTGCAGCCAGCCGGGACTTACCTGCCAGAGCTGGTCTACGACGAGGCGGTACTGACCGGGCGCGGTTTTGGTGGGCGCATGAAAGCCTTGTCGGTCAGCATGGGCATGGGCGCGTTTCTGATTGGTGCGGCGATTGCCCCCACGCGCGCCCTGCTGAAACGGTTCGTGCTGCCCAAGCCCGGCGAAGGGCCGAACCAGCAACAGCGCGAGCAGGGCTTTTTCAAGCTGCAGTTTTACGGGGAAACCGCTGCAGGTGAGGTGCTCAAGGGTGCGGTCAGTGGCGATCGTGATCCCGGTTACGGTTCCACCAGCAAGATGATCAGTGAAGCAGCGGTGGCGCTGAGCCGCCTGCCGAAAGCGCAGCTGCCGGGCGGGTTCTGGACGCCATCCACGGCACTGGGTGAGGATTTGCTGGAGCGCCTGCAGGCCCATGCCGGTTTGACGTTTTCGGTACAGGACTGATCAATCTGCAGATGACGGTCTGTCATGCGCTGGCATCAGCATTGCTCCACAATGAAAAAAACCCGCCAGTGGCGGGTTTTTTGCATCCGGCCGGTCAGCGCTTACTGGCGCACACCTTCAATGCTGAGGATCAACTCGACGTTTTTAGCTGCCGGGCCCAGATTGTAGTCGATGCCGAAATCAGCCAGTGTCAGCTCGGTGGTTGCCTCAAAGCCACGACGGTAGCCACCCCAGGGGTCGTTGCCGGCACCAATGCCTTTGACTTCCAGGGTCACCGGACGGGTATTGCCTTTCAGGGTCAAATCACCGCTGATGGTGCCGTTGCCGGTGCTGTCCAGATCAACGCTGGTGCTGGTGAAGCTGGCGGCGGGAAACTGGTCGGTGGCGAGGAAATCATCACTGCGCAGGTGCTTGTCGCGTTCGGCGTGGTTGCTGTCGATGCTGGTGGTGTCAATGTTGACGCTGACGCTGCCGGCATCCGGGTTGTTTTCATCAAAACTGAATTGCCCGGTGAAATCGCGGAACTGCCCATACAGCCAGCTGTATCCCAGATGCTGGATGCGGAAATTGATCGCGGCGTGCATGCCTTTGGTATCAATGACGTAATCGGCAGCCGTTGCGCTCAGGCTTGATGCTGCGATAAGTGTGATAAATCCTGCTTTAATAATGGTTTTCATGCTATTGATCTCCTTGATAAAAAAATTGACGTTGCTTTGGATTTACTTCTTGCTCAGGGGCTGGAAACCTTGCGTCCCAGCATGCGTGACAGGGTGCCGTCGGCATCCAGCCACTGATGTTTGATGGCGGCACCGATGTGCAATACCAGCAGTCCGATCAGCGTGTAGGAAGCCCAGCGGTGCCAGTCACCCATCAGGTCGGCCTGCTGATTGAAAGCCGCCGGCAGTGCCGGGATCTCGAACCAGCCGAACACACTGATGGCCTGGCCTTCGGCGGTGGTCATCAGATAGCCGGTGATGACAATGCCGGTGAGCAGGGCGTACACCAGCCAGTGACTGATCTGGGCGATGCCGATCTCCCAGCGCTTGCCGTGTATTGCTGGCGACGGATTGCTCAAACGCCAGATCAGGCGCATCAGCAGCAGGCCGGCAAACAGCATGCCCACGGATTTGTGCAGCTGCGGGGCCGGGGTATACCAGCTGTCATAGTAGGTCAGTGTCACCATCCAGATGCCCAGTGCCAGCAGGCCAACGACCAGCACGGCACTGAGCCAGTGCAGCATGATGGCCAGCCAGCCGAAGGCATCGTGGCGGTTGCGCCAGTGGCTGATCCAGCCGCTGCTCGGGTTGGTCTTGTTCATGCGGTCATCCGGGTTCATGCTGTCATCCGGGTCAAAGTGCCATTGCGGTAATCGGCAATGGCCTGCACGATTTCCGCCTGCGTGTTCATCACAAACGGACCGCCCTGCACAATCGGTTCGCGCAGTGGCCGGCCTGACGCCAGCAGCAATCGCGCCGATTGTTGTGAGCTGAGTACAAGCCTGTTCGTCGCCGGCAAAGGCAACAGATGTCTGGCCGGCAGCGTTTGTCCCGCCAGCGCGACATTGCCTTCATAACAGTAGGCAAAGCCGGTGTGGTCGCTGCGCCAGGGCAGCACCAACTCTTGCTGGCTGCCTTTATGCGGATCTGCCCCATGCAAATCGCCCAACCGCACATCCAGCAGCAAGGCATCGGTGTGCGCATCCTGCACCGGTGCATGATGGCCGGCATGACTGCCCAGCAGCAGGCGCATGGACCAGTTCTGGTTGCCATCGCGCTGCTGCCAGTACGGCAGATCTGCAGCCTGATGCTGGCTGTAGGCGGGGGCAGACAGCTTGGCTGCGGCCGGCAGGTTGAGCCAGAGCTGAAACCCCAGCAGTTCACCGTCGTCGGGCTGCGGCATTTCTGCGTGAATCACGCCGTGGGCGGCCTGCATCCACTGGATGCCACCGGCATGCACCGTATCACGGTGGCCCATGCTGTCGCGGTGCTGCATGCTGCCGCGCAGCATGTAGGTCAGCGTGCACATGCCGCGATGTGGATGGTCGGGAAAACCGGCCACCCGATCGGTACCCGTGCTGTGCAGATGATCCAGCAGTAGAAATGGATCCAGATGGCGCAACGCCGGTGTGCCAATGGCACGGTGGATGTGTACGCCGGCACCGTCTGTGGTGGGCATGGCGGCAACCATGCGAGCTTGTGCTTGAGTGTTCATGGCGAGCATAGTATATTCATTTTTGGTGAATGTATATTGAATAAAAATCAATTTAATGTTTATAAAATATGAATAGAACCACGCTGGATCAATGGCGCTGTCTGCTCGCCTTTGCCGAATCGGGCACCTATGCCGGTGCCGGTGCCATGCTGCACAAGACACCGTCATCGGTGTTTCAGGCCATGACCCGACTGGCGGCACAACTGGGGGTGGAGCTGGTGCAGGTCGAGGGCCGGCGCTCGCACCTGACCGACCAGGCCAGAGCGCTGTTGCACCGGGCAGAACGGCTGGTCAATGAGTTCAGTGAACTGGAATCCATGGCCACCGATTTTGCTGCTGGCTGGGAGGCGGAAATCGGGCTCGCGGTAGAAAGCATTTTTCCCGGGCTGTGGCTGGATCGCATGCTGGCCGATTTTGCCGGACAGGCGCGCGCGCTGCGGCTGCAGGTCTATGAAGGCGTGCTGAGCCGCATTGATGACCTGTTGCATCGCCGAAAAGCCGATATTGCCATCTCGCCTCGCATTCCGGCCGGGTTTATCGGTGAGCCGCTGCTGTCGATGGAACTGCTTGCGGTCAGTCATCCTGAGCACCCGCTGCAGCAACAGCCGCAGCCGATCACGCTGCAGCAGCTTGCCGCCCACAGGCAATTTGTCATTCGTGATGAAGGCTCACAACCCGACAGTGCCGGTTGGCAGCAGTCCGAGCAGCGCTGGACAGTGAGCAGCTTTACCCGCAGCAAGGCGGCGGTGGTGGCCGGGCTGGGGTTTGGTCGTTTTGCGGCGGCCAGCATCGCCGACGAACTGCGCAGCGGACAGCTGCAGCTGCTGCCGCTGCGTGAAGGTGCACGCATGCCGGTACAGATGTTTCTGGTGTACGCCGATCGAGATCACCTGGGGCCCGGCGCCACGGCGCTGGCGCAGAGCATTGCCCGCGTGGCCGCAGCGGTCAGTCCGAAAGCTGCTGTCGCTGACGCTTGATCTGCACAGGCTTCATAAGCATGGCCGTTCTGGTCCAGAGCCGATGCGCAGCCGGTGCCTGTCCTCGCACTGTGTAGTGATCTGCTTCAATCTATGGTTTTGGCCAGCAGCAGTCTGACGCTGTGGATGCTGTCTTCCAGCGTCACGTTTTCTGTATTCTGCCAGTCGCCGCTGGCGGCACTGGCGTTGCCGCTCCAGGACAGACGGGCGACGAGTTCCACGGCCGCCCCCTGACCGAGACTGCCCAGATCGTTGCCCGGCACCATGGCTTGGGCATTGCTCAGCGTCAACTGCAGCGGTGCCTGCGGGTTTTCCACGCGCTGGATAGCCAGCGGCGGACCGGGACTGTCTGGACGGCGGGCAAACAGAAACAGCACCGGCGCCGGGCCGCTGTGTTGCTGCAGCCTCTGCTGCAGCGCAGTGTCGAACTCGATGGTGACATTGATTTGCGGTGCAAACGCAGTGGCCGCAGTGTCTGTGGCTGGCGCAGGAGTGCTGTTGTCGGTGGCATTCAGGTCGGCGCCGACTTCACTGTGCAGCGCGGCCAGTGCCTGGTTGAGTTGCTGCTGTATGCTGTCGCGGATGCCGGCATCGTCCACCAGCGGCAGCAGCGTCTGCCAATGGCCGATGGCGGCGCTGTAATCGGCCTGCTGAAAGGCGACCGCACCAGACAGCCACAGCGCACGCGGATTGTCGGCATCGATCTGCAGGGCCTCTTGCAGGTTGTTCAGCGCAGTGGCGGGAATGCTGCCGGTGGCGGCAAACAGCTGATTTTCGGCCAGTGATGCCAGGATGTCGGCGCGTTCCGGGGCGTCACTGGCAGTCAGCGCCAGCGCCTGCTGCAGGGCGTCGGCAGATTCCTTGAACCGGCTCTGGCGCGTCAGCGCGGAGGCCAGCCGCATCCAGTGGCTGCGATTGTCGGGTTCAGCACTGGCCAGCGCCTGCAATGATTCGATGTCATTGCCCGGGTTTTCGGCGGCAACATTGTTGCGCGCGCCGGCGGGCCATTGCAGTGCATCGGGCGTGCCCAGTTGCTGATACAGCCAGTATCCCGCCAGCGGCATGAGCAGCAGCAGTGCCACGGCCAGCACGCTGTTGCTGCGGCGAGGACGTGCATGCGCGTGTCCGGCCTGATCCTTGATGGCCTGAAATTTCTGCGCAAACTCTTCGGCCGTGAGCAGGCCATCGCGAAATGCCTTGTGCAGTCGCTGATGCTGCGCCAGCACTGGCGAGCGAAACAGTGGCAACAGGACAATGGCAAGGGCCAGCAGCAGCAGCAGCAGGCTGGCAACAAGAAATAGGGTCATAACCTTGGGCTGTTGTCAGGGGATTCGGTAGCGTGGTCGTCATCTTGTGTCGCTGCCGGGGCCTGCTGTTGCAGTCGCCTTACGCTGCGCCAGACCAGCAGCACGCCGCCCAGCAGCAGCAACACCGGACCCAGCCAGAGCAGCAGCGTGGCAGCGGTGAAGCGTGGTCGATAAAGCACGAAGTCACCGTAGCGATCCACCAGGTATTGCCTGATCTGCTCGTCACTGTTGCCATCGCGCATCAGCAGCAGCACTTCGTTGCGCAGGTCTTGCGCCAACGGTGCACTGGAATCGTCCAGACTCTGATTTTGACACACCAGACAGCGCAGCTCGGCAGACAGAGCACGAAACCGCTGCTCTTCGGCGGCGTCGCGGAATCCGATCACATCGATGGCATTGGCCGCCAGGCTGCACAGCAGCAGAGCTATCCACAGCAGCGCGCGCATCAGCTTTCGTCGCCAGGCAGTGACTGAATCAATGGCCGCAGGCTGGTTTCCCAGGTGCGCTGATCCAGGATGCCCACCTGTTTGAAGCGGATGATGCCGTCGGCGTCGACGAGAAAGGTTTCCGGCGCGCCGTACACACCAAAATCGATGCCGACCTTGCCGTCGGCATCGACAAGGATCTGCTGGTAGGGGTTGCCGAATTGGTTCAGCCAGCGTCTGGCATCGTCTTCGGCATCCTTGTAGTTGAGTCCGATCACGGGCAGCAGGCCGGATTCGGCGATGGCGGTGATCTGCTCGTGTTCGACCCGACAGCCCGGACACCAGCTGGCCCAGACATTGAGCAGGTAAGGTTGCCCCAGCAGGTCATCGCGACGGATTAGCTGGTCACCGTCCAGTGTTGACAATGCGAACTCGGGGGCCGGTTTGCCGATCAGTGGCGACGGGATGATGTCTTTCTGGTCGGCCATGCGCAGTCCGACAAACAGCAGCACGCACAGGGCCATGAACACCGCCACGGGCAGTATACGGTTAAGCACCGGCGTTGGCTCCAGCCGGGGCAGCGGGCGTGGTGATAACGCGGGCGCTCGCGGTCTGCTGCAAGCGATAGCGGCGATCACTGGCCGACAGCAGTGCCCCCAGCAGAATCAGCAGTGCACCGCCCCAGATCCAGCGCACGAACGGCTTGGTGTAGATGCGCACGCTCCACACCTGGGCCGGGTTCTCGCCGTCCAGCGGCTCACCCAGCGCCACGTAGAGATCGCGCGTCAGGCCAGGTTCAATGGCGGCATCGGTCATGATGCTGCCACCGGCGGCATAGCGCCGCTTTTCCGGCAGCATGCGGGCGACCAGTTCAGTGTCGCCGCTGCGTCTGACCTCGAACACGCCTCTGGCTGCCAGATAGTTCGGCCCCTGCACATTGCGGCTGTCGGCAAAGTGGTAGTCATACTGGCCCACGGTCACGGTGTCGCCGACTTGCATGCGCAGATCCTTCTGGATTTCGCTGGATTCGACCATGCTGACACCGACCACAAACACACCAACACCGAAATGCGCCAGTGCCATGCCGAATTCCCAGCGTCTGGGAGCGCCGTCGCGACTGCTGCGGCTGCGCTGCCACAGGTACCAGACACTGCCGATCATCAGCCAGGCGGCAACGATCACGCCGAGCCAGCCGCGCACTCCGGCCGGATTCAGCAACAGCAGCAACAGCACGGCGATGCCAGCCGCAGCCAGCGCCATGTTGCGGGCATGCTGACGCAGTTCCATCCAGTTGCCCTGGCGCCAGCGCGTCACCGGCCCCAGCGGCATCAGCAGTACCACCGGAATCATCAGCACAATGAACAGCGTGCCAAAGTAGGGCGGGCCAACCGAGATCTTGCCCAGCTTGAGGGCGTCGGCCAGCAGCGGATAAAGTGTACCCAGCAGTACCATGCCGGTGGCGGCGGCGAACAGCACGTTGTTCAGCAACAGCATGGTTTCGCGGCTGTACAGGCCGATGCCGGTGTCCGGTTTCAGCGTGTGTGCACGCAGCGCGAACAGGGTCAGCGCACCGCCGGCAAAAAAGCCCAGCATGGCGAGGATGAAAATGCCGCGGGTGGGGTCACTGGCAAACGCATGCACCGAGGTCAGTGCGCCGGAGCGCACCAGAAAGGTGCCCAGCAGACTCAGTGAAAAGGCAGTGATGGCCAGCAGCAGGGTCCAGTTCTGGAACACCTTGCGTTTTTCCGTCACTGCCAGCGAGTGCACCAGTGCAGTGCCAATCAGCCAGGGCATGAAGGAGGCGTTTTCCACCGGATCCCAGAACCACCAGCCGCCCCAGCCGAGTTCGTAATACGCCCACCAGCTGCCCAGTGCGATGCCAGCGGTGAGAAACGCCCAGGCGGTCAGCGTCCATGGCCGGCACCAGCGCACCCAGCCGGATTCCATGCGCCCGCCGAGCAGGGCGGCGATGGCAAAGGCGAACGGTACCGCCATGCCGACGTAGCCCATGTACAGCATCGGTGGATGAATGATCAGGCCGGGATCCTGCAACAGCGGATTCAGATCGGCACCATCGGCCGGCGTCGGCAGCAGCCGGCCAAACGGGTTGGAGGTGAACAGGATGAACAGCAGAAAGGCGGCCGCCACCATGCCCAGCACCGCGCTGACGCGGGCCAGAAACTGCAGCGGCAATGCAGCACTGAAGCGGGCCACGGCAGCAATCCAGATCGCCAGCACCAGGCACCACAGCAGCAGGGAACCTTCATGCCCGCCCCAGACGGCGGAAATCCGGTACTGCATGGGCAGCAGCGAGTTGCTGTTGCGGGCGACGTACTCGACGGAAAAGTCCTGGGTGATGAATGCGCTGGTGAGCAGCACGAAGGCGAGCGTGATGAAGCCCAGCATGCCGTAGGACAATGGACGACTGAGCAACTGCAGTTGCTGGTTGCCGCTGTAACTGCCCCACAGTGGCAGCACAGACTGCTGCAATGCCAGCAGCAGGGCCAGAATCAGGCTGACCTGGCCGAGTTCCGCCAGCATCAGCGACCCCCTGAGGCGACGGTTTCGCTGTCCGACAGCTTTTTCTTCACCGGATGGCCGGCCCGCTCCAGGGCATCGGCGACTTCCGGTGCCATGTAGGTCTCATCGTGCTTGGCCAGTACATCGTCGGCGACAAATTGACCGGAGCCGGCGAGACGGCCATGGGCGATCACACCCTGGCCTTCGGCAAACAGATCCGGCAGGATGCCCTGATACTCGACGCGGATGGTTTCCTTACCGTCGGTGACGTCAAAGCTGGCGAGCAGGGTTTGCGGATCGCGCTGCACGCTGCCACGTTCGACCAGACCGCCGAGTCGAAATTTCTGTCCGGGCTCGATGTTGCGGGCGATCACGTCGCTGGGACTCTGGAAGTAGAGCAGATTGTCCTGCAGCGCGTAGATGGCGATGCCGACAGCCAGCGAGACACCGGCGAGAATGCCAAGGAACAGGGTAAGGCGTCGTTTTCGGGTCGGGGTCATGATTCACTCATCCGTAGCCAATGTGCTTGCGCGGCCAGCTGGTCGGTCGCAACAGTGATTTATTGTCTGCTTATTTTTTCGGCCCGCTGCTGTACGCGGATGTGCCTGAGCAGGGCGCGTCGACGCAGTACCGGCTGCAGGGCACAGTACAGCACGATGAGCGCAGAGATGCCGTAGGCGATCATGATGTAGTGACTGTGCGGGCCATGTATCCATTCGATGTTCATGATAAGCGTCTGTTCCGTGTTTTGCTGGATTTTGATGGCTGCATTTGATCCAGATCAATCGGCCACGAGCAGTTCACGTGGCCAGTTTTTATGCTGATCCTGATGCAGCAGCATGCTGCGGCTGCGTGCCAGCAGCACCGCCGCATAATAGAACTTGGTCGCCACCACCAGCAGCAGCAGCGGCACCAGCATGCTGGTGTCCATGCTCGATTCCGCCAGGTTGAGCCTGATCGTGTTGCCCTGGTGCAGCGTGTTCCACCATTGTACCGAGTAATGGATGATGGGCAGGTTGACCAGCCCGATCAGCGCCAGCAGGCTCGCCGCCCGCGCTGCCTTGCGCGGCTCCTCGATGGATTCGTACAGAGCCAGCACACCGACATAGAGAAACAGCAGCACCAGTTCCGAGGTCATGCGCGCGTCCCATTGCCAGTAAGTGCCCCAGGTGGGCTTGCCCCACAGGCTGCCGGTGATCAGCGTGATCAGCGTGAACGCGGCACCGATCGGTGCGCTGCAGATGGCCATGGTTTCGGCCAGACGGATGCGCCAGACCATGCCGATCAGTCCAAATATGGCCATCAGCGCGAAGATCATCATCGACATCCAGGCGCTGGGCACGTGAATGAAGATGATGCGGTAGCTGTCACCCTGCAGATAGTCCGGTGGGGCCACGAACAGGCCCAGGTACAGCCCCGGCAGTGCCAGCAGTGCGAACCCGGCCCACAGCCAGGGAATCATGTGGCCACTGGCGGCATAGAACCAGGCCGGTGAACCCCAGCGATGGAACCACACCTTGATGCGTTGCCAGCTTGTCGTTGCTTCACTCATGTCATTCCCGCAAGTGTATGTTCAGGGCCACCGCCACCGCCGGTGGAATCAGTGTCAACGCCAGCACCAGCATGGCGGTGATCAGCAGCAGCTGCATGTCCACCTGCGTGCCGGCCTGGGTTTCGCGCACCGCAGAGGTGGCAAAAATCAGCAGCGGCACATACAGCGGTGCTACCAGCAGGCTCATCAGGGTGGAAGCCTGGCGGCTGCCCAGTGTCAGCGCGGCGGCCAGCGCACACAACATGGTCATGATGGGTGTGCCCAGCAGCAATGACAAGCTCAATACGACCAGCGCATCGAGCTGCAACTGCAGCCAGATGCCGAGCAGCGGGCTGATCAGCACGATCGGCAGACCACTGACCAGCCAGCGTGACAGCAATCGTGCTGCAATCAGTTTGAGCATGCCACAATCGGCCAGCAGCCACTGTTCCAGCCGGCCGCATTTGTCGTCGTGCTGGAACACCGCCTCCAGCCCCAGCAACGAAGCCAGCAGTGCGGCGATCCAGATCACCCCGCCAGCCAGCTGTCGCAACTGCTCGGCTTCCGGGCTGATGCCCAGCGGGAACAGCGCCACCACCAGGGCCATGAACCACAGCGGCTGCAGCAGCTCGCCGCGATGCTGAAAGGCAATGTTCAGATCGGTTCGAACCAGGCTGATGAACAGACTCATGCGACATTCCGGCTGTGGCCAGATGGTGAGCGCAGAGGCAGTCGCAGATGGCGACTGTCGGGCAGATCGGCCAGGCCGAGTTCATGACTGGCGATGATGGCAATGCCACCTTGCTGGCAGTGTTGACGAATCAGTTTCAGCATCAGATTGATGCTCGCCTTGTCCAGATTGACGAAGGGCTCGTCCAGCAGCCACAGCGGGCGCGGTGTCAGCAGCAGCCGCGCCAGCGCCGCGCGCTTGAGCTGCCCGGCGGACAATTCACTGACCCGGCGCGTGGCCAGATCGGCCACATTCAGTGCATGCAGGGCCTGCAGGCAGAGCGTGTCGGCATCCACCGTCGTGGCCGCTTGGCCTGCAGTGGATGCACCCTGTAAATGCAAGTAATAACGCAGGTTGTCCAGCACGGTGAGCTGCCACTGCAGGCCATGCTGGTGTCCCACGTAGTGACAGCGGGCGAGCTCGATGTGACCATGGGTAGGGCGCAGAATGCCAGCCAGCAATTTGATCAGCGTGGTTTTGCCGCTGCCATTCGTTCCGCTCAGCACGACGCTGTCGCCGGCCTGCAGACTCAGGCTGAGACTGCCGAACACGCTTTCATAATGCCGTTCATAGCTGACATTGCTGGCGCTGATCAGGACTTCTGACATGCGGTAAACAGACACTGCAGGAAGTGGTTGGATGCCGGCATTATACTGCCTATGCCTCGGCCTGTGCCGGGGCTCAGCATGGAATTCAGCCATGCACTGGGCGCATTATTCATAGAGCCACAGCAGCCGCACCACAGCGGGTGACTTGCTGTCCTCGCTTGCGTGCTCGCAGACCAGCAGTGCCAGTTGCCCGAACTGCCGCCCCAACTCCAGTAGCTGCGTATCCAGTCCGGTTTGCGTCGCCGGTGGATCAAGCAGGACCAGCCAGCCATGCTCATCCGGCCACTGACCTTTTGCATCGACATGGCGGGTCGGCAGCATGGGCAAAGCAAGCTGTTGCAGCGCGTCGCGCAGCGCCGCGCGGCGACGTCCGTTGTCATGCTCGGCCAGTTGTTGTGCCTGCGGGTTGTCGGCGGTGATGACCAGCCAGCTGCATTCCTGCAGCGGTGCAGGTGGTGGCTGTCCGACGCGCACGGTCAGGCTGCCTTCGGCATGTGCCACCAGATAGCGGGTTTGCTGGAATGCTTCTGTCAGTGCGGCCGATGGTCTGTGCCTGGGCATGTTCGCGGCTTATACTGGTATGGGTGTATTCATGGTAAAGGAAAGCTGAATTGATGTCTGAGGCTGAGAAATTTGATCTGCTGGTGATCGGTGCCGGGTCGGGTGGCGTGCGCGCCGCGCGCATTGCTGCCGGTCATGGCGCGCGGGTGGCCATATGCGAGGAAAGCCGGGTCGGTGGCACCTGTGTAATCCGCGGTTGTGTGCCGAAAAAACTGCTGGTGTATGGCGCGCATTTCGCCGAGGATTTCGAAGACGCCAAAGCTTACGGTTGGTCGTTCAGCGATCTCAAATTCGACTGGAATCGTTTGATCGCCAACAAGGACAAGGAAATCGACCGCCTAAACGGCATTTACCACAAGCTGCTCGACAACGCCGGTGTCACCACAATCATGGGCCGGGGTGAGTTCATTGATGCCCATCGCGTGCGCATCGGTGAGCGCGTGGTACAGGCCGATCGCATTCTGGTGGCCACCGGCGGGCGACCGTTCGTGCCGGATTTTCCCGGCAGCGATCTGGTCATCACCTCGGACGAGGCGTTCCATCTGCCCGAACTGCCGGGACACATCGTCATCATCGGGGGTGGCTACATCGCGGTGGAGTTTGCCGGGATCTTCAACGCGCTGGGCAGTCGGGTCGATCTGGTTTATCGCCGTGAGCTGATCCTGCGCGGTTTCGATGACGATCTGCGACGCAATCTGGAGCATGAACTGGAGCAGAAAGATATCCAGATCATGCATCACTGCAACATTGCCAGCATCGAGCGGGATGGCCAGCGCCTGCGTATTCGTTACGACAACGATGAACAAACCGTGACCGATCAGGTGATGTTTGCCACCGGCCGGCATCCGCACACGCGTGGACTGGGGCTGGAGCAGGCCGGTGTGAAAACCGCCAGCGACGGTGCCATTTGTGTGGACAGCCATTCACGCAGTTCGGTGCCACACATCTTTGCCGTTGGCGATGTCACCAATCGCGTCAACCTGACCCCGGTGGCGATCCGCGAAGGGCATGCCTTTGCCGACAGTGAATTCGGTGGCACAGACCGCACTGCCGACCATGCACTGGTGCCGGCAGCAGTGTTTTCGCAGCCGCCGATCGGCACCGTGGGTTACACGGAGGCACAGGCGCGCGAGCAGTTTGGCACCATCCGGGTGTATAAGTCAGCGTTTCGTGCGCTGAAACACACCCTGTCCGGGCGGCAGGAAAAAACCTACATGAAACTGATCGTTAACGACAGCGATGATAAAGTGATCGGCCTGCACGTGCTGGGCATGGATGCAGCTGAGATCGTGCAGGGCTTTGCCGTCGCTGTCAAAGCCGGCCTGACCAAGCAGCAGTTTGATGCCACCGTTGGCATCCATCCGACCGCCGGTGAAGAACTGGTAACCATGCGCGACTTTGAACTGATTGGGTGAAACCATGTGCCATAACAATAACGATATCCGCAACAACCCTTATCACAGAAACGCTGGCGGTCCTGCCAGCTCCACCATGCAGATGCTGTCAGGACTGTTTCTGACATTGCTGGTCGTCACTGCGCTGTCGGCCAAAACGCCATTGCCAACACAGCAGGGGCAACAGGCGCTGGTCGATTACATTGTCCAGCTGGAGCAGCCCGGAGCCGCGCAAGCAACGCGTTTCAGCAGCCTCTACGGCAGCCAGTCCGGCAGCAGACAAGTGGATGCCGCCGCTGAACTCGAGCGCAAACTGTACCTGCAGCAATTGCGGTCACAGCGTGCGCTGCTGCTGCAGGCAAGCGCTGCGGAACTGGGTCACGGCCTGCAGGTCAAGCATGAATACGAACATCTGCTGAACGGCTTTGCCGTCACCTTGAGCGCCGAGGAGGCGCGGCGCATGGCCGCCATGCCCGGTGTGCTCAGCGTGTTTGCCAGCCGCAGCTATGCGCTGCATCTGGATGCAGGACCGGCTCTGATCGGTGCGCCCGACATCTGGAATGGCGTCAACGGTCTGCCCACGCGCGCTGAGGGCATTGTCATCGGCATCATCGATTCCGGCATCAACTGGGAGCACCCGTTTTTTGCCGGTACGACTGAAGACGGCTTTGTCTTTACCAACCCGCGCGGCAGCCAACTGGGTTTGTGCAGCAATCCGCAGGTGCAGTGCAACAACAAGCTCATCGGTGTGTACGATTTCACCACCGAGGGCGAGCAGATCGGTCGCGATCTGAATGGTCATGGCAGCCATGTGGCCAGCATTGCGGCTGGAAACCTGCTGACGCGCACGCTGACCATCAATGGCCTGGCACCGATCACTCTGGAGATGGCCGGCGTGGCGCAACGTGCCAACCTCATCAGTTACAAGGCCTGCCAGGCACCTGATGATGCTCCGGTCGGCTCGCCACCCAGTTGTGAGGGGCAGGCCATGGTGGATGCGCTGGATCAGGCGCTGGCTGACGGCGTCGATGTGTTCAATTTTTCCATCGGCGGCGAGGTGCGGGAGGATCCGTGGCTGTATCTGCGCACGCCGGGCATTCAGGATCTGACCGAAATTTTTCTGGAGTTGCGCGAGGCCGGTCTGATCGGTGTGGTCTCGGCCGGCAACAGCGGCCCTGGGCCCGGCACCATCGCCACCCCGGCCAATGGCCCATGGTCGCCGGCTGTCGGCAACATCAGTCATGGCCGTGAGCAGGCGAAAACCCTGGACAACCTCACTGGCGGAGCGACCACACCGCCGGGCAACATCATCGGCGTCGGTGCCACCGCAGCCAGTGCCACATTGCCCATTGTGCATGCCAGGGATTTTGGCAATGCATTCTGCGGCACCGGCCCGGCTGAACTGGGCCCGGCCTGTGGCAACAACAGCGGCGCCAGCAATCCGTTTCCGCCGGGCACTTTCAATGGCCAGATTGTGGTCTGCGATCGTGGTGTTTACGGGCGCGTGGAGAAAGGCCGCAATGTGCAACTGGCCGGTGCTGCCGGCATGATTCTGGCCAACACCGATCTGGAAGCCGAGGACATTGTTGCCGACCAGCATTGCCTGCCGGCCATGCACATTGGCGACACCGCTGGTGACGCCCTGCGCAACTGGCTGGATGCTGGCAGCAATCACCGCGGTCGCATCGGCGCGACCGAGATCATCAACGATGCGTTTTTTGCCGGCGTGCTGCGGGCCAGCAGTTCGATTGGGCCGAATGCTGAAATACCTGGCGTGCTGAAGCCGAACCTGGTGGCGCCGGGTGCCAACATCCTGGGTGCCTCGTTCGAAGATGATCTGTTTTTGTTCCTGACCGGCACCTCCATGGCCGCGCCGCACATCACCGGTGCCTATGCTTTGCTCAAAGCGGCCAATCCCGACTGGAACAGCAACCAGATTCTGTCGGCGCTGGAAACCACCTCGATCTGGCCGCTGCCGGGCAGTTCCACGCCGTCCGGCGTCAGTGCCGATCAGCGCGGAGCCGGTGTACCGGTGCTGGCAGATGCCGTGCGTGCCGGACTTTATCTGGACATCAGCGGAGAGGATTTTCGCGCTGCCGACCCCACCACTGGCGGCAATCCGCAGGATCTGAATCTGCCCGGCATACAGCTGCTCGATTGTCAGGACAGTTGCCAGACCACGCGTCGTGTCACCGACATGCAGGGTGGTGGGCAATGGACATTGAGCACAGACCAGTCATTTTTGCAGGTCAGTCCGACCAGCATCAATCTTGCAGACGGTCAGTCTGCCGTGATCACCGTAAGCGCCACGCTGAATAATCCCAATCTGGTTGGAACGCCGCAATCCGCGCGCGTCACCATGACCAGCAACAGTGCCCAGGGCGGGCCGCTGACACAGACATTGCCGGTGGCGGTGCAGTTCAGCGGCGGAGAACTGCCGGATCGATTGCAAGTGCAGACCGCAGCGGGCAGGGACAAGGCCAGCTTCAGCCTGTCCGGTCTGGTGGCCTTGCCACGAGCCAGCTGGCAACCATCGCGGCTGGTACTGCCAACACGGCTGAGTGCCAACCTTGGTGCTGATCCAACATCTGGAGACCCCTATGACGACGACGCCGGTGCCCGTACCCAGTTGATCACTGTTGGCGGCAACTCATTGCGTCTGCGCGCGGTAACACTGGCTTCCACAGCCCAGGACGTGGATCTGTTTGTGGGTCAGGATCTGAATGGCAATGGGCAAGCCGAAATTGAAGAAGAGCGTTGTCGCAGCATCACGTTTACAGATATCGAAAGCTGCGTCATCGATAACCCGCAGCCGGGCAACTGGTGGATACGTGTGCAGGTGTTCACCGGCAGCGGCGCTGCCAGCGATCTGGTCGAGGCCGATTATGCTGTGCTCGATGCGGTCGCAAACCCTTCACAGCAGAACCTGTTTGTGCGCGCGCCGGGCATCACCCAGAGTGGCGAGACGTTTGACTTCACGCTGGCCTGGGATGTGGACAATCTGCGTGCGGCAGAAACGGCCTGGGGCGTGATTGGTGTCGGCAGCTCACCGGACAATGCCAACAACATCGGTCTGATTCCGGTGGAAATTACCCGCACCAGCCTCAGCCAGCAGCAGGCCACACCGTTGTTCGATGGTCGCGAACGCATCATCACCCTGCCGGCCGGCGGCCAGCATGAGCGGCTGTTCATTGACGTGCCTGACAATGTCGTTGGTCTGCAGATCAGTGTTGACGGCAGCGACGCTGAACTGGATCTGGTACGGCAGCCTTTCGCTCAGGCGTTCGCCCAGCAACCGGCGGTTCAGGCGGCACCGGCCAATGCGGAATTTTCGCTGACAGCGGATGCCGATGGCCAGATTGAGTTCAGTGTGCCGGCCGCAGCGGTGCAGGCCGGGCGCTGGTATCTGGTCGTGCGCAATGCTGGCCAGCAATCGCGCAGCTACAGCGTTCAGGCGGTGCTGCAGCATGCCAGCGGCGAGCTGCTGGCAGCGCGTGAAACCGCCTATACCCGCGATGGCAGCACCCGCCAGGGGGTTGATTTTGGACGTGTGAATGCCAGCTACGGATTGCTCTGGTACACCTTTGATGAGCAGCAGCAGCCGATTTTCTACAACTTTGCCGGGCCGGTGCCGATGGGGCAGGGCAGTGGCTTTCAGGGGCGGCTGGTGACACCGGTGAGCGATGGCATTGTGCAGCAGACCCAGCCTGTTGGCTGGGCTGCAGTCACCTTCCTCAATGCCGATGAGTTTGTCATGAGCTATGATCTGCTGGGCACGTCCGGCAGTGAGTTGATGCAGGCCAACGCTGGACAACTGACTTGCCCGCAGACACCGCAGGGTGACTTCAATGTGCATGGCGTCTGGGATATTGTGCCGAAAGGCAATGGCGGCATTTCCATGCTCGCGCTGGCGGCAGCACAGGGTTACATTCGCTACTTCTTTGACGACAGCGGCGTCTCACGCTGGCTGTTCGGCACGGCCAGTGGCAACGTGGTGTCCAATCCGGCCGGCAATCTGGTGCAGATCCGCGGCGCTTGTCCGGACTGTCCACCGATCACACCAAGCCTGACCACAGTCGGCAGTTTCGCCCACAGTTTTTCATCCGATCAGCAGACCGGTGAACAACTCATTGAATTCGATCTGTTGTCACCGTTGTCAGCCAGCCGTAACGGCATTGATCCGATCTTCCGGCTCAGTGATGCAGTGGTCTGTGAAAACTGATCAGGACTGAGGCAAACCAGGCCAACGCGATGCAAGCCGGTGGCGGGCAGCGCCAGCTACCGGGGAGATCGTCAGCTGGTCTTGGTTCAGGTAAACTGGCCGCCGTTCCATCCCATGTGCTTGCGCGGTTTGCTACTGCGTGTGCACGGATTTGCCATTCGCTTATCACAGAAAAGGACTGATTCATGATACCTGTCACCTGCAACATATGCATGCGCATGACATTCATGTTGACCGCTGCAGCAATCGGCTGCAGTCAGCCAGCGCTGGCGCAGCAGAGCGCTGTGCCGGATGCCGGCACCGCCATCGGACTGGACGAACTGGTGGTGATCGGGTCTCTGACGCAGACCCGTTCGATCATGGATTCGCCGGTTCCGGTGGACGTGTTCTCGCGCGAGGACCTGCTCGCCACCGGTGCACCCGGCAATCAGCTTGGCCTGGCGCTGTCCATCCTGGCGCCATCGTTCAATTTCCCGCAGCAGTCCAATTCGGTCACTTCCGATCACATCTCGTCACCACAGTTGCGCGGCATGAGTCCGGACCAGATTCTGGTGCTGATCAATGGCAAGCGTAAACACACCTCGGCAGTGGTCAACGACAACACCAAGATCGGTCGTGGCACCAGTGCGGTGGATCTCAACACGATTCCGTTGAGCGCGGTAAAGCGGGTGGAGATTCTGCGTGACGGCGCCAGTGCGCAGTACGGCACCGATGCCATTGCCGGGGTCATCAACATCATTCTGGATGACCGCCTCGGTGGCACCGACATCATGGCCAGCTATGGCGTCAATCACAGCGATGTGGCGCCGATTGATCGCAGTGTGACCGACGGCCAGACCGTCACCGCCTACATCAACCACGGTTTTGACCTGCAGCAACAGGGCTTTGTACGTGTTGGGGCAGAGTTTTACCATCGCGAGGCCACCAATCGCGCCGGGCTGGACCTGGTGCCACCGTTTTTCATCATTCCGCAGACCCCGGACAACCTGGCGCTGGCCGGTCAGCGCACGCACCGTGTCGGTGATCCGGAAACCGACGACATCAGGCTGTGGCTGAATGCGGCGCTGCAGACTGGCGCGGTGGAGTGGTACGGCTTTGCCAGCTACGCCTGGCGCGATACCGAAGGTGCCGATGTCTACCGCTATCCCGACGATGATCAGAACGTGCGCGAGATATTTCCCAACGGCTTTCTGCCGGTAACGCTGGGTGAAAACCGCGATCTCAGCGCCACCGCCGGTGCCCGCTACCAACTGGGCGAATGGCAACTGGACAACAGCATCGGCTATGGGCGCAACGAGTTCGATTTTGGCGTACGCAACTCGCTGAACGCTTCGCTGGGGCCAGCCAGTCCGACTGCATTCGATTCCGGCAGTTTCGAATTCGAGCAGTTCATCGTCAACCTGGATGCCGGTCGCGCCTACGCCATGGCCGGGCTGGCCGGCCCGCTGGAAGTCGCCGTCGGTGCCGCCTACCGGCGGGAGTCGTTTGCCAGCAGCGCCGGTGATCCGGCGTCGTTTGCTGCCGGCGATTTTCGTTTTCCGCCGGAGTTGGAGGCGCTGGTCGGCCTGCCGGCGATTGGCTCACAGGCCGCCATCGGTCTGAGCCCGGAGGACACGGCCAACGACAACCGTGATGTGCTGGCGGCCTACACCGAGCTGTCGGCGCAGCTCACGCCGCGCCTGTTTGCCAGCGTGTCCGGTCGATTTGAGGACTATGACGATTTCGGCAGTACCGGCAGTGGCAAGCTGGCCCTGTCCTACGCCGTGGTGGATACGCTGCGGTTGCGTGGTTCCGTCTCCAATTCGTTTCGCGCCCCGGCGCTGAGCCAGATCAACTGGCAGCGCCGCACCACCAGTTTCGGTCCCGACGCTGATCGCATTGCCGCGCTGCTGGCGCGACCCGGTTCCGCCATCGGCCAGGCGCTGGGTGCCAGCGAACTGGATGAGGAAACGGCGTTCGATCTCAGTTTCGGGTTCACCGCCGATTTGTCAGAACAGCTGGATCTTACCGTGGATGTGTACCGCATCCGGGTGGACGACCGCATCACGCTGTCGGAATTTCTGGAAGACGATGGCAGTGGCAACACCAGCCTCAGTGAGCTGGTGCAGAATCTGCCCGGTGGTCAGGATGTTGAATCCGTGGCGTTCTTTACCAATGCCGTGGACACGCGCACGCTGGGCACCGATGTGGTGCTGACCTGGGATCGTCCGCTGGCCTCAGGGCAGCTCAGCAGCAGCCTGGCCTACAGCTATGCTGAAACCGACATTCGTCGCATCGCCGAAACGCCCGCTGAGCTGCAGGCGATCAATCCTGCCCTGACGCTGGTCGGGGTGGAGGAAATCAATACCATCGAATCTGCCACGCCGCAGCATCAGCTGATCATCAACAACAGCTGGCGCAAGGCCGACTGGCAGGCGCTGGTCAGAATGCGCTTTCACAGCAGCGCGGTGCGTGTGTTCAGCTTTGCCAGCCAGCGATTCGGACCAGAAACTGCGTTTGACGTGGAGCTGGGGCGTCGGTTGGGCAATGGTCTGAATCTGGTGCTGGGTGCCCGCAACCTGTTTGACAATGTGCCGGATCTGTCCAACCCGGCGAACAATTTCTTTGGCAATTTTGCCTTTGATGTGCTGTCGCCGATCGGCATCAACGGTCGCTTTGTCTACGGGCGGGTGGAACTGGCGTTATAGCGATGGCCTGATTCAGGGACTGAGCTGATCGCCCAGCGCCTGTTTGAGCGGGCCAAGCCAGGCATCGTAATGCTGCCATTGCGGCACCTGTTGCTTGCGGATTGGTTGCCGCACCTGCTCGGAACTGGCGGTGCGCACAGAACGTCGGGTTTTGTGGAATTCGATGCAGGCGGGGTCAAACGGCAACTGTAAAAAGTCCAGCATGCGCCGTACCTGACCCTCCAGGTCATTGACCACGTCTTCGTAATCGACCTGCAGTATCTTGCCTGGCAGCAGCTGCTGCCAGTGCGCCATCAGATCGACATAGCCGGCATAATAGCGGCCGATGTTCTCCAGGCTATAGCTGAACTCCTGACCTTCTGCAAACAACTGCTTGTAGCCGCTGAAGCAGCAGTCCAGTGGATCCCGGCGGGCATCGATGATGCGCGCATTGGGCAGCATCAGGTGGATCAGTCCCAGATGGCGGAAGTTGTTCGGCATCTTGTCAATGAACAGTGGTGCCTGTTGCCGGTGAATGCGCGTGTCCTGCAGGTACTGCTGACCGAACTCGGCAAACTTTGCCGGGTCCAGTTCGCCCAGAACCGTCGGGTATCTGGGTTCCTCATGCAGATGCCGGCGACCGTTCAGGCGGTGCACCAGTGCCAGCACGTTGGGCAGCTCAAGGGTGCCGTCGATGTGCGGGTGAGACGCCAGAATCTGTTCGATCAGCGTGGAGCCGGCACGGGGCAGGCCAACGATAAAAATCGGGTCGGGTGATGGATCGCCCGGCTGCTGCGCACACAGCTGCTGCATCCGCGCGACGCTGAAAAATGCCTTTTGCCGGGCAAATTCGGCATCAATCTGATCCGGCTGATAACGAAGCTCCAGCTGTTTCAACTGGTTGCCCTGCTGATAATGCTGAAATGACCCGGCATACTCCTGGCGGTCTTCCAGCGCCTTGCCCATGGCGAACTCCAGGTGATAGCGATCGGCGCGCAGCAGATCTTCGCGCTGCAGCTGCTGGCGCATGATGTTCAGTTCCTCATCAGTGAAGCGATAGGTTTTCAGATTTGCCAGTGACCACCAGGCATCTCCGAGTTCCGGCTTGATCCGGGTCGCCTGGCGGTAGGCCGCAACCGCTGGCTGTTGCTCGCCGATGGTTTTCAGCGCATGTCCGCGCAACAGATGAATGCCGGGGTTCTCAGGCATCTCGGCCAGCACCTGATCGTACAGCGACAGGGCCTGCTGATGCTGGCCAAGTGCCACGCACTGATTGGCATAGATGGTGACGAAGGCAGGATTGCCCGGGGTCGAGTCGCACAGTTTTCTGGCCTCGGCGTGTGCCTGAGCGAATTTCTGTCGCTTGTGCAGCACCTCGACGTATTCATAGCGCGCCTGGGTGAATTCCGGCTGCAGCACCAGCGCTGATTCGAGCAGAAACTCGGCATCGTCATACACGTGCAGCTTGCAGCCGATGCGCGCCAGCAGGCGCATACCCTCGACGTGCCTGGGGTTTTGCTTGAGAAAGTGTCGGCACAGCTTTTCTGCCTTGTACAGCTTGCCCTCATGCAGCATGCTGGTAACGCTGATCAGTTCGCGCGGCAGCGCAGCAAGACGCTGATACTGCAGGTCGGCCTGCTGACCGGCGCTGTTCTGTCCGGCCCGATGCTGCAGCGTGCTCAACCAGCGCCAGCTGGCAATCAGGCCAGGGTTGTGGCGCACGGCCTGCGCAAATGCGGTGATGGCAGGCTGTAAATGATCCTGCACACGGTGCAGGTGGCCCAGTTCCTGCCAGGCACGGCCATACTCCGGATCAACCTGCCGCAGCTTCTCCAGGCTTTGCTGTGCCTGCTGATATTGTTTGAGATAGCGTTGTGAGACCGCCTGCAGGTACCAGGCATCCTTGTTTTTTGGATCCTCATTGAGCACCCTGCGACATAGCCGAATGGCGCCGTGAAAATCCTCGTGGCGGACCAGTTCTCGAACCCTTGTCAGCTCGGATTGAGCATCGCCCGGCACCGAGCGCCTGGTGCTTTGCGTTACAGTCTCATTCATCAGCGCTGTCTGCATGAGCATAGGGCGTGCTGACAGCAGACAGACAAGGCGGCTTAGCCACCTTGTCTGGTGTACGTTGTCTCAGCACGTGAATGCCATCGCCTACAAGGGCAGGAAGCGGTAGGTCACATTAAGCCCGACCGTGCGCGGTCGGTTGGTGGTGATGCGCGGAATGTCATCCTGGTTGTTGATGAACAATTGCGCCCGTTTGTCGAAGATGTTTTCGGCAAACAGTTCCACCCCCCAACTGCCTTTTTTCACGCCGATGGAACCGTTGAACAACTCGTAGCTCTCCTGTTTGCGGCGTTCTTCCGCCACCAGCGAGCTGAACGAGTTGCCGGTATAACTGCCTGCCACCTGCACATAGGCACCATCGGCAAACTGCCAGTCCGGCGCCCAGTCATAGCGTACTCTGGCGGTGGCCTGAAACTCGGGCACCAGCGGCAATCTGCTGCCGACCGGAGCCAGCTCGATCACCTGGGCGTCGACCTGTGTCAACTCGGTGTCGTTGTAGGAAAAGGCTCCATAAACGGTAAGATTGCGGGTGGCGCGCCAGGTCAGGTCACCCTCGATGCCCATGATCTCGGAGTCGGCCGAGTTTTCGATAAAGGTGAGGATGGAGACGTTCTGCGGGTCAAAGCGTGACACCTGCATGTCATCCCATTGGATGAAGTAGGCGCTGCCATTGAAACGCACGGAGTTGTTGAAGAACATGCTCTTCCAGCCCAGTTCCCAGTTGGTCACGTCATCGGTATCAAAGGTGACCGATACGGTGGGGAAATCCGGGTTCACCGAGGGCAGCCCACCACCACGGTTGAAGCCGCCGGGACGGAAGCCTTCAGAATAGGTGAAGAAGAACAGGGCGTTGTCGGTGGGTGTCCAGGCCAGATTGAATTTCGGCACGATGTCATCGATTTTCAGCTTGTCGGTACTGTGACCACCGGTCCGATCAAAGTCACGGCCGCCGGCACCGCCGCTGTCGCCCTCTACCACAGAGTCGATCGAACCCTGAAAGATGCCATTGGCAAAGTTCGAGGAGCCCTCGAAGTTCTGCGCGATGTCGTAGTAGCGTGCGCCGACGGTCAGGGCCAGGGTTTCCGGGATCAGGTCGTAGGTGACCTCACCGAAAAAGGCGATCTGCTCTTCGGTGCGGGTGATGTCATTGAAAAAGGCAACACCGGCTGGTCTGGTTTCAGGGTTGATCGAGACTGCGGTCTCGATCGGCGCATTGGGGGCAAAGCCAAGATCCGGCGTGGCCTGATAGAAGAAATCGTCCTGGGTTTCCAGCTGGTAGTAATCATAGAAAACACCGGCCACGGCACGCAGGCGATTGTCGACCGGGGTGGCAAACCGCAGTTCGTGGGTGTGACGATCATGATTCTGGTCGCCTTTGAATCCCTTGGTGGGATCCAGGCATTCGCGGTTTTCGGTGATGAAACGCGGATCGATGTTGTAGTTGGTGATGTAGTCCGGGTTGTCGTAGGTGCAGGTGTAGTAGGCGATGAAGGCCCCGGCGTTGTTGTAGCCGGTGTAATCCACCGACTGCTGTACGTCACGATTCAGATAGGCACCGGTGTAGAGCATGTCGAGCATACCCAGACGGCCATCCAGGGTCCACGAGATCTGATTGAACTGATCGTCCAGTTCGTCCGGGAAGAAGCGGCTTACTTCCAGGTCGCCGACTTCCGGGTCGAAGTCGAAGACACCATCAGCACCGAGTTCCTGGAAGCTGTTTTGCACCAGCAGGTTCCAGTCCTCATTGAACTCGTAATAGGCACCGATGCGGATGCCGCGGTAGAAGCTGTCGTTGAAGTTGTCTTCTGCCAGATCGGCATTGTTGGCGCTGCGGAACGTGGTGTCGTCGGGCAGGCTGCCGGCAACGGCAGATTCGGGGTTGACGTCCGGATCCAGCGTGAACTCGCCCGGCACATTGTCGATGTAGCCGCCATAGTTGATGTTGTAGAAGGTCAGGCGGGTGGCAAGCTTGTCGGTGATGGGCAGGTTCAGATAGCCTTCCATCGAATTGTTGAACTCGCCGTTTTTGGTGAACGAGCCGCTGGCCTTGAAGCCGGCATCAAAGCCGTACAAGTCAGGCTTCTTGGTGATGTAGCGGATCGTACCAGCCTGCGAACTGGCTCCAAACAGGGTGCCCTGAGGTCCCGGCAATACCTCCACGCGCTCGAGATCGGTGGCATAGATATCCAGATTGCGACCAGGCGCGGTCACCGGCTGTTCATCCAGGTACAGCGCCACGTTGGGCTGGGTACCCTGGGCGCCAGACAGCAGAACAGTGATCGGCTGCACCGCCATGCCGCGGATGTAGATGGTTTGCTGACCCGGGCCGCGACTCGCTGCGGTGACATTGGGCAGGAAGGTGCGCAGGTCATCAAAGTTGCCGATGTTCAATTCTTCGATCATGCGGTCATCCACGGCCTGAACCGTGACCGCCGCATCCTGGGCATCCAGCGCATTGGTCTTGGTGGCTGTGACCACCAGTTTGGGAATGACTTTGCTGTCCTCCTCGTCCTGATTCTGTCCGGATTCACTGTCCTGTGCGTGCAGCAGTGTGGCGGTGGAAGATGCGGCCAGTGCACAAAATACGGCGTGACTCAGCTTGTTGCGAATGAACATCGATTGACCTCGTTGTTGATGATGATTTGCTGATTGTGTTGCTACAGATCAGCGTGAAGACGCTGAATAACGCTCACGATGAGCGCAGAGACGCTGCGTTTGCGACGTGACGTCTTACCCGAAAAGAAATCGGCCTGACGCGAGTCGCTAACGGCTATGACTGCTGCCTGTGGCAGCGGGCTCTCAAATATTGTTCTGAATTATTCCTAAGACTTCCCACTAAATTAACATATCTGAATTAAAGTTCAACCCTTAATCAGGTGCAAAATGTTGAAGGGGCTGCGATTGATATTATAAAAGTCATTTAATATCAATATCATATAGATGATACGGGGGCACAATAACGTTGTCAATTTTGGGTAAATAGTTAGGAATTAATATGGAATTATGTTAAATAAAGCGATATTTAAGATAATAATGAAAGAATAATCCGCGCATATTGGCGGCTGTGATGTTGGGTCGCGCCGGGAGGCTGGTGGCAGGCGAGAGGCCAGACCTGCGGCTCGCATATGCCGGGTCAGCAGTCAGTGTATCTCTATGAATGGCTGGGATTGCAAGGTCAAGATGCCCTCTCTAACACGCGCTCGAGGATCTGGTGGGGCTATTTCAGAGCCGCTCCAGCCGCACCAGTTCATCACTGATGGTGCGTCGTGCGCCGGCGTCGCGCAGCGCCAGTGCGGACAAAGCGCTGCTGATGCGCTGATTGATTTCCCTGATGCTGGTGCCGTGTGTGCGCATCAGCTCATCCTGTGTGGTTTCCGGCAATGAGCGGATCCTGTTCACCAATGGGTTGATCTGGCTGCTCAATTCGGCGATGCGCCTGGCGGCAGTGATCGCGCTCTCCTGACTGCGGGTGCTCTCAATGATCACCGCCACTTCGGTCATATGCTTGAGGTAACTTTGCATGACATCCTGCTCGGACTCACTGCAGGCAGTGGCCATGAAGCAGGTGAGGATGACCAGGAACGATACGCGGATCTGTCGATGACTGATGTATTTCATATGGATGTCCCCATGCAGTTGCCCATGCATTGCTTATGCTGGCAGCACCGATGTTGACTTCCCTGTCGTTAAGCAGACGACTCGTCTGTGACTGTGACCCGAAATGACGCGTTGCAAGTACCTGTGCAGTGGCCAATGCCATCAGGCTGTCATCCCGCGATCAGTGATCTTGCCCCATGATACGCTTTTTGACAGATTTTGACAAAACCTTCACTCACTGATACATCTTCAGTTGCCGCCGTGTGGATCATCCATGCCCGCAACGAAGTGTCCAATGGACATATGAGCTCAGTGTGCAGCTGCCATAATCGGCATACTGCACGCTGATCCTGCAGCAGTTTTGTCCAGAACGAACACATCGGCGCTGCGGCCGTGCTGATCAATCATGTTGGCTTGCAGACAGTCGCGGTCAACATCGATGATCAGCGAACCGGCGGTGGCGGTGGCCACGGCCATGGCCGGGTGATCCAGCGGAGCCTGATCGATTTTGCTGGAACTGCCCAGTACCAGATACACCGTGCCACACTGGGTGTGACAGTCGCTGTCCTTGCGGTAAATGTCTCCCGGACCCTTGCCGCGCTGGCGCAGCATGGCTTCGGTCAGGCTGGGTGAGCTTCCATAATGTCCAGCCAGGAGATGGCTGCGTTCGTAGCTGTGGCTGTGCCCGGCCAGCACCAGGTCGACATCGGCCTGCTCCAGCAGCGGCACAATGTCTTCGCGCACCACGCGCTGACGCCAGTCGCTGCCGCTGGCGGCATCGGAATCGTTGCTGCCTTTGCTGTAGGGTGGATGGTGCAGCACGACAATGGTCCAGGGCAGCGTGTTGTGTTGCAGATCCCGCTGCAGCCAGTTCAGCATGTCCGGCTTGTCCAGACGCAACGAGGACTGGCTGTCAAGCATGACCACATGTACCGGGCCATAATCGAAGGCATAGTAACGCTGGCTGCCTGAGGCTATCCCGCCGGATTCAGCATTGGCGGGAAAAGTGAACAGTTTGAAGAATGCCCGTCGCCGGGCATCGTGATTGCCATAGGCAGGCCAGAACGACGTTCCTGTCAACTCGCTGGCCAGTGGCTGCAACAGGGCCTCGCGGTATTCATTGAAGCGACCTGACGTGTAGGCATTGTCACCACTGGTAAGCAGCAGATCTGGCTGGCCTGTTGGCGATCGTGTCGCGTCTGGCACAACATGCGTGGACAAAACATGCGTGGACATCCATTGTCTGGCGGCAGCCTGAACCCGCTGCGCAATCTCACCGTCTCGACCGGGATCGCCCAGCAGCCACAGCCGCACGCTGCTGTCAGCACCCGCCGGCGGGGTGCGAAACGCATGCCGCGTGGCATCGGTCGTCGCCGGCCATTGCAGTACATACTCATAGCGCGACTCCGCCTGCAGGGCGTCGAAGGTGATGCTGTGGCTGCGGCGGGTGCCGTCCAGACGCACGCTTTGCACCACCTGTCCGGTGTCGGCGGCGAACACGGTGGCGGCAGTCGGACTGGCTGTGGGGGTGTGCCAGTAAACCCGCATGCTGGAGGCCTGGCCGTGTTGCAGCCAGGGGCCCGCTGCAGCGTCGATTCTGCTGTCCAGCATGATCTGCAGCTGTCTGCCCAGTACCGCCACGATGATAATGATGAATATTGTTTTCAGTAGCTTACGCATTTGTTCACCGTATTGATGCAGGTTTGGGCGCTGGGCTCATGCGATCTGCTTGCGTCAATTATGTCGCGCCACCCGGATGCAGCTGACGCAGATCCGGGAACTGACTGATGTAGTCGCTGATCAGGCCAGCAATCAGATCCTGCAGCATGGTGTGCAAACCCTGCGATTGCTCAGTGCGGTCTGCGTCCGAGGCTGCAGAATTAATCACGGACTTGCGAAATCCGAGCCCGATCTGACGATAAGGTTCCTGCGCTGCCAGTCGCAGCATGCAGACATCGTTGCGACCATCAATCTCTGAATGCACATACAGTGCCGGCAGAAAGGCCATGCCCAGACCCATGCCGGCCATGTGCCGCAGCGTATCCAGGCTGGTGCCCTCGAAATCCCTGAGCAGCTCCGCCTCGTAGTCATCACACAGGGCCGCGACCTGCTCACGCAAATGAAACCCGCTTTCCATGGCCAGGATGCGTTGTCCTTTGAGCTGGTGTTTTTGCACTTTCTCCTGTCCGGCAAGTGGATGATCCGGTGACACGGCCAGCAGCAGCGGTTCTTCGAACAGCAGTCTGGTCTGCAACTGGTGGCCATTGATTGGCAACGGGGCGATAACCAGGTCCAGATCACCCTGGCTGAGCCTGGTTTCCAGTTGCGCCGGGGCATGCTCGCGCACGGAAAGTTTCAACTCCGGCCATTGACGATGCAGACTGGCAATCAGACTGGGCAGCAGGTAAGGGCCCAGCGTCGGCGACACGCCGAGATGAAACAGACCGTTGCCCAGTTTGTCTCCGGCTCGCGTCAGATCCTGAATGCGACGCACTTCGGCGATGGCATTGCGTGCATGCGCGAGCACATTGCGCCCAATCGGTGTCGGCTGCACCCGTTTGCCCAGCCGCTGCAGCAGCTTGCTGCCCAGTTCACGCTCCAGCTTGCCCAGCTGCATGCTCAGGGTGGGCTGGGTGACATGCAGTTTTTCTGCCGCTTTGCCGAAATGTCCGGTTTCCGCCACAGTAATAAGATAGGTGAGTTGACGCAGACTGGGCACGACCATCCTGACTGAACAAATATAAATTTAATCTATCAAACATTGTTCATAAAATCAATTTGATAATCAGCATGCGCGCACCATATCGTGCTAAGGTCTTGCCATGAGTGCACACATAGTGATCAAAGGTCAGAACAAAATTACCATGGGTACGGCATTCAGCCTGGTGTGGCTGATACTTGCCCCGGAGAAGCAGTACATGGTGCTGGCCATGGTCTATGGTGTGGCCATCAGTCTGCTCACGCTGGCGGTGCCGATATCGGTGCAGATGCTTATCGATACGGTGGCCAACACGGCCATGATCCGGCCGGTGATTGTGCTCTCGGTGGTGCTGTTCATTCTGCTGTTGATCTCCGGGGTACTCACGGCGGCACGCATTCACGTCATGGAAATGTTCGGTCGCCGCATCTATGCGCGGCTGACCGGCGACATTGCACTGCAGTCTGTGCATGCCAAGGCGGCTTTCTTTGACGGCACCGATCGTGCCGATCTGATCAACCGCTATTTTGACATCATGACACTGCAGCGCCGCGTGCCGCTGGTGTTGAGTGGGGCGTTTGCGATCTTCCTGCAGTCCATCATCGGCTTCATTGTCGTGTCGCTCTACCATCCGGCGCTGCTGGCCTTCAACATTGCCCTGATTGTGCTGCTGACCCTGACGGCACTGCTCTGGGGGCCGCGCGCGATTCGCCGGGTGATTGAATTGAGCCATGCCAAATACAACACCGGTGCCTGTCTGCAAGGCATTGTTGCCGCTGGTGATTTTTTCAAATCCAGTCGGCATGTGGACTACGTCTACAATCGGGTCGAACAGCAGACCAGCAACTACATTGATGCCAGCATCCGCTTCTTCGGGCCCAGTTTTGGCCAATCGCTGGCCTTGCTGCTGCTGTATGCATTGAGCAGCGCCACCCTGCTCGGGCTGGGCGGTGTGCTGGTGATCGAAGGCCAGCTGACGCTGGGGCAGCTGGTTGCCGCCGAGCTGATCATGTCAGCGATTTTTGTCGGCATTGCCCAGTTCACCTCATATCTGGAAGCCATTTATGACATTTTCGCTGCCTGCGAGGAGCTGTCTCTGGTGTATGGCATTCCGCACCAGCGTGCGCGGGAGCGCACTGAGCTGGATGACGGTGGCGAGGAACTGTGCTTTCATGATGTGACCATGCCCGGCACCAGCAAGCAGTTGAGCCTGCGACTGCCCGGTGGCAGCATTTCCAGTCTGGTGATGGAAAAATCGGCAGACCGTCGCCGCATCATCAATTATCTGAAAGGCTATCAGCAGCCGGAGCAGGGACACATCACACTCGGCGGGCATGATCTGCGCGAGTTCGACAGCCATGATCTGCGCGACCGCATTGTTGTCATCGATCGTCAGAGCCTGATCCAGTGCCGCATCATAGATCTGATGAAGCTGGCTGCACCGGACGCGGATCGTGCCGATTTCTGGGACATGCTGCAGATTACCGGGGTCGACAAAGTGATCCGGCAGTTGCCTGACGGGCTCGACACCTGGTTGACCAGCCGCGGCAGACCGCTGTCGGGTTTTGACACCATGCGCCTGAAACTGACCGCCGCCATGCTTGCCGGTGCCAAGGTCATTGTGCTGCCGGAACTGGACGATCTGCTCTCCGATGAGGATTATGAAAACATCGTCAGCTATCTGCGCACACGCGGTGACATCAGTCTGGTGTGCCTGACCCAGAGACGCCGGAACATTGATTTCGACGAGATCATGGATGTCGATGCCTACAAATCCGAGGCCGCGCAGTGATGGTTGAGCAACGTCCCTTTGCGGCAGAAAAAGTTTCCCACTTCAACACCCTGCACAGCCTGCGTCTGCCACGCCCGCTGCGTGCACTGGGCTGGATCATCGTGTTTGCCGTGAGCATCACGGCGCTGGTGCTGGTGTTCACCCCCTGGGTGCAGACCGTGCGCGGCGAGGGTGTGGTCACCACCCGCAATCCGCAGGATCGTGTGCAGCAGATCAATGCGCTGGTCTCCGGTCGCATTTCCGAATGGTTTGTCACCGATGGCAGCACGGTGCGGGCAGGCGACCCCATTGCCCGCATACTGGACAACGATCCGTTGTTGCTGGACCGATTGCGTTCCGAACGGGAGGCGGTGGCCAGACAGCTGGAAGCGATCGAGCAGGCGATTGCCACCGCCACACTGAATTATGAACGTCGCAAGCGACTGTTCGACCAGGGGCTGGGTTCGCGTCTGGATTTTGAAAACGCGCGACTGCAGGTGGAAAATTTGCGCGCGCGTAAAGCCTCGGTACAGGCTGATCTGAATACCGCAGAGATCAATCTGTCGCGGCAATCCACCCAGCTGGTCACCGCCCCACGTGACGGCACCATCATCAGCGTCAATGCCGGTGATTCTTCAACCTTTGTCAATGTCGGCCAGGCACTGGCCACGTTCATGCCGGCCGATGTGAATCTCATTGTGGAGCTGAAAGTGCCGGGACGGGATGTGCCACTGATCGAGGTCGGGCGGAAAGTGCGACTGCAATTCGAAGGCTGGCCGGCAGTGCAGTTCAGCGGTTGGCCCTCCATCGCGGTGGGCACATTCGGCGGCGTGGTGACCTTTGTCGACCCGGTGGCGGGCCTGGACGGTCTGTTCCGGGTGATGGTCAGCGAGGACCCCATGGATGAGCCCTGGCCGGACAAGCGATTCACCATGTTCGGTGCCCGCGCGCATGGCTGGGTGCTGCTGGAGACGGTGCCGGCCGGGTATGAGCTGTGGCGACGCCTGAACACCTTCCCGCCACAGTTTCCCCAGAATAATGGCCAGAGCAATGGCCAGAGCAATGGCCAGAGCAGCGGGCAGAATGGCAGCCAGAGCAATGGCTGAAGCCGGCGCAAGGGTGGTCGCAATGCGAGTGAGCCGGCACTGGCTGCAGTGCATCGGCTGTGGCCTGCTGTGTCTGCTGTGGTGTGTCACAGGCACCGCAGCGGCACAGTCGGACTCGGATCTGGCAGCGCAGCCACAGACACCACTGCAGGCCGATGAGCTGTTGCAACGCTCGGCCGAGCACGTGCCGCAGATTCTGGCTGCCAGCGCCGATCGGCAGGCACGGCTGGGGCTGATACAGCAGGCCGATGGTGCCTTTGACACCACCGTCAGCGCCGACAGCTACAGTCGCCTCAGCGGGTTTTATGATGGCCAGCTGGCCACGGCAAAAATCAGTCAGCCGCTGGCCGAGTACAGTGCCGAGGTGTATGGATCCTACCGCATTTCGCGCGGCAGCTTTCCAGTCTACGAAGACATCAACTTCACCAATCTGGGCGGCGAACTGAAGCTGGGGGTGGCCTTGTCGCTGTTGCGTGACCGCGATCTGGATCGCCGACGTTTTCAGCGCAATGATGCCCGCCTGGCACTGGACGTTGCCGACTATGCGTTGCAGGCGGTGTTCCTGGATGTGCAGCGCAATGCCCTCAAGGCTTACAACGAGTGGCAGGCATTCGGTTTGCAGCGGCAGGTTTTCGACAATCTGCTGCAACTGGCATTCGAGCGGGAAAAAGCTTTGCGCATCCGCATTGATGAAGGCGATGCCGCTGAAATTCTGCTCACAGAAAATCGCCAGAACATCATTCGCCGCCAGTCGTTGCTGGTGGAAGCCGAGCGCGATCTGCAGCGGGCGGCGATTGCACTGTCGTACTATTATCGCGATCAGAACGGTCAGCCGCTGCGGCCGCCACCGCAGCGACTGCCACCAGCTGCCAGCTATTTCACCCTGGAGCAGGATCTGCCGGTGCTTGACGATGCACTGCAGCAGGCGCTGCAACAGCGGCCCGAGCCGGCGCGCCTGAACACCGAAATCCAGCGTGCCAGACAGCGCATACTGCTGGCCGAAAACGACATCAAGCCGAATCTGGATTTACGCTATGAGCTGGCCCGCGATCTGGGTGATCCCGGCCAGGGCGGTTTGTCGCGTGAAGGCGTGGACAACATTGTATCGCTGAATTTCAGCGTCCCCCTGCAGCGCAATGCCGCCACCGGCCGTCGGGTGCAGGCGCAGGCAGAAATGGAGGCGCTGGCGCACCGGCGACAGAACATCGAAGACTCCATCGCGGTGGAGCTTGAGCGGGTATTTCAGACCCTGCAGGCAGCGGCCGAGTTGCGTCAGCTGGCGGAATTGGAGATCGAACAGGCTATCGCCATGCGCGACGCGGAGCAGGAACTGTTTCGCAGTGGCGCAAGCAATTTCTTTCTCGTCAACCAGCGTGAAATCGTTGTGGCCGATGCCCGCAACCGGCGCATTGCTGCGGTATTGCAATATCGTCAGGCATTGGCCGATCTGGCCGTGATCACGGCTGACTTTGACAGTCTGCAGATCGAACTGCTCAGCGCTGCAGAGCGCAACACTTTGCCTGACCTCGGGCGTTAGTGTACCCCGCCGGAAATACTGTAACGTTCAGCGAGTCGGAAAGCGCTTAGCCGCAAGGCATGGCTCGCAGGTCATGGCCATTCCATGGCCAAGAGCCATAACACAGCGGATGAGTGCTTT
>Ga0180009_10000886_pt1 | contig 38243 bp, 36 predicted proteins | sample OS_PC_MetaG_FD_123537 | JGI IMG/M metagenome (GOLD analysis project Ga0180009, IMG submission 123537) | Groundwater microbial communities from the Aspo Hard Rock Laboratory (HRL) deep subsurface site, Sweden - OS_PC_MetaG | ecosystem: Environmental > Aquatic > Deep subsurface > Groundwater... | reverse complement strand
GCCGCTATGTTAATATTTAGCCTATGTTAGCGATAGTAGAAATAGGCACAAAACAGTATTTGGTCAAGAAAGGCGACAAGATAAAGGTTCAACGCCTTAAGGAAAAAGAAGGCAAAATATCTTTTGATAAGGTTTTGCTTTTATCCGATGATAAAAAAACCAAAGTCGGGACTCCTTACCTGGAAAAGGCACACGTAGAAGCTCAGATCCAAGGTGAAATCAAAGATAAGAAGGTGATTATTTACAAGAGTAAGCGCCGGAAAAAATATCGCCGGAAACAAGGGCATCGTCAAATTTATACCAATCTCACCATTACCCGCATTGCTTCCACTTCTTCTTGAGATTCAAAGTTTAACAAAGTGATTTTCGATAAAGCAAAAGTTTTATTCAAGGCAGGCTCAGGCGGCAAAGGCTCAAGTGCAATGCTGGGCATTTCAGCTTCTCAAACCGTTGGTTTTGGCGGTGACGGAGGAAAAGGCGCCTCAGTCATACTCAAAGTCAGCCCACATAGTTACGATTTAAAAGATTTTAAAGGTAATAAGATTTTTGCGGCTCCTTGCGGAGAACCGGGTTCAAAAAAACACAAAAAAGGAAAAGACGCTAAAGATCTTATTGTTTATCTTCCTCAAGGCACAAGAGTCATCAAGAACGATAAGCTTGTGGTTGATTTAGTTGAAGTCTCTGATGAGTTTCTTCTTTGCCGCGGCGGCCAAGGAGGTTTGGGAACTTTTAAACGGGATTATACAGTCCCGCCGGAGCCGGGCCAGGAACGGGAAGTAGTCCTGGATTACCGTATTATCAATGATCTGGCGATTTTAGGCTTTGCCAATAGTGGCAAGACCACTTTATTTAATGCTTTGACCGGACAAAGCCAAAAAGTGGCAGATTATCCTTTTACCACTACTTCTTGCATGTGGGCACCGGCTGAATTTGACTGCCGGCGCCCGGTAGTTTTAGATACGCCGCCTTTATCCCGGCTTAAAAAAGACAGCTTGCAGGTAAAAAACGCTTTTTTAAACCATATCTTGCGCAGCCAAGCAGTTATTTTATTAGCTGCCGATCAACCGACTTATCAGTCTGATTTTAAAGCGATGATCAAGATAATAGAGGATTATGATCGTTCTCTTCTGGAAGGAAAAAAAATTATCGGCCTGGCCAGGGACAAAAATGCTTACGGGGTTTACTTGTCGGCTAAAATTGATACAATAGGTAAGAAGACAGCCACAAAAAGCTTGGATCTTGAGGCTGTAAAAAAGAAATTGGTTAAGCTGTTAATCAAGGATAAGTCATGAAGAAAATCGTGGTAAAAGTCGGCTCGAGCGTTATTGCTCCCGGAGGTAATCTTGATCTAGCTTTGATCGGCCGGATAATTAAAGATCTTTTGGCTGCCGAGCGTTTGGGCTACAAGGTGATTTTAGTAAGCTCCGGGGCGATCGCCTGCGGTTTAAGAGTTTTGGGCCTAAAGCGCAAACCCAACGATATCCATTCACTGATGGCTATCGCCGCTTTCGGCCAGATAATTTTGATGGATACTTTTAATGCTAAGTTTAAAAAATATAAACGCCGTTCAGCCCAAGTTTTACTTACCTGGGATGATTTTAATTTCCGGCAGCGTTTTATCAATATCCGTACCACTATCGATAAGTTGTTGGAGATGAACATGGTGCCGATCATCAACGAGAACGATGCGGTTTCCTGTGAAGAGATCCGCTTCGGTGACAATGACAGCCTTTCAGCCCGGGTGGCAGTTTTAGGCCGGGCCGAAAAGTTGATCATGCTTTCCGATGTTGAGGGGTTATTGAAAGGCTCTCAGTTAGTAAAAGAGGTAGTTAAAATCAACCCCGAGATATCTTCTTTGGCAGTAAAAGAAGATAAGACCCATACTTCCGGAGGAATGGCTACTAAATTAGAAGCTGCCGAAATGGCTACTTCCTCAGGAATTACCACTTTTATTGCCTCTGGCCGCCGAAAAGGAGTTATTTGCGGTATAGTTAAAGGTCAAGCTATCGGTACGGTATTTTTACCTTCTTCGGCTAAAGAAAGAGACCGCAAGATTTGGATCGCTAACAAAAAGATAAAAGGAAGAATTATTATTGACCAAGGAGCCAAAACAGCCCTGTTGGATAAAGGCAGAAGCCTGCTGAATGTAGGAATAATAAGTGTTTTTGGCAGCTTTAAAAAGGATGATGCAGTAACCGTTTTAGACCAAGAAGGAAAAATTTTAGGTTGCGGTTTGGTTAACTATAGTTTTCAGGAGTTAAGCAGTAAAATCAAAACCAAGCTGGATCAGGAAGTGATCCACCGCGATAATTTTACCAAGAAAACTAATCGTTAAATGAAAAATTACCTGGAAAAATTACTCAAGCAAGCCAAAGCTGCCAGTTTTAAACTGGCTGGTTTGACTACTGCTCAGAAAAACCGCGCCTTGAAAAATATGGCTAAAGCTTTACTGGCTAACCGTAAGTTTATTTTGAACCAAAACAAAAAAGATTTAGTCAGGGCTTCTGCTGATAAGGAGAAGTCACAATTTATCGACCGGCTTAGTTTAAACAATAAACGGATCAAAGAAATGAGTGATTCTTTGTTGGCAGTAGCTGCTTTGCAAGATCCGGTCGGCCGGGTGTTTTATCAAAATGTCAGGCCTAACCGGATTAAAATACAAAAAATAAGAGTTCCGGTAGGGGTGGTTTTAATAGTCTATGAAGCTAGGCCCAATGTTACCAGCGACTGTATTGGCTTATTGTTTAAAAGTTCTAATGTAGGGATCTTGCGCGGTTCAAAAGGCGCTTTTTATTCCAATCAAGCGATTGCTAAAGTTCTTAACCGGGCTATTGAATCAAGCCGGATTGATTTTAAGCCTTTTTTCGTAGTCAGCAAGTTAGATCATAAAACCGTAGACTTGCTCCTGAAGCAAGATGCTTATATTGATATGGTTATACCCCGCGGCGGAGAATCTTTGATCCGCCAGGTGGCTAAAACTTCGACCATCCCGGTGATTAAACATTACAAAGGAGTGTGTCATATTTTTGTTGATGCTTCAGCCGACCAGCCTAAAGCTTTAAAAATCTGCCTTAATGCCAAAGTCCAGCGGCCTTCAGTCTGCAATGCCGTGGAGACTATCCTGGTTGATGAGGCGATAGCTTCCGAATTTATTCCTTTGTTGAAGAAGGAGCTTGACCGCTTTAAGGTCGAAATCCGGGCTGATCAGCGATCCAGAAAAATAATCAGCAGTTTAAAAAAAGCCAAAGAAGCTGATTGGAGCAGTGAATATCTGGGCCTGATCGTGTCATTAAAAGTAGTGAAAAATATTTCTCAGGCCATCGAGCACGTCAATAAATACGGATCCCGGCACACCGATAGTATAATCACCAGGGATAAAGCTAATGCCGAAAAATTCTTGAAACAAGTTGATTCCGCCTGTTGTTTTTTAAATATCTCAACGCGTTTCAGCGACGGCTACCAGTTTGGTTTAGGCGCTGAGATCGGTATTTCTACCGACAAACTGCATGCTCGCGGGCCCATGGGTTTGGAAGAGTTGACTACTTACAAATGGATAGCCCGCGGCAACGGCCAAATTCGTAAATGAGAAAAAAAATAGGGATTTTAGGCGGCACCTTTAACCCGCCCCATATCGGTCACCTTATTTTAGCCCAGGAAGTCTATCAGAAACTGGGGCTGGATAAGATATTGTTTATTCCTACTAATCTTGCGCCGCACAAAGAAAGCCGCAACGTATCTGGCCGTCATCGTTTAAATATGGTTAAAATTGCCTTAGGCAAAGATAGGCGTTTCAAAGTTCTCGATATTGAAATAAAACGGGGAGGAGTCTCTTATACTATAGATACGGTAAGAGAGTTGAAGCGTAAATATTCCCAGGCCGATTTTTATCTGATTGTCGGTTCAGATCTGGCTAATGATTTTCCTACCTGGAGATATTTTTCTGAATTAAAAAGAGCAGTAAAGATAGTGGTGGCTAAACGGCGGGCCTACCCTTTGAAGAAAAAAGGAAATTTTATCACTGTTAACATCGTCCAGATGGGCATTGCTTCTTCTTATATAAGGGGATTGATAAAAAAAGGATTTTCGGTAGAATATCTACTTGCTCAGGAAGTGGCTGATTATATTGTTAAACACAGATTATACTCAAAATAGGAGACAGCTGATGATTAAATTCGGTACAGACGGTTGGCGGGCGGTGATCGCCGAAGAGTTTACTTTCCAAAATGTGAAAGTTGTTTCACAGGCAATAGCCGATTATCTTAAGCCGGGAACCAAAAACACCAGGCGGGTAGTCATCGGTTATGACCGCCGGTTTTTGTCTTATGAATTTGCCAAGACAGCAGGCTTGATTTTAGCTGCCAACGGGATAAAAGTTGTTTTTTCCGACCGGGATATTCCCACACCGGTTGTAAGTTTTCATTGCCGCTATCTTAAATATGATTTGGGGGTCATGATTACTGCTTCTCATAATCCGGCTAAATTCAACGGGTTGAAGATCAAAACTCCCCAGGGTGGTTCAGCCGACAGCAGTATCACTGGCAAGGTAGAGACTTTGCTTCATAAAAGCCCGGTGCGTTGTCTTGATGAACAGTCTGCCCAGGAAAAAAGATTGTTTTTAGTCCAAGACCTAACTAAAGCCTATGTCGGATTTTTAAAAAAATTTGTAAATTTAAAAAAGATCAAAAAGCTTAAACTGAAAGTTTTAGTCGACCTGATGTATGGTTCAGGCGACAATTTTGTGGATAAAGTTCTGGGTAAGAGCCGGATAAAAATAGATTATCTTCATGATCAAAATAACCCTTCTTTTGGAGGAATCAACCCTGAGCCGGTTGAAAGCAATCTAAAAGAGATGATCGCCAGGATGAAAAAAGGGGGGTATGATCTGGGCGTTGTTTTAGACGGCGATGCTGACCGGATAGCTATGATTGATTCCAAGGGTGAATATGTCAATGCCCAGGTAATCCTACCCTTATTAGCCATTCATACAGTCAAGAATCGCAAAACCCCGGGGGCAATCGGCAAAACCGTTGTCGGCAGTAATGTTATTGATAAAGTAGCTCTTTCTTTAGGGGTGGCTTGTTATGAGACCCCGGTCGGTTTTAAATATATATCCAGCCTATTTGAGGAAAACCTTATTGCTATCGGTGGAGAAGAAGCCGGAGGCATTGGTTTTAAAGGATACATTCCTGAGCGGGATGGTTCGGCGGCTTTCCTTTTTATTTTAGAGATGATCGCTGTTGAAGGTAGAAATTTCAGTGCTCTTTTAAGGCAATTCTATAAGCAATACGGCCGCTATTATTACAGCCGCACAGCTATTTCAGTGAAAACCGTCAAGAAAAGCTTAAACGATCTGAAATTACCGGAAACTCTCGGCCAAAAAAGAGTCGAACGCATAAATACTCTCGACGGAATAAAGTTAATAGCTTCTGACTGCTGGCTGATGTTTCGAAAATCCGGCACCGAACCGATAGTGCGTATCTACGCCGAGGCTAAAAGCAAGCCAGAAGCTGACCGGCTTCTTTCCCTGGGTAAGAAGATGATCTATGCTTTATAGGTTTTCGATTACAGTCTGCTATTCCTTATTTAAAATATTTTTTAGGTTAAAAATTTCCGGCCAAGAGGCTTTTAGTTGTAAAAAGCCGTTTATTTTAGCTTCCAACCACTTAAGTTACCTGGATCCGCCGGTTCTAGCTGTTTGTCTGCCTTGCAAAATAACTTTTTTAGCTAAAGAGGAATTATTCCGTAAGCCCTTAGCGGCTTGGTATTTTAAAGATGTCGGGGTTATTCCCATAAAGCGGGGTAAAAATGATATTTCTAATACCCGCTTAGCCTTAAAAACACTTAAAACCAAGCCTTTACTTATTTTTCCTCAAGGAACCCGGGGGGCCAGCCTGGATGAAGCTAGTTCCGGTGTCGGTTTTCTTTGCAAAAGAGCCAAAGTGCCGGTAATCGCGGCAAAAATATCTGGAACTGACCAGGTCCTTCCCAAGGGCGCCAGATCTCTCTCTTGCGGCCGGATAGAAGTTATTTTCAAGCCGGTAGAGGGTATAAACCAAAGCGACAGCTATGAAGATATTACCAAAAAAGTGGTCGCGACGATAAAAAGCCTGTAGGCGCATTCTGTCATCCTGATAATTTTAAACAAGGCATACAATTGGTGAGTGAAAAATTACATAGAGTATGTTGGTTAAAAGAAAATATTTCTTATTAATTTTAGTTGCTGCTGGGTGTTTGTTTATTTTTGGTTTCGGTAGTTACTACTTATTTACTGCCCGTGGTTCAAATTCACTAGTCCGGTTTGCGGTTTCCCGCTATCTAAAATCCGAAAGCTTCACTGCCGAAGGGGTAACCGGCAATCTATTAAAGGGGTTAGTTTATGAAAGTATAAGCTTAAGAAACCTTAAATCTTTACCTCAAGGCAGTGTTTTAGAAGCCAAAAAAGTCAATTTGGGCATAAGCTTTTTCAATCTTAAAGGATTAACTGTAAAAATCGATAATGCTACTTTGCGAATACCTGGTTTAGATATTATTTTTTTCTACGGAAGTCTTAAGGAAGAGAGCCTCGATTTTAATGTTTATTCTAAAAACTTAGCTATTCAAGGAGTGCTTAATTTGTTTGGACCCAGCCCAGAGCTAAGCAAGTTATCTGGCATAGCCAGAGACCTAGATTTACGTATAACTGGACCTTTGCTTGAACCTAAGATAACCGGGACCCTTTTGGTTGAAAAGCTATATCGCAATGGGTTTTCGGCTTCAAATTGTCCGTTTGTCTTTGATCTGCAGCTTAAAGGATTGGGCCAAAGAGTAAAATTATATGGGCAGCTTTCAGCGGAAAAAGCCGTAATTTCCGGAAAAAGGACGGCTGTAATTAATTTGCAGAAAAGCAAAGCTGTCTTTGAAGGGGACTATAAAAAACCGGTTTTTGAGATAAAGGGTGCATCGACCGTAGAGAAAGTTAAAATAAATATCACCTTGAGAGGAAGAATTAACGAATTTGATTTAAAGCTAACTTCAAAACCAGCTTTACCGCAAGAAAAAATATTATTTATGTTAGCTACCGGCAAGCGATGGGCAGGTAGTCAAAGGGCTTTAGAGCAACGAAAAATATCAGCAGAGCTTGCTGCCGATTTTTTGGATTATTTAGTTCTTGGCGGCCAAGGCAGCAAGATCGCCCAATTTTTTGGCTTAAGCGATTTATCAGTGCAATACGATAAAAAAACAAAAGGGTTAGGAATCAAGAAAGATATTTCCGATAAGCTGGGAGCCAGTTACTATCTGGAGGAATCAACAGCAAAAGAGGGAAAGAGCAGTCTTAAGCATAAAATAGGCGGTGATTATAAAGTTACCGAGCATATCAGTCTGGGAGCAGAGCAGGAGTTTAAAAAAGAAGAAAATATCGTTTCTAACCAGACTGAGTCCAACACCAGCGGCAAGGTAACCTTGCAATATAAGAAAGAATTTTAATTCGGGACACATCCCATTTAAAAAAGCATTGATTTTATTAAGTTAATTGGACAAATCAAATGGGATGTGTCCCGATTAAGTTGGTGTTGACAAAGACTATGATTTGGGAGATAATTGCGGGATTAATTAAGGTAAACTATCCGCCGAAAAGGTGGTTTTAGTTAAAGGAGATTGAAAGAATGACTAGTGAACAGACAGAGTTGATGAATGCTTATTTTGATTCGATCAAGGAGATAGCTGAAGGCGAGATTATCAAGGGTAAGATCGTAAGTATCAACCCCAGCGAGGTAGTCGTTGACGTAGGTTATAAGTCCGAAGGGATAATCCTTCGTGATGAGTTTAAGGGCACTGACCCGAAAGAGAATGATGAGGTCGAGGTCTATGTCGAAAACGTAGAAGACGAAGAAGGAAAGATCATTCTTTCCTACCGAAAAGCCCGCGAGACCAAAGGCTGGCACACCTTATCTAACAGTTACAACGAAGGCGATATCGTTGACGGTACGGTTGTCCGAAAAGTCAAAGGCGGTTACATCGTCAATGTCTTTGGAGTCGAAGGTTTTCTACCTCAGAGTCTATCTTCGTTCAGAAACATGAATGACGAAGAGGTGATCAACGAGGCTTTTAAGTTTCAAATCGTAAAGATGAATAAACTCAAAGGAAGCTTTATCATTTCTCGCCGCGATGCTCTTCGAGCCGAGAAGGAAGTCTTCCGTAAAAAAGTTTGGGAAGATATCCAGGAAGGCAAGATTACCAAAGGCAGGGTCAAAAGCATAACCAATTTCGGAGCTTTTATCGACCTCGGCGGCGTAGACGGATTATTGCATATTGCCGATATGAGCTGGAAAAAGATCACTCATCCTTCGGAGATAGTAGCTGTTGGCGATGAGATTCAGATAATGATAGTGGGTTTTGACCGAGAAAAAGGAAAAATTTCCTTAGGTTTAAAACAGACCATGCCTGACCCCTGGAAGGAAATCGAAAAAAAGTTCCCTTCGACTTCGGTGATCAAAGGAAGGATTACCAATATTCAAAATTACGGGATATTTGTCGAGCTGGAAAAAGGTATCGAGGGCCTGGTCCATGTAAGTGAAGTTTCCTGGACCAAGCGTTTCATCAACCTTCAGGATAATTTTGCTCTCGGCGATGTGGTCGAGGCTAAAGTGATCAACGTTGACCCGAATGAGAGAAAGATATCTTTAAGTATCCGGCAGCTGGAAAAAGACCCCTGGGACGATATCGAGACTCTGGTTACCATAGACAGTACTCTCAAGGGTAAAGTTTCCGGGTTCGGAGAAGGTTGTGCCTATGTCGAGCTGGAGAATGGTTTAGAGGGTATAATTTACAATGAAGATATATCCTGGACTAAGAGGATTTCCCGGGCTCAGGAAGTGTTAAAACGTTCCCATAACTGTGAATGGAAGATCCTGGGGATAGACCGCAGCAACAAAAAAGTGATTTTAGGGTTAAAGCAATTAGTAAAAGATCCTTGGCCGGAGATTTTAGAAAAGTTTCCTTTGGATAAGGTAGTTGAAGGCCAAGTGGTTAAAGTCACCAACTTCGGTATATTTGTCAAGATCGATGAAGATTTAGAGGGCTTAGTTTTTTCCGGCGAAGTAGACAAGGATTTAATGGCTAGTTTAAAAAGCGGGGATAAGCTTAAAGTTAAGATCATCAAGGTCGACCCCGGAGCAGCAAAAATCGGTCTTTCGGCAAACATAGGACAGCCCTCTGCGGAATAAGCGAGGATAAATTAAGTGGAGCAGGCCTATACCCGCCATCTAGACCTTATCAAGGAAAAGTCAGTTGAGGTAATTGCTGAAAGCGAGCTGATTGCTAAATTAAAAGACTCCTGCCAAAACAAGAGACCGCTTAAGCTCAAAATCGGTTTTGACCCCACAGCCAGGGATATTCATCTGGGTCATACTGTCCTTTTGCACAAACTTCGCAAGCTTCAAGATTTAGGGCATCAGGTTTATTTTATCATCGGAGATTTCACTGCTAAAATCGGAGATCCTTCCGGAAAAAACGCGATTCGGCCGGTGTTGAGTGATCGGCAGATAAAAGCCAATGCTCTTACCTACACTAAACAGGCATTCAAGATTCTTAATCGGAGAAAGACCACTGTAATCTATAACAGCATTTGGTACCGGAAAATGGATCTATCCAAATTTCTTAAGCTGCTTTCTCTTTATACTGTTGCCCGGGTAATTGAACGGGACGATTTTTCGCAAAGAATAAAAGAAGGCCGTCCGCTTACCCTTCTGGAGATAATCTACCCCTTGATCCAGGGATACGATTCTTATAAGCTGGGAGCTGACATAGAATTTGGTGGAACCGACCAGAAGTTTAACTTAATCGTCGGCAGGCACCTTCAGGAAGCTTTAGGCCAGGCTCCCCAAAGCCTGGTGACTATGCCGCTTTTGGTGGGTCTAGACGGGAAGAACAAGATGTCAAAGTCATTAGGTAATTATATCGGAATAACCGAAAATCCTAATACAATAGTAGGCAAGCTGATGAGCATTTCCGATGAGGTGATGTGGGAATATATCCGCCTTCTCTACAACGGTGATCAAAGCCAGTTAAAAGCCTTGCATCCTAAACAGGCAAAGATGGCCTTAGCTGAAAATATAGTTTCTTTTTATTATAATAAAAGTATCGCCTCGCAGGCTGTCCGGGAGTTTGAAAGAGTTTTTTCCCAGAGACAACTACCATCGGATTTAGCGGTCTATAAAACCAAAGATACCACAATAGATATTTTGGAAGTTTTGCATAATCAAGGGTTAGTCTCTTCCAAAAATGAAGCTCGCCGCCTGCTGGCTCAAGGAAGCCTTTATCTAATTGATCCCGGCCAACCCAAAGTTAGCACAGTTATAAAAGAGCAGGCGGTTATTTTGCCTCCCGGCGGCACAGTGATCAAGATAGGCAAAAAGAAATTTTTAAAAATAGAGCACTAATTCTTTCCTTGCATTTTAGGTTGTGATTGCTATAATATTTTCCCAAATATAAGGTCGATCCTTCCCGGGCTTAGACCGTAAAAATTCCTTGATTAGACAAGGTGGTTAGGGATCCAAATTTAGGTAAATAACATCTAAAACTATGCCGGAATTACGAAAAGATCCGATTATTGGCCGCTGGGTTATTATTGCTACTGAACGGGCAAAACGGCCTCAAGAGTTTAAGGTCAGTCATAACTCTCAGAGTCCCAGCCAGGATTGTCCATTTTGCTCCGGCCACGAAGAATATACCCCGGCTGAGATCTCGGCGATCAGAGAAAAAGGGGCCAAGCCTAATGGTAGCGGCTGGCAGGTAAGGACTGTCCCCAGTATCGTACCTCTTCTTTACAGTTCCGGAGAACTGGAGAAGCGGCCCCATGGGATCTACGATATGATGAATGGTGTCGGCGTGCATGAAGTTATCGTTGAAAGCCCCAGGCATATAGCTTCTTTAGATGAGTTAGAACCTTCAGAGATTTCTCAGGTTTTAGAAATGTACCGCCAGAGGATTTTGGATCTGGAAAAGGATATCAAGTTTAAATACGTTTTAATATTTAAAAATCACGGAGCCCGTTCAGGGGCTACCGGCTCTGAGCATTCGCGTAGCCAGCTGATCGCCCTTCCGGCTTGTCCGAAAAGTGTCAAGGGTGAACTCGACGGAGCCAAGCGTTATTTTGACTATAAAGACCGCTGCGTTTATTGCGACATGATTTCTCAGGAGATTGGGGATAAGAAAAGGCTGATTCTTGACCAGGATGGTTTTGTGGCTATTGCTCCTTTTGCTTCACGTTTTCCTTTTGAGACCTGGATTTTACCCAAGAACCATTCGGCTGATTTCAGTAAAAACAGCGACGATGAACTTTATAGTTTAGCCAAGATTTTTAAAGAAGTATTGCACAAGATCAAGATCACTCTTTCTGATCCGCCTTACAATTATATGTTGCATATCGCACCCTACCGCAGGCCGAAACCAGGGTACTGGAGTACGATCGATCAGGATTATCATTGGCATATTGAAATTATCCCCCGGCTTACCCAGGTTGCCGGTTTTGAATGGGGGACTGGTTTTTATATAAATCCTACACCGCCTGAAGAAGCAGCTAAGTTTTTGCGCGAGGCCAAAGATGGGTGAATTAAGGCTAGATCCAATCACAGCCCGCTGGGTGATCATCAGTACCGAAAAGAATTTCGGGCCGGATAATTACCAAGTGGAAAAACTTGATACCGAAGAGGGGATCTGTCCTTTTTGTGAAGGTAAGGAAAAAATGACCCCTCCGGAAGTCGACGCTGACCGGGCCAAAGATTCAAAACCCGATACCCCGGGATGGCAGACGCGTACAGTCCCTAATAAATATCCGGCTTTAGCCAACCAGGCCCAAATGAATAAATCCGGAGTGGGCATGTTTGATATGATGAGCGGCGTCGGCGATCACGAAGTCATCGTCGAGACCCCTGATCATTCAAAGCAGCTGGCTGATCTGACTATTGAGCAGATAAAAAGAATAATCCGGGTCTATAAACGCCGCAGCCTGGCTTTAAGCCAGGACGAACGTTTTAAATACGTGTTGATATTTAAAAATTACGGTTTAGTTGCCGGGGCTTCTTTAGAGCATAGCCATACTCAGTTGATCTCGCTTCCGGTAGTGCCCCGCCGGGTTACCGAGGAATTGGAATGTTTTAACCGTTATTTTGATTACAAGGAGCGTTGTATTTTTTGCGATATCGTACGCCAGGAAATGGAATACCGCCATCGCGAAGTCTGTGAAAACCGCGATTTTATTGCTTTTTGTCCTTTTGCTTCCCGTTCGCCGTTTGAGATATCAATCGTGCCCAAGAAACATCAGGCTCAGTTTATGGATATCAGCGAGGATATTATTGATAATTTTGCCCTTATTTTGAAAGAAGTGCTGGTCAGGGTGAAGAAAACCTTGAATAATCCGCCCTATAATTTTATTATCCATACCAGTCCGGTTAATTCAGCTCAGCAGGAGCAATATCATTGGCATGTAGAAATCATGCCTAAACTGACTAAGATCGCCGGTTTTGAATGGGGGACTGGTTTTTACATAAACAATACTTCTCCCGAGGTAGCTAGTAGTTATTTGAAAAAAGTAGAAGTGCAGGATTATTAAAGGAGGTTTAAGATGGCAGTAAAAGTAGGTATCAATGGTTTTGGTAGAATCGGCAGAATGGTGGCCAGAGCCCTTTTAGAGAAGAATTCAAAAAACATAGAGTTAGTTGCGGTAAACGACCTTACTGACGCTAAAACTTTAGCTCATCTTTTAAAATATGACTCGGTTCATGGCCGTTTTCCCGGCGGTGACGTCAGTTTCGGGGAAGGCACGATCAAGGTCAACGGTAAGGAGATAAAAGTTTTATCCAAAAAAGACCCGGCTGAATTGCCCTGGAAGGAGCTCGGCGTTGAAGTAGTGGTAGAATCAACCGGGCTGTTCACTATCAAAAACGATGGCGTAAATAAGAAAGGAAAGCAGGTCAAAGGAGCTTCTAACCATATTACCAAAGGCGGTGCAAAAAAAGTTATTATTTCTGCACCGGCTGAAGGTGAAGACCTGACTATTGTTTTAGGGGTTAATGAAGATAGATATGATTCTAAGAATCACCACGTTGTTTCCAACGCTTCCTGTACCACCAATTGTCTAGGGCCGGTAGCTAAAGTGATTAATGATACCTGGGGCATTGAGAAAGGTCTGATGACTACCATTCATGCTTATACTAATGACCAGCGGATACAGGATTTTCCTCATTCGGATATGCGTCGGGCCCGGGCCGCCGCGATTTCAATGATTCCTACATCTACCGGAGCAGCCAAAGCCATTGGCTTGGTCATCCCTGAGCTTAAGGGAAAACTTGACGGTTTTGCGATGAGGGTTCCGGTACCCAATGTTTCAGTGGTCGACCTTTCCTGTACGCTCAAAAAAGCAGCCAGCGTTGAGGAGGTTAACCAGGCTCTCAAAGAAGCTTCTTTAGGCAAGATGAAGGGTATTCTTGACTATACTGAGGAGAATGTAGTTTCTATCGACTTTAACCACTACCCTGCTTCGTCGACCCTGGATGCAAAAATGACTAAGGTCATCGGCGGTAATTTTTTAAAAGTAATTGCCTGGTACGATAATGAATGGGGCTATTCTTGCCGGGTAGTTGATTTGATCGAGTATATGATCAGTAAAGGGCTCTAAGATGAAACGTACGGTTAAAGACATTGATTTAAAAGGTAAGCGCGTTCTGATGCGGGTGGATTTTAACGTTCCTTTGGATAAGTCCGGCCGGATCACTGATGATAACCGGATAAGAGGAGCTTTGGAGACGATAAAATATATACTTTTTTCAGGGGGTAAGCTTATCTTGATGAGCCATTTAGGAAGGCCCAAAGGTGAAAAAAAACTTGAATACAGTCTGGCTCCGGCCGCTGGCCGCCTTTCAGAATTGTTAGGCAAACCGGTCAAGATGCTCAAGGATTGTATTGGGCTTGAAGTCAGCAAAGACATAGCAGCTATGCAGCCGGGGGAAGTTGTCCTGCTTGAGAATTTACGGTTTTACAAACAAGAGGAGAAAAACGATTCCGAATTCGCAAAGTCTCTGGCTTCTCTGGGCGATATTTTTGTTAATGATGCTTTTGGAACTGCCCACCGGGCTCATGCTTCTACCGAAGGAGTCACTCATTACCTTGAGTCAGTAGCCGGGTTTTTAGTTCAAAAAGAAATCGAGTATTTTGACCAAGTGCTAAAAAACCCTCAAAGGCCGTTGATTTTTATTCTTGGTGGAGCTAAGGTAGCAGACAAAATCCCGGTTATTGAAAACATGCTCCAACGGGCAGACACTATTCTTATCGGCGGGGCCATGGCCTATACTTTTATGAAAGTTAAGGGTTGTGAAATCGGTGCTTCCCGGCTTGAACCGGAGAGCATCCCGATAGTTGAAAAAATATTAGCTAAGGCCGAGGCCAAAGCTGTGGAGATAGTCTTGCCTTTAGACCACATAGTCACTAATAATATAGAAGCAGCTTCTAATGTTGCAGTGACCACCGGGCAAGCTATAGGCCAGGGGTTTATAGGGGTAGATATCGGGCCTAAGACAATAAGCCTGTTTTGTGATAAAATAGCTAAAGCCAAAACCATTGTTTGGAACGGGCCAGTGGGAATTTTTGAAAATGATAAATTTGCCCGTGGTTCAAAAGAAATAGCTAAAGCTATTGCTGATTCAACGGCAACTTCAGTGATCGGCGGTGGCGATACTGCCGCAGCAGTAGCTAAATTTTCATTGAGCGATAAAATGTCACACATCTCAACCGGCGGCGGAGCATCTCTGGAGTATCTGGAAGGAAAAACCTTGCCGGGAATAGCGGCTTTAACAGATAAGTAAAGGAGTTTATTGATGCGGAGAACTTTGATTGCCGGGAATTGGAAGATGTATAAGACCATCTCCGAAGCTTTAGAATTAGTCAATAATCTAAAAAGAGAGTTGGTCGATCAGGATACGGTGGATGTGGTAATCTGTCCACCTTATACGGCCCTTTCGGAAGTTTCTGATATTTTGAATGGTTCAAATATCGGCTTAGGAGCTCAAGATTTGCACTGGGAGGAACAAGGGGCTTTTACCGGTGAAATTTCAGCGGCTATGCTTAAAGATGCCGGAGCAACTTTTGTGATTATCGGCCATTCCGAGAGAAGAAAATACTTTTTTGAAACCGACCAGTCAGTAAATAAAAAAATAATAGCTGCTCAGAGCAAAAATTTGACTCCAATAGTCTGCGTGGGGGAGACTTTAGAAGAGCGTGAGGAAAACCGGACTACTCAAGTAGTGGAGAAGCAGTTAAAGCAGGGCTTGAAAAATTTAAACCCGGAAAGTATCGAAAAATTGGTCATTGCCTACGAACCAGTTTGGGCTATCGGGACCGGCCGGACAGCCACGCCCGGCCAGGCAGAAGAAGTCCATGAGTTTATCCGCAACTGGATCAAAGCCGAATATTCAGAAGAGCTTTCTTCGGGATTAAGGATCCTTTATGGCGGCAGCGTAAAACCTTCGAACATCAAGGAGTTGATCGGTCAGCCGGATATCGACGGAGCCTTGGTCGGCGGGGCATCTTTGGAAAAGGACTCTTTTGCGGGGATAATAAGAAATGTCAAATAACCGTAGGGGCGGGTTTTAAACCCGCCCCTACATATATATGAGGAGATGACGTTATGTATAATGTTGTTTTAGTGATCCATGTTTTAGTAGCTCTCAGTTTGATCGGCATTATCCTTATCCAGCGCGGCCGCAGCGGCGGTTTAGTCGAAGCTTTAGGAGGCGTTGAGTCTATTTTTGGTACCAAGACCAGCTCTTTCTTTGTTAAATTGACCGTAGTCCTGGCCATTCTTTTCTTTATGACTTCTATTTCCTTAGCTTATATTTCCAAACAAAAAGGAAGGTCTTTATTTTCCGAAAAAGAAGCTGCGACCGTAGCCAGCCAGCAGCCGCAGGAAGAACCTTTGGCTTCTGGTAGTGCCAAACCGGTATCAGAACAGCCAAAACCCTAGAAGTGATTTTGAATTTTCTTGACACAACTATTGATTTATGTTAAAGTTAGAACTGATGAGAATCTTCTTGATCAGCCTCTTATTAATCTTTCCGATATTTGTTTCCCAGGCTACTGACTCTTATGCTGCAACAACTGTCAAGGGTGAAGCCCGGGTTTATCGGGACGAAGGCTACCGTCTTCAGTCAATGGGCGATTTAAAAGGCGCTTTGGCTTATTATCAGAAAGCTGTCCAGATGGACCCTTATTATGCCGAAGCCCGCAATGATTTAGGCGTGGTTTATGAAGCTCTTGGCGAAGATGATCAAGCCCTCAGGGAATACGAGGAAGTCATCAAAATAGACCCTAATTACCTGGCTGCATATACCAATTTGGCTTTTCTTTACGAAAAGAAAGGCGATGTAAAAAATGCTACTGAATATTGGAAAAAAAGGTATTTATTGGGCCAGGCCGGTGACTACTGGTGGGAAGTTTCCCGCCAACATCTGCTTAAATTAGGGACTTATCCTGAAGTGCGCAAAGAAATGCTTGAGGAAAGGGCAGCCCGCCTGTCCCGGGAATTTATTTATAAACGCGAGCAGGAACGTTTGAGGCTTGTTGAGGAAGCCAAGCTTCATTTTGATATTGGAAGCCGGGCTCTCAAACAAGGCGATGCCGAAGTGGCAGTCGCTGAGTTTAGGACGGTTCTTTCCCTGGATCCTCCCGATGAAGAATTGAAGAAGCAAGCCGGACGGCTTTACCAAGAAGCCGAACGGCTTTATCTAAGAAAAAAAGCTTATAGCGATACTAAGAGTGCTTTAGAATTTATTGCTAAAGATGATTATCTTTCCGCAGGAGAAAAGTTAAAAGACGCCCTGGATTCTGTTTTTCGTGTAGCTCAGTAGGGGTAAAACTTATTACCAGCCATTTAGCCTCATAAGCAATTAAAAAGAAAACGAGTTTAAAAGTTTTGGCTGCTATTTAGTCGGAAATTAACCGGTGAATTTTTAACTCCTAATGCCTAAAGATACGGTTTACCTTGTTGACGGCACCTCTTTGTGTTATCGTTCTTTCTTTGCGATCAAACTTTCTAATTCCAAAGGATTGCCTACCGGTTCAGTATACGGGGTGTACCAGACTTTAAAAAGGATCCTGGCTAAATCTAAACCCCTTTATATGGGTTTTTGTTTTGATGTTTCCCGTAAGACTTTCCGGCAGGAGAAGTTTAAAGAATATAAGATCCAACGTCCGCCTACACCCGATGACCTTAAATCCCAGATACCTTTGGTTAAGAAACTGGTTACTTATTTAGGTATAGTCATAGTGGAAAAGGAGGGTTTTGAGGCTGACGATGTTATAGCTTCGCTTTGCCAAAAAGCAGTCAAAGATGGGCACAAAGTTGTGATCGTGACTTCGGATAAAGACCTGATTCAGCTTATCGGAACCGACGGAGTCAGTATCTACAATTATCACAAGGATAGCTTTATCACCAAAGAAGATTTTATCCGGGAAAACCGGTTTCAACCCGAAGCGATCATTGACTACCTGGCTTTATGCGGGGATGCAAGCGATAATATCCCGGGAGCTAAAGGTATCGGTAAAATCGGGGCTGCCAAGTTGATCCGGGAATTCGAAACTGTGGAGAATATATTTAAAAATTTGGATAAACTTTCACCGAAGATGCAGGAAATATTCAAAATCAGTAAAGACAGTATTGCTTTAAGCAAAGAGTTAGTGACCCTCAAGGCTTGTGATATCGATTTAGACTGGCAGGGCCTTAAGATAGGCCCTGTCGACACTAAGGGCCTCTATGATTTGTTCGGGGAACTTGAGTTCAAGAGTTTTTTAAAGGATATTCCGGCTCCTTCTTTTAAAATAGATTTAGAAGTTAAAGACAGCGTTTGTCAGGAATCCCTGGAAAATTTGGTTAAAGAACCGCTGGCTTTGGTTGTCGAAAAGGGGCAAGTTTTTATTTATGACCCGGGTAAAAATCTTATTTATAAACTTAAAGCTTCCGGATTAAAAAATATTCTTGCCGATAGCTCGCTTAAAAAGATTTCTCATGGTTTTAAACAGGAAATTCTGGCCGCCAGCTCCCAGGATTTTGAAGGTATTTGGTTTGACACTAAGATCGCTGCTTATTTACTGGATTCGAATTTAGCTGATTACGAACTTGAGTCGCTGGTTTTCCGTTATCTGGGAAAACCGATCGAAAAAATACCGGTTGAATTTAAACCCTATTTTATTTACAAGCTTTACCGGCAATTTTCCGGTGAATTAAAGGATCAGGGTCTGGACAAGCTTTTTTTCCAAGTCGAAATGCCTTTGATCACTGTTTTAAGCCAGATGCAGGAACAGGGAGTCAGGGTCCAGATAAATATTTTAGAGGAATTATTGGAGAAGGTAGATGTGGAGATCGAAAACAGCAGCCAGGCTGTATTTAAAGAAGCCGGACATGAATTTAACCTGAATTCACCAAAACAATTGGCGGTGATCCTTTTCCAGGAGTTGGGGATCAAACCTTTAAAGAAGACCAAAACCGGTTATTCTACCAATGAAGCAGTTTTAGAGAGGCTGGCGCTTACTTATCCGATAGCGGCCTCATTGATCGAGCACCGCCATCTAAACAAACTTAAGAATACCTATATCGTCCCCTTGATTGAACAGGTTAAAGCCAACCAGGGAGTCTTGCATACTCAGTTTAATCAAACCGCTGCCGGTACCGGCCGGCTTTCCAGTTCTTCGCCTAATTTACAGAGCATTCCTCAAAAAGGAGAGTTCTCTGAAAATTTACGCCGGGCTTTTATTTCGGCATTTCCTCAAGGCTGTATTCTTTCCGGAGACTACTCTCAGATCGAACTGCGAATCTTAGCCCATCTTTCAGGTGATGATAATTTAATCGAGGCCTTTAGTCAAGATTTAGATATCCATACTCATACTGCCAGTTTGCTTTTCTCGGTAGGCCTGGATAAGGTTTCTGATTTAGAGCGTAACATTGCCAAACGGGTAAATTTCGGAATTATCTACGGCATGAGTTCCTGGGGTTTGGCTAAGGAGTTAGGAGTCGATAACATCCAGGCCCAAAACTTCATTGATGACTATTTCAAGCGTTATCCCAAAGTCCAGGAGTACATACAGAATATTCATAAACAAGTTAAAAAAACCGGTTTTGTGGAGACGATTTTAGGCCGCCGCCGCTACTTGCCTGAAGCTAAAAGCCCTAATTCTCAACTTCAGGAATTTGCTTTACGGCAGGCAGTCAATGCTCCGATCCAGGGTTCTTGCGCCGATATTATTAAGCTAGCCATGATTAAGATCAATAACCAGCTGATCCAGGATAAATTCCAGGCTAAATTGATAATCCAGATTCATGATGAATTGATTTTTGACCTTCCTCAAGATGAGCTTAAAAAAGTGTCGGCAATAGTCAAGGAAGGCATGGAAGGTAGTATAACTTTAAAAGTTCCGGTCCAGGTTAATCTGGAAGCCGGTAAAAATTGGGGCCAACTTAAGGAGGTTTAAGGAGATGAATGTAGTTTTTTGTTCTTCTGAGGTTTTTCCTTTTGCCAAGACCGGCGGTCTGGCCGATGTCAGCGGAGCCTTGCCTCAAGCTTTAGCCCGAAAAGGCTGTACGGTAAAAGTATTCCAGCCGCTGTATAAGAATATCAAGCCTGAAAAACTCTACGATGATTATGGTTTAACCCGGCTGGGAGGGGTAGATTTTTACTTTATCAAGAACGATGAATATTACCTGCGTGAAGGAATCTACGGTACGCCTAAAGGCGACTATCCCGACAATCTAGAGCGGTTTTCTTTTTTCAGCAAACAAGTGCTAGAAGTCCTTAAGAAAATTAATTTTTCTCCGCAGATAATTAACTGTAATGACTGGCAGACATCGATGGTCAATATTTACCTCAAGCTTCTTTATTCAAAGGAGCCACTTTTTGCTAAGACTAAAACGATTTTGACCATTCATAACCTTGCTTATCAGGGTTTGTTTGTGAGAGAAAAATACCCTTATCTGGGTATTTCTAAACAATATTTTACACCTCAATACCTGGAATTTTATGATAAGGTAAGTTTACTTAAAGGCGGAATAATCTTTTCAGACTTGGTGACTACGGTGAGCCCGACCTATGCCCGGGAAATCAAAACTCCTGCTTTCGGTTGTGGCTTGGAAGGGGTACTTAAGGAAAAGGGCAAGGACGTAGTTGGTATCCTTAATGCTATTGATTATGATGTTTGGGATCCGGCAAAAGACGATTACCTTTATAAGCGATACAGCCCGAACAATCTGGCCGATAAGGCGGTTAATAAAACTGCTTTGCAGAAAGAGCTTGGCCTCAAAGTAGACCAGGAGGCTTTCCTGCTTTCAATGGTAAGCCGTCTGGCCGAGCAGAAGGGTTTGGATATACTTTCCGAAGGATTAGATGAGATCCTGGGTAAATACCAGGTAGTCATCTTAGGTTTTGGCGAGGAGTGCTACCATACTATGCTGGGAGCCAAGGCTGATAAGTTTAAAGACTCATTTTCGCTTAACCTGAAATTTGACGAGTCTTTAGCCCATAAGATTTATGGGGCATCGGATGCTTTTTTGATGCCTTCGCGTTTTGAGCCTTGCGGGCTTTCGCAAATGATCAGTTATAAATACGCAACCGTTCCGATAGCCAATCATACCGGCGGTTTAGCCGATACGGTTATTGACGTAGTTGGCGGCGGCGGCGGCTTTGTGTTTAATAATTACTCAGCTTCGGATCTACTCTTGACTTTAGAAAGGGCACAGAGTTTATTTAAGAATAAAAGCCAGTGGCAGGAGATTTTAGAAAAAATAGTCAATTATAATTTTTCCTGGGAAGTTGCTGCTGGCCATTACTTAGATGTTTACAAGAGCTTGTCGACTTAATAAGAAAACCTTTTGATTTTTAAGATATGTTAGTTATAGCTTTAACCGGAAATCCTTCCAGCGGTAAAACATCAGTCCTTAAGCTGCTTAAGAAAAAAGGGGCTTTGGTGTTTGATGCCGATAAGAATATCCATGATTACTACCGGAATAAAAAAAGCCCGGTTTATAAAAAAGTGGTCAAAGCTTTTCCGGAAAGTCTATCTGGCAGCCGGATCTGCCGCCGCAAGCTGGCAAAAATAGTTTTTTCCGACCACCGGGAATTAGCCAAACTTGAGAAAATAGTTCATCCGGTAGTGATTCGGGATATGTTGGATTGGGTCAGTCTTGGCCGCCGCCAGGCCAAAAAAGTATTAGTTGCCGAGATCCCGCTTCTTTTTGAAAAAAAACTACAGGCTCATTTCGACATCATTATTTTGGTCAAGCTTAAACCGGCCCAGTATCGCCGGAGGCTGAATAAACTATACGGTTCCAATAAAGGTTTAGCTCTCAAGCGGCTTGGATTGATGAAGTCATTGGGAGAAAAAATAAAAGGGGTAGATTTCGTTATTGATAATAGCGAAAATATTAATCAGTTGAAGAAGGAGGTAGATTCATTGTGGAAAAAGCTAAAGGAAAAGTAAAAGTTAAGTCGGTTCAGGAAGATGGTACTATTGATATCGGTACCTTAAAAGAGATGAAGATATCCGAGCTTAACAAGCTATCAAAAAATCTCAATGTTAACGGGATCAGCGGAGCTAAAAAGCAGGATATGATTTTTAAAATACTGCAGGCCCAGGCTGAAAAACAGGGGTTGATGTTTGGAGACGGAGTGCTTGAGGTATTGCCGGAAGGGTTCGGGTTTTTAAGGGCAACTAACTATAATTATTTGCCTTCACCTGATGATATTTATGTTTCTCCTTCCCAGATCAGGAAGTTTTCCCTGCGGACCGGAGATACGGTTTCAGGCCAGATCAGGCCCCCCAAGGATAATGAAAAGTATTTTGCCCTGTTGAAAGTCGAAGCGGTGAACATGGAAAGTCCAGATGAGTCGCGTATCCGCATCCTCTTTGACAATTTAACGCCGATTTATCCTAAGGATAGGTTTATTTTGGAAACTGAGCCCAAAGAGGCTTCTACCCGGATTTTGGATATTCTTTGCCCGATCGGTAAGGGCCAACGCGGATTGATAGTGGCTCCGCCTTACAGCGGAAAAACAGTGCTGCTTCAGAAAGTAGCCAATGCCATCGTTAAGAACTATCCGGAAGTGATCCTTATGGTTTTGCTTATTGATGAGCGCCCGGAAGAAGTAACTGAAATGAAAAATACGGTCAAAGGGGAAGTCATCAGCTCGACTTTTGATGAACCGGCCCAAAGGCACGTTCAAGTTGCCGAAATGGTTATCGAGAAAGCAAAAAAGTTGGTTGAGCATAAAAAAGATGTGGTTATTCTTCTTGACAGTATGACCCGCCTAGCCAGGGCTTATAACTTGGTTGAGCCGCACTCAGGGAGGATTCTTTCCGGCGGTATTGATTCCAATGCTTTGCATAAGCCGAAAAGATTTTTTGGAGCAGCCCGGGCCCAGGAAGAAGGAGGATCCTTGACTATCATTGCTACCGCTTTGATTGATACTGGGTCACGTATGGATGATGTGATTTTTGAAGAATTTAAGGGAACCGGCAATATGGAAATCACTCTTGACCGCAGCATCTTCCAGCGCCGGATCTACCCGGCTATAGACATTAAGCGTTCCAACACCCGCCGGGAAGAACTGCTGATACATCCGGATGAGCTGCAAAGAATTTGGGTGTTGCGCAAAGCTTTGAATGAGCTGAGTTCAGTGGAAGCCCTGGAACTTTTAGTCGAGAGGTTGTCAAAAACCAAAAATAATGTAGAATTTTTATTGACCCTTAATAAATAAGGGCGGTACTCCGCCCCTGCACAAGTAGGAGGTTAAAGATGAAGGAGAAGACGCATCCTAAGTATGAACCGGCAACCATAATGTGTGCTTGTGGTAATGTGGTTCATACCCGTTCGACCAGGAAATCGATCAATGTGGAAATTTGCTCAAATTGCCACCCTTTTTTTACCGGTAAACAAAAGTTTGTTGATTCCGAAGGAAGGGTAGACAAATTCTTGAAGAAATACAAAAAAAATAAATGATCAATTTCGACAAGCTAAGGCAGGAATACGAAACAATAGCCAAAAAACTCTCCTCGCAGGATTCGGTAAAAAATCGCCAGGAGTATACTGTTTTGGCTAAGCGCTATTCGTATCTGGAGAAATTGCTTAAGCTTTCCGAGATTCGGCAAAAGTATTTGCAGGAGAAGGAACATCTGACAGCTATTACCAGGGATAACTCTGAATCTGAAGAGATGCGGTCTATGGCTCAAAGCGAGCTTGGAGAGATTCAGATAAAGTTAGCTAAAGTCGAAGAGGAAATCGAAGAGAAGCTTTTTGAAGGCGATGATTCTGACCGGGATATAATAATCGAGATACGTTCAGCCGCCGGAGGAGAAGAGGCGGCTTTATTCGTAGGCTCTTTATTCAAGATGTACTCCCGCTACGCTGATTCCAAAGGCTGGAAACAGGAGGTTTTGAGTTCAAGCCCCACTGAGATTGGAGGTTTTAAAGAAGTTGATTTTTCGTTGAAAGGCCAAAAAGTATTCAGCCGCCTTAAATTTGAAAGCGGAGTCCACCGGGTCCAGAGGGTTCCGGTTACTGAAGCCGGGGGAAGGATACATACTTCAACGGTTACAGTAGCGGTTCTGGTTGAACCTAAGGAAGTCGAGCTTAAAATAAACCCCGAGGACCTGAAAATAGACACTTACCGGTCTTCGGGAGCCGGCGGCCAGCATGTAAATGTTACTGATTCGGCAGTGCGAATAACTCACCTTCCCAGTGGAGTAGTCGTGGCTTGTCAGGATGAACGTTCGCAGATCAAAAACCGGGCCAAGGCTTTGCGGATTATCAAAGCCCGGATCATGGAAAAAATGCTGCGCGATGAAGCTGACAAGATGACTCAAAACCGGCGGATCCAGGTAGGGACCGGAGAACGAAGTGAAAAGATACGTACTTATAATTTTCCCGAACGAAGAGTCACTGACCACCGGATAAATTTCACGCTTTACCGGCTGGAAGAAGTTTTAGAAGGGGATCTGGACGAAATCATCACTGCCCTGGTTCAAGCCGAGAGAAAGAAGGTTTACGAGGCTAGAGGTTTAACCTAAAAGTATGAACGAAACAATTTTTAACCAGCGGGACTTACGTTTTTTGGCAAAAAACTCTTTAGACCAAGATGCTGTTGAGCTGGATAAGATAAAGCGATCTTACGCCCAGGGCATGCCCCTGGCGTATATTTTAGGTAAAGAGGAGTTTTTTGGTTATGAATTCACGGTTAACCCATCGGTTTTGATCCCCCGTCCGGAGACTGAACTGATCGTGGAGAAAGCCCTAGAGATAATCAAATCGGATAAGTTAAATTCAGTGCTGGATTTATGCTGTGGCTGCGGAAACATTGCTATCGCTATAAAAAAATCAACCCAGAGCCAACTTAGAGTTTTTGCTTCCGATTTAAGTCTTGAGGCGCTAAGGATAGCTAAAATAAACGCCGATAGACACAAGGCTGAGATTGGTTTTATCCAGTCAGATTTATTAACTGGCCTAAGGGGTGAGTTTTTTGATATAATTGTGAGTAATCCTCCCTATGTTGAGGATGAGAGCATAAAGGGTTCTCTTAGCTATGAACCCCGGACTGCCCTATCGGGAGGAGTTGACGGCTTAGAGGTCATTAGAAAGATAACTGGGCAAGCCGATGGTTGTTTAAAGGAAAAAGGCTATTTGATTATTGAGATTGGATACCAGCATAAGGATAAACTTAAAGATCATATCGATAACCTTGGTTTGTACAGGATAGTCGACTGGATTAAAGATTATTCAGGCCATTTTCGGGGAATAGTTTTACAGAAAAATGGATAAATTTGTAATTTATCAATCTAAACTTTTCGGTTCAGTAAGGGTGAGCGGTTCTAAAAATGCCGCTTTGCCGATCATCGCGGCGACCATCCTGACAGATGAAGAGTGCGTTATCCACAATGTTCCGGATCTTCGGGATATCCAGACCATGCTAGCGATTTTGCAGAGCCTGGGTAAAAGCGTTGAGTTTAAAAACGGCACTCTGACCATCGGTTCAAAACCCAATAAATCCTTTTTGGCTCCTTACCGTTTAGTCAAGACTATGAGGGCTTCTTTTTGTTTTTTAGGCCCCTTGTTAGCTAAACGCAAAAAAGCCAAAGTAGCTTTGCCCGGCGGCTGTATTATCGGGCCGCGGCCGGTAGACCTACATATCAAAGGTTTAAGGGCCCTGGGCGCCGAGATATTTATTCAGAACGGTTACTGTCATGCCCAGGCTAAAGAGCTGGTTGGCCAGCATATTTATTTAGGCGGGGCTTTTGGGTCTTCAGTGCTTGCTACCGATAATGTATTGATGGCAGCTGTTTTGGCCAGCGGCGAAACTATAATCGAATATGCAGCCTGTGAGCCGGAGGTAGAAGCTTTAGCTTTATTTTTAAAGAAGATGGGTGCTGATATTAACGGGATCGGTTCCCCGGTTTTAAGGATAAAAGGGGTAAAAAGCCTTTTTGGATGTGAATTTACGATCATACCTGACCGAATCGAAGCCGGAACCTTTATCGCTGCCAGTCTGGCTACGCGTTCTAAATTGACTATAGAAGGAGCGAATCCTTTTCATCTGACTTCAGTCCTGGAAACTGCCAGAAGGATCGGAGCCAAGATCAATATCGGTCCTGACTTTTCAATTGAGATCAACCCCACCAGTAATTTAAAGCCGGTCAACATAACCACTTTGGCTTATCCGGGATTTCCCACTGACCTTCAGGCCCAATTTATGGCTTGTCTTTGCCTGGCTAGCGGGATATCTTTGATTACCGAGAAAATTTATCCTGACCGGTTCATGCACGTGCCTGAGCTTAACCGCATGGATGCTTCTATCCAGCGTAGCGGCCCTTACGCTATTATTGAGGGTAAAGATAAACTTTGCGGCGCTGAAGTCATGGCTTCGGATTTGAGGGCTTCGGCAGCTTTGGTTTTAGCCGGCCTTACCGCCGAAGGAAAAACTCAAGTTTTAAGGGTTTATCATATCGATAGGGGTTATGAACAGATAGAACATAAATTTAGAAAATTGGGAGCTAAAATCAAGAGAGAAAAGCAGTGAAAGTTTTAATGATCGATAACTATGACTCTTTCACTTATAACCTGGTTCAATATTTCCAAGAGCTGGGAGCCGAAGTCAAAGTCTTCAGGAATGACAAGGTCAGCCTGGCTGGTTTAAAAAAAATCAAATTCGACTGTTTAGTCGTCTCTCCCGGCCCCGGCCAGCCTAAAGATTCCGGGATTAGCTGTACAGCCATCAGTTATTTTTATAAAAAGGTTCCGATTCTGGGAGTTTGCTTGGGGCATCAATGTATCGGCTATTGTTTCGGCGCCCGGATCAAGCGGTCAAAGAAGATTATGCACGGTAAGACCTCAGATATTTATCACGATCGGCGGGATATCTACAGGGGGGTTAAAAATCCTTTTTCGGCAACCCGTTATCACTCTCTGATAATCGATAAAAAGAGTTTACCGGAAAATTTAACTGTCACGGCCCAGACCAAAGATGGTATAATAATGGGGGTAAAACTTAAAAATTTTCCTCTCTACGGAGTGCAGTTTCATCCCGAATCTATTTTGACCAAAGAAGGAAAACAAATTCTAAAGAATTTCCTTAAACTATGATCAAAGAATCAATTGCCAAGCTAGTCATTGGAAAAGACCTTGATTTTCAGGAAACCAAAACAGTTTTTGAGGAGATCTTTGACCATCGGGCCGGCAGCTCTCAAATCGCCGCTTTTCTTACAGCTTTGAAAATGAAGGGAGAAAACGAAGCTGAGATCCTGGCGGCAGCCACGGTTATCCGCAGCCGGGCCGTTAAGATCAAGCTTGATCAGGGGTTCCTTGAGCCGTCGGAAAACCGTCCCTTAATCGATACTTGCGGTACCGGGGGTTCAGGCCTAAATAAGTTTAATATCTCTACGGCGGTTGCTTTTGTGGTAGCAGCCGCAGATGTTTTGGTAGCCAAGCATGGCAATAAAGCTATGTCTTCTTCCTGCGGCAGCGCCGATGTTTTGGAAGCTTTGGGGATCAATATCATGGCTGACCCTGCAGTGATGAAGGAAGCTTTAAAGACAGTAGGCATTGCTTTTTTATACGCGCCGCTTTACCACCCGGCTTTAAAAGAAGTAGCCCAGATAAGAAAAGAGATAGGCATCCGGACGATTTTTAATATCCTGGGCCCGCTTTGTAACCCGGCCGGAGCCGAGTACCAACTTTTGGGAGTTTACAGTTCGAAGCTAGCCGTTCTTTTAGCCAGGGTTTTAAAACAGCTGGGGCTTAAGCGGGGCCTGGTGGTTTACGGTAAAGATCTAAAAGATGAGATATCCTTAAGCGGCCCGACCCAAGGTTACTTTTTAAATAAGCGTAAAATAACCAAGTTAACTCTTTCGGCATCGACTTTTGGTTTAAAAAAAGTTGTCGCCGGGGATCTATTGGTTAACAGCCCGGCTGAATCAGCCCAGGTTATCAGTCAAGTCTTAGCGGCTAAAAAAGGCCCTTGCCGGGATATAGTCTTGGCTAATGCTTCGGCTTGTTTTTATGTTTTAGGTAAGGTTTCTAATTTTAAACAGGGAGTTTCCTTGGCTGGAGAGCTTATTGACAGCGGGAAAGCCAAGGCCAAATACCGGCAATTCAGAGATTTTTTAAAAAGCCATGCATAAGACTTTATCGCTTATCCTGGAAGCCAAGAAAAAACGGGTTAAAGTATTGCGTAAAAACCGCGAAGCTTTCCTGTCATTAGTCAAGAAAGCTCACCCGCCGCTGTCATTTAAAGAAGCCATAAAGCGTGAGGGAAAGATCTCTTTCATCGCTGAGATCAAACAGGCTTCGCCTTCAGCCGGGATTTTACGTAAAGATTTCTCGGCCTTGGACCTGGCTAAGTTGTTTAAAAAAGGCGGTGCCAATGCTATTTCAGTGCTCACTGAGGAAGATTTTTTCCTAGGTAAGATCAACTATATCGAGGAGATCAGGAAAGAAATCGAACTGCCGATTTTACGGAAAGATTTTATTATTGATGAAGTCCAGATTCTAGAGTCCCGGGCTGTGGGAGCTGATGCCGTACTTTTAATAATGGCTATTTTAGAAGAAGCTAAAGCCAAAGAACTTTATCAATTCAGTAAAAGCCTGGATATGGATGTATTGATCGAGGTTCACAGCGAGAAAGAGTTGAAGAAAGCATTGAATATGGGTGTTGAGATTATCGGGATAAATTCCCGGAATCTGCATACTTTCGAAGTGAATAATGAACGCCATAAAAAGCTTATTCCCTTTATCCCGGAAGGAATCATAAAGGTTTCCGAAAGCGGCATCAAGACCTTGAAAGACATGCTGCTGTTAAAAGGCCTGGGGGCTGATGCGGTTTTGGTCGGAGAGGCTTTGATGGTGGCCGATAATATAGAAGAAAAACTTAAAGAGTTGAATATTGACGCTTAAACAATGATCAAGGTAAAGATTTGCGGGATCACTAATTTAGAAGATGCTTTGATGGCTTCCTATTTGGGGGCCGATGCCCTAGGCTTTATTTTTTCTCCTAAAAGCCCCCGTAGCCTAGCTCCTGCCGCTGCCGAAAAAATCATAGCCGGTCTCGATCCTTTGGTGACAAAAGTAGGAGTGTTCCTCGATCAGGACCAGGCTGAAGTTTTAGAGATTGCTTCTAGGCTTAAATTAGATGTTGTTCAGTTCCACGGAAAAGAAAAGGCAGCCTATTGTAATTTTTTCACCAAGAGATTTAAGGTGATCAAGGTATTTTTTCCCGAAGACCGCCCTTACCAAAAAACGATCCGCAGTTATAAGGTTGACGCTTTTATGTTCGACATAAAATATGAGCAAAAAATAAAGGGCTCAAACCGGCTTTCCGGTCTGGATTTAGATGAGATTGCTTCACTGATTAAAAGCGGGAAAAGAGTGGTTATTTCCGGAGGGCTTAATTCGGTAAATGTCGGCCAAATAAAGAAGTTTAAACCTTACTGTTTAGATGCTGCCAGCGGTTTAGAAAAACTGGTGGGTAAAAAAGACGGACAGTTAGTCAAAGAGTTTATAAGAAAGGTTAAATCATGAAACTACCCGATAAAAAAGGATATTTCGGCCAGTTCGGAGGAAAATACGTTCCGGAAACCCTCTCGGTTTGTCTTAATGAGCTGACCATTGCTTATCAGAAATATAAAAAAGACAGTGGTTTCAAAAAGAAGCTGGATTTCTACCTGCGCGAATATGCCGGCCGGCCTACAGCCTTATATTTTGCCGAACGCCTTAGTAAACACCTGGGTCTGAAGGTTTATTTAAAAAGAGAAGACCTCCTACATACCGGCGCTCATAAGATCAACAATGCTTTAGGCCAGGCTCTTTTGGCAAAGTTTATGGGTAAACCGAGAGTTATTGCTGAAACCGGAGCCGGCCAGCACGGAGTTGCCGTAGCTACGGTTTGTTCGCTGCTTTGTCTAGAATGCGATATTTATATGGGCCAGGCCGATATCCAGCGCCAGGCGATGAATGTTTTACGGATGAAAGTTCTTGGGGCCAGAGTGATACCGGTTAAAAGCGGCTCTAAGACTTTAAAAGATGCCTGTAATGAAGCTTTTCGTGATTGGGTGACTAATGTAAGGAATACTTATTATCTTTTGGGTTCAGTAGTCGGGCCGCATCCTTATCCGATGATGGTCAGAGATTTTCAGGCAGTGATTGGCCGGGAAGCCCGAGCTCAAATTTTAAAAAAACAAGCCAAGCTTCCTGATTACTTGCTGGCTTGCGTCGGAGGCGGGTCAAATTCCCTGGGGCTTTTTTACCCTTTTTTTAACGATCGAAAAGTAAAGTTTATCGGTGTGGAAGCTGCTGGTTTTGGTTTGAGCGGCCTTCATTCAGCGACCTTAGTCAAGGGAGGGGTGGGAGTTTTCCAGGGTTCACGTTCATATGTATTGCAGGATAAATTCGGCCAGATCAAAAACGCCCATTCAATAGCTCCCGGGCTTGATTATCCGGGAGTGGGGCCGGAACATTCTTATTATAAAGCCAGCCAACGAGCCCAATACCTGGCAGTCGGGGATGCCCAGGCTTACCAGGGCTTTAAGCTTCTGTCGCAGCTGGAGGGGATAATCCCGGCTTTAGAGAGCTCCCACGCTGTTTATTATTTAAACCAGTTAGCCAAGAAACACAAAGGGAAAACAGTGATCGTCTGCCTTTCCGGCAGAGGCGATAAAGATTTGGATATTATTAAACATTATGAGGCTGAAAGAAAAATTTAACCAGTTAAAAAAACAAGGCCGCAAGGCTTTTATCGCTTATGTTCCTTTTGGCTTTCCTGAACCGAAGCTGACCAAGCCGATCTGCTTGGCTTTAGCCAAAGGCGGCGTTGATATAATCGAGCTGGGCATTCCTTTTTCTGACCCTTTAGCCGACGGCCCGATCATTCAACAGGCAACAGCCAAAGCTTTAGCTGCCGGAGCCAACCTGGATAATTTTTTCGGCACCCTTAAAGAGTTAAGCAGTTCATTGACCATACCAATAGTGATCATGACTTATTACAACCCGGTTTTTAAATACGGTTTGGAGCGGTTTTTAAAGAGACTAAAAAGTCACCGGGTCTGCGCCACTCTGATCGTAGATCTGCCGATAGAGGAAGCCGGCCAGTATCTAAAATCGGCAAGAGGCCTTGGTGTGGATACGGTTTTCTTTGTTACCCCGACCACTGACCAGAAAAGAATGCGCAAGATCATAAACCGTTCACGAGGATTCATCTACTATATTTCAGTTACCGGGATAACCGGGCCTAAAAATATCGCTTATCGTTCGGTAGCCAGGCAGGTAGAATTTTTGAAGAAGATCTCCCCGCTGCCGGTCTGCGTTGGTTTCGGGATCCATTCGGCCGAGCAGGTTCGCGCGGTCAATGAATTTTCCGACGGGGCAATAGTCGGAAGCGCCCTGGTCGAGTTTATCGATAAGAATTACCGCAAAAAAGGCTTTTTAAACACCCTCGCGGCATATACTTCAAAGTTATGCATGAAATAATCCCGGTCAATGACCTCAAACTTATTTTTTCCCGCCTGGAAAACCGGGAAACCGCTTCTTTAGGGATCTATTTACGTGTCGGCTCGCGTCTTGAACCCAAAAAGATCAAAGGTATAGCTCATTTTCTCGAGCATATGGTTTTTAAAGGCAGCAAACATTATTCGCACCGTAAGATAAAGCAGGAAATCGAAGGCCGCGGTGGTTTTCTTAATGCCTACACCTCTCAGGAAACTACAGCTTATTACGCTAATTTTTTAAAAAAAAACTTCACTAAAACCCTGGATATCCTTTTAGATATGGTTAAACAGCCTCTTTTTAAGCCTGGGGATATCGATAAAGAACGCAGGGTCATCCTGCAGGAAATCAAGATGTATAATGATCTTCCTTCGGCCCGGGCAGCGACTCTTCTTGAAGGTTTACTTTGGAAGGGCCACTCTTTGGGTCAAGACGTGATCGGCCAGACTCAAAGTGTTAATAAGATAGCCCGTAGCGACCTGGATAATTTTCGAAACAAGTATTACCTGCCGGCTAATATGGTTATTTCTTTTTGCGGGGCAATTTCCCGGGATGATGTGTTAAGAGATATCAAGGCCCGGACCGATAAAACCAGAAGAGAGGTTGATTTAGAGATTTCTAAACCGGAAAGTCTGCGGGGTTTGCATATAGCCAGCGAAAAAAAAGACTTAGAACAGTCGCATCTCTGCATCGGTTTGCGGGCTTTACCTTGGATGAGTCCGCAGCGTTTGGTTTTACGTTTGATTAATATTATTTTGGGGGCAAATATGAGCAGCCGTTTGTTTGAAGAGTTACGCGAGAAAAAGTCACTTTGTTATGATATTTCTACAGAAGTGCGTTCTTATCATGACAGCGGCGCTTTTATGATTCATCTAGGCCTGGAAGCTTCCAAGATCACCCTAGCTCTTAGTACTATTTTAAGAGAGCTGACCAAGTTAAAAGTGAGGCAAGTGGGGCCGGGAGAACTTTCCCGGGCTAAGGATTATCTTACTGGCCAGATGGCTATGGGTTTAGAAATACCTCAAGGCCGGATGGAGCATTTTGCCCAGAGTTACCTTAACCTTGGAAAAATCAATACTTTCCCGGAGTTAAAAAAGTCGATTCAGGCGGTGTCTGCCGGACAGATAAAGCAGCTGGCTGAAAGAATATTTAACTTTGATAACCTTTGCGTTTCTTGTGTCGGTAACCTCAAAGAGGATACCGAAGCCAGAATAAGGAATTTACTCTCTTAGCTATGGCTACTCTCAAAAAACCCCCGAAACTTAAAGGAAAACTTTCGCTAATCTCGGCGATCATTGCCGAAAAAAAGGCTCAAAACATAGCTATTTTGGATGTCCGTAGCTTAAGCGGCCTTTGCGATTATTTTATCATTTGTTCCGGAGATTCGACCACCCAGGTAAGGGCGATTTACCAGGAGACAGTCAGGGCTTGCCGAAAAAAAAAGATCGATATCCAACATTGTGAAGATGATTTTTCCGGCCAGTGGATCCTGGTTGATTTTTTCGATATTGTCTTACATATATTTTTTGCCGAGGCCAGAGAATTCTACAATCTTGAATATTTATGGAGCCAGGCAAAAAAAGTTCCTTTGGATAACCAGCCTTAGTAAAAACTTCTCTCAAGCATCCAATCCGGCGATTCTAAAAAAATAAAAAAAATCGCGAAAAACTATTGACAATCTCTGTAATTTTGTTAAATTAATAGAGAAGGATGTTTATAGAGTCGTTTGATTCAAAAAGGAGGTGATCCAGATGGCAAAGAAGAAAAAAGCAGCAAAGAAGAAAAAGACAGCAAAGAAAAAGAAAAAATAAGCACGCGATAAAGGTTAGATAAACCTTTGTTCACAGCTTCTTACGAATAAAAAACATCAATGAGAATTAAGCCCCGCGTTCCTAACAGGACGCGGGGTTTGCTTTTATCGACCGGGAAAAGTTTAGAATAGCTTAAAAAGGCTTGATAATATTAGCTTTTTTAATTGAAGCCCGCCTTCAACCAGCCGTTTAGATTCTACTTAAAAGAAAATAACTTTGTGTTATAATAACGGCATGTTTACCGGGATAATAAAAGAAGTTGTTAAAATAACAACGCTCACTAAAAAATCTGCTCTGACTGTGATCGGGGTTAACTCTAAATTGATTTTTCCTCAAGCCGAAATCTCCGATAGCATAGCCGTAAACGGCACCTGTCTGACTTTAAGCCGAAAAAGTAAGGGTGAACTTTTTTTTGACGCTATTGCCCCGACTATAAAGGTTACCAATTTAAAATATCTTAAAAGGGGCGACTATGTTAATTTAGAACCGGCTCTGGAGCTTAAGGAAAAAGTCGGCGGCCATTTTGTCCTGGGCCATGTAGATGCAGAATTGAAGTTACGGCGGTCAATTGCCCGGGGAAACTATTGGCAGCTGGAGATAGAACTTCCGGCACGTTTCCGGACAAAAGTTGTTGTCAATGGTTCGATTGCCGTAGAAGGGGTCTCTTTGACTGTAAAAAAAATTTCAGGGGTTGTTTTTACTGTTGACATTATTCCCTTTACCTATAAAAATACTACTTTGCAGTATAAGCGGCCCGGGGCCCGGTTGAATGTCGAGTTTGATTATTTATTGAGCAATAAAGGCATCTCCGCCTAACGGCGTCGATGCCGAAAATTTTTCTTAAAAAATTTTCGGGGGGTAGCGCAGCTCGGCTAGCGCGCAACGTTCGGGACGTTGAGGCCGTGGGTTCAAATCCCACCCTCCCGATTCTGCTTCGTCCCAGGATCCTAAAAATACCTTTTAATTATTGATTTTTTGATTGAAAAATAACGTCTATAGTATATACTAATATATATATTATTTTTCCTTTATATCCATTTGATTTATAACTAAAAAGGGTATTCATGCTGACATTTCTTGGCCTTGATTGGGGAGGAACCTATATAAAAGCCGGTTTGGTAAATCAAAGAGGAGTGATCCTTAAAAAAAAGGTCTATTCGTCTTTGGATCTACGCAAACCCAAAGCTTTCATTAAAAACCTGGAGTCTTTGTTGTTCGATTTCAAAAGTCCGACCATGAGGGCTATCGGTATCGGGGCTCCGGGAATGATTAATGTTCGCAAAGGGTTTATTTATTACCTGCCTAATATACCGGGGTGGGAAAATTACCCCTTAAAAGAGGTTTTAGAGAAGCGTCTCAAGCTGCCGGTAGTTGTTGACAATGATGCTAATGTTTTTGGCTTAGCTGAAGCCCGCTGCGGAGCAGCTAAAGGACTTACTCAGGCTATTTTTTTAACTCTTGGTACTGGTTTGGGCGGAGCGGTGCTGGTGGAAAATAAACTTTTAAGAGGGAGGACCAGTGCGGCTGAATTGGGCCATGTGCCGATAAGTTTAAACGGCCAGGCTTGCGGTTGCGGTTCGAGAGGCTGCATCGAAACCTACGTCGGGAACAATTACTTGTTAAAGCGGTACCGACAGCTTAAGAAAAATAGTAAAGTCAGTGAAGTTAAGGAAATATTCCAGAGAGGCCTTCGCGGTGAAAGGGAGGCCTTGCTGGTCTGGAAGGAGTTTTCAATGACTCTGGGTAAGTTTTTATCGGGAATGATCAATGTTTTTAATCCCCAGGCTATTGTTTTTGGCGGGGGAGTTTCCGGAGCCTTCCGTTTATTTAAGCCTTTGGTTTTAGAGGTAATAAGAAAAGAGGCGATGTGGCCGCAGACTCGGGAGTTAAAGCTCTTGAGAGCAAGGCTTAAAAACCCGGGCATAATCGGCGCGGCTATTTTAGCCAAAGAATACCTTGAAGGCAAATGATCCTGACTAATATGAAAAAACTGCTTATTTTTACGATTCTTTTGATTCCTTTTTCGCTGTTTTCTCAGGATCAAAGTGTTGAGGCCTCCGGGCAGGAACTTACAGTAGAGCCAACTGTTACCAGCCAGCCTTTGGATGATGATGCAGCCGATTCATCAGAAAAAGAAGCGGTTTCCGGAGATGAGAAAATACCGGTGATCGTTGATGCCGATGAAATAGATTTCCAGCGCCAGGCCGGTAAAGTCTTTGCCAAGGGCAACGTGAAGATGTCCCATAAAGACGTTCAGCTTTTTTGCGACGAAGGGATATTTGATGTTAATAGTAATATCGCCTATATCAACGGCAATGCCAAGGTGATCCGAGACCAGACAGTTCTTTACGGCGAAAATATAGTTTACAATTTTAATACTTACGACGCTCAAGTATCGGACATCCGGGTTGAGGATAGCCCTTTCTACGGTAATGCGCCGCAAGGCGATAAGATCGGCCAGGAAAAGTTTATTTTAAAAGACGGCTATATTACCACTTGTGATCTGACCCAGCCGCATTATCGCATGGTTTCCAAAAGTATAACTATCTATCCCGGTGACAAGGTGGTGGCCAGGAAGGTAGTTTTAAAAGTCGGTAATGTCCCGGTTTTTTATATTCCTTATTTTTCCCAGTCTTTAAAAGATAAGTCTTTTCCGATAGAGGTGGTTCCCGGAAGAAACGATGAATGGGGATACTTTATGCTTAGCCGTTGGAGATACCAGCTTAATTCAGAGCACAAAGATTGGTTTAGTATCGATTGGTATGAAAAAAGAGGCTGGGGTTTTGGAGTCATCCATAAGATGGAGAGTAAAAAATTAGGCAATGCTTTGGCTAAATACTACTTGTTACAGGATAAGCTTTATCAGATCGGTAAGCGTAACAGCCTTTTTGAAATTCATGGCGATCGTTCCGGTAAAGCCGATAAATATCTGGAGGACGACCGTTACAAAGCTGAACTCTCCTACGACGGAGAGTTTTTTGATGATTTATCGGTAATTGCCGAATTTCACAAATTTTCCGATGAATATTTCGTCAAAGATTTTTTTGAAGAAGAGTATGAAGCTAACCCTACTCCCCGAAGCTATATTCTCCTTCGACAGCCGTTAAGTTATTCTTCTTTGTCGCTTTTGGCCCAGAAGCGGGTCAACCGTTACGAGACGATGAGTGAATATCTTCCTCAGCTGGATTACAACTTTTTTAGCCAGCAGTTAGGCGACAGTAAATTTTATTTCGGATTTAATGAAATCTTAGGAAATCTTACTAAAAAGACGGCTAATTCAGATCTCGATGACGATGCTTTCCGGTTTTATTCCAAGAAAACCTTGAATTATTCCGATCAGTTAAAGTGGCTCAGTATCGGCCCCTGGGCTGCCTTAACCTCGGTATATTATTCCAAAAATTCCTTTGGTGATCCGGATATTATCAGGATCGGTTTTTCCAGCGGAGCCAGCTTAAGCACCAGGTTTTATCGGATTTTTAATGTTGACTGGGATTTGTTCGGTGAAGAAGTCACAAAGGTACGCCACCTGGTAACTCCCGAAGTGAACTATAGCTATGCTCATGAGCCTACGGTTTCTGACAGCCATATTTTTCAATTTGACGGCTATGATTCCCTGGCCCGTTCAGAAACAGTCAGTTTTGCCCTGAAAAATAAATTGCAGGTCAGGACCAAAGAAGATGAAAAATGGGATTTTGTTTATTTTAGCCCGGCCTTAAACTATACCATCCACCCTGAAGGGGCAGACAGCCGTTTTACTACTGTAACCGGAAATTTAGAGATTTATCCTACCGAAAACCTTTCTCTAAGAAGCGATGTTACCTATGACGTTGATTCAGACGGCTCCGGCAAGAGAAGAATAACTTCTTTCAACCTCGATTTTACTACCAAGGGTAAATACAAAGTATTTGAATCCGGAAAAGAGATAGAGAAAGAGAAGTATTCTTTTACCTATGGCCATCGCTACACTCGCGTAAGCGATACCCAGGGGATATTCAATATTTCTTATCAGTTAACTCCTAAGGTAAAATTAGGAAGCTATTGGCGTTATGAATATAACCGGGGCGATCTTTTTGAACAGCAGTATAAAATCAGTACTGACTTGCATTGTTGGTGGTTTGACTTTGGTATGGATGCGAAAAAAACCAGTGTGGGAGGCCAAAATTACACTTTTTGGTTTGAATTTCGTTTGAAAGCCTTTCCGGATCTAAGCATATCGTTTGATGCGATGCAGGAGAATGCAAAATCTAGCTATTACGATTAAATAACTTAACTAAAAAATGAAAGCAAAATCAGATAAAAAAAACACTAAGAAGTATAATATTTGTGTTGTTGGGGCTGGCCACGTAGGCCTGGTAGCCGCGGCTTGTTTTGCCAAGCTGGGCCATGCGGTAAGCTGTGTAGACAGCGATCTAAGAAGGATCAAAGCTTTAAAAAATAATAAGATGCCTTTTTATGAACCGGATTTGGAGTGTTTAGTGAAAAAAGGCGTCAAAGAAAAAAATTTATCTTTTTTGACTTCTTTGGTCGAAGGGGTCAGAAAAGCTCAAGTGATTTTTATCGCCGTGGGCACTCCTCCTCAAAAGGATGGTTCAGCTGACCTTAGCTCTGTAGAGAATGTCGCCCAGGTGATAGCCGGTAACCTTAATTCTTACAAGTTAATAATCAGTAAATCTACGGTACCGGTTCAGACCGGAAAGAAAATCAAGGAAACCATCTCCCGCTATAAAAAAAGCAGCCAAAATTTTGAAGTTGCCTCAAACCCTGAGTTTTTAAGAGAAGGCAAAGCGATCTATGATTTTTTTTATCCTGACCGGATTGTTATCGGAGTAGAATCAAGTACAGCCGAACATATCTTGCGGGATATTTATTCAAAAGTCGATGCCCCGATAATAGTTACCGATGTTAATACTGCCGAACTGATAAAACATGCTTCCAATTCTTTTTTGGCCACTAAGATATCGTTTATCAATGCGGTTTCCCGGATCTGCGATTTAGCCGGAGCTGATATCATCAAAATTACCCAAGCCATGGGTATGGATAAAAGGATCGGCCGGGATTTTTTAAATGCCGGGATAGGTTACGGAGGTTTTTGTTTTCCTAAAGACCTCGAAGCTTTCTCCTATATTTCTAAAAAACTCGGGTATGATTTCGATCTTTTAAAGGAAGTCAAAAACATCAATGAAGGCCAGCGAAAAAATTTTGTAGAAAAGGTAAAGGAACGCCTTTGGATCATAAAGAATAAAAAAATAGCAGTTTTGGGGCTGGCTTTTAAGCCGGATACTGATGACATGCGGTTTGCGCCTTCAGTGGATATTATAAATTTTTTCTTAAAAGAAGGGGCTCATCTAACCCTCTATGACCCGCAGGCAAAACCTGAGGCGGTAAAACTTTTC
>Ga0180009_10000885_pt1 | contig 38245 bp, 35 predicted proteins | sample OS_PC_MetaG_FD_123537 | JGI IMG/M metagenome (GOLD analysis project Ga0180009, IMG submission 123537) | Groundwater microbial communities from the Aspo Hard Rock Laboratory (HRL) deep subsurface site, Sweden - OS_PC_MetaG | ecosystem: Environmental > Aquatic > Deep subsurface > Groundwater... | reverse complement strand
GCAATAACCCCCAGGACCACATAGAGTGGTCGCCACACATGTTTTTTCACAAACACACCTCCCTGGCAATCTGGCTCCTGCCGCCTGAACAGAGCGGTTTTAGCTTTTGCTTGGCTACGGATTGTGCAACATTGTCACAGTATCACATTGTGGTACAAAACGAGAAGAGGAAAATGTGCAATGTGTCAGGAGGTAAAAACAGGAAGAAGTTGCGGAGCCGGATTTCAGGTAGGGCGCATCTCTGTGGCTATTTCTGGTCGTTGTCGTTGTCGCAACGTCTTTTAAACGGCAGATGCGGGGGTTGTATGCCTTCCCGCAGCATGAGGAAGCTGGTTTCAAGAAGCTCGACCCCGGTAAGCACCCCAACGGTGAGCACGGCCAGCACCACGCCGGCATGACCATAGCCAAGGCCGATGACCGAGCCGATGGCGGCCAGCATCCAGATCACCGCAGCAGAGGTGACTCCCTGCAGCAGTCCTTCCTTGGCCATGATCACCCCGGCGCCGAGGAAGCCGATGCCGGTGACCACCTGACCCACCACCCGGGTAGGGTCGGCGCCGGAGCCGGCGGCGAACAGGGCGCCCAGGGAGACAAAAACCTCGGTGCCGAGGCAGATGAGGATACTGGTGCGGATTCCCGCCGGTTTGCCGCGCAACTGGCGTTCCAGGCCGATGATGCCGCCGCAGAGAAGGGCGACGAGGATGCGTTGCCAGAAAATCTGAGTATACGGGTCGAAAACCGGCATGGTCAGTGGCTCCATAGGAGTTTTAGCTAAGCTTCACCCGCAGCGGGGAAGTCGTGGATATTAATGGCAGTCTATAACTGAAAAGGCACGGTGTCAATCAGGCGAATGATCCTGCACACCACGAATGCTGAAAAGCGGGTCGTTAATCGTCTCCTTGCGGCACACCGGACATCTTCCCGGCGCGGTCATCCGCTCCCGCTTGGCAAAAACAAAGCCGCAGCTCCGGCATTCGGCCGGAGTAATCTCAAGCACCGCTCCGGTTGCGTGCAGGCTCCGGCGGATATGTTCGAGATGGGAGAAGACCTCCTTTTCCCGAATGTGGATTGCCACGGAAATATCCTTGGCCGAAACGACCCCCTCGCCGAGCAGCGCTATAATAGCCTGACGGGTTGTCTCCTGCGCTGTACGGGGAATCACGGGTTTTCTTATTTGTTTCTTCATGGCGTTTCGTAAGATTGTACGTCAGTCAAACAACAACATCCTCTTTTTTTTGAAAGTGGTATAATCGTTTTTTTTTAACCCCCAACCCGAGGATGTTCAAAATGAAGCGTTTTCTCATTGGTGCGGCAATAGCCGCTGCCTCTTTCGCCACCCCGGCACTTGCCACCGATGTTGGCGTTTCGGTCAGCATCGGCCAACCCGGTTTCTATGGCCATATTGACATCGGCGACTTCCCCCAGCCCCGCGTGATTTACTCCAAACCGAGAATCATTCTGCGCGGGGTGTCGATGAACCGCCCGCCCCTGTATCTGCGCGTCCCCCCGGGTCATATCAAACATTGGGAAAAGCATTGTCGCGAATACAAAGCCTGCGGCGAGCGGGTTTTCTTTGTGCATGACGACTGGTACGAGCAGGAGTATGTTCCGCGTTATCAGGAAAAACATCGCGAACGCCACGATGATCGTCGCGATGACCACCATGGCGATGAACGGGATGATGACCACGGGAAGAGCAAGAACAAAGGCAAGGGTAACGGTAAAGACAAGGATAAAGGACACGGCCACGATCGGTAACGAGCAGACCTGCCCCCCTGTTACGCGTATATCAGTACTCTCTCTTGTTGCGGCCTTGAGCGGGGAATTCACGAAGCCGCCATTATGGATTGCCCTGTGAGCTCCTCCGCTGCAAGCGCTCAGCCGCCTGCTGAAAAAACAGCTTTTATCATTTTGGTCATCATCAGCGTCTGTCATCTGCTCAATGACATGATGCAGTCCCTGTTGTCTGCGCTCTATCCGCTGTTTCAAAGCAACTACGGCTTGAGCTTTGCCCAGATCGGCATGATCACCCTCACTTTCCAGGGTACCGCCTCGATCCTGCAGCCCATGGTCGGTTTTTTCATCGATCGCCATCCCCGGCCCTATTCCCTGGCCGTGGGCATGACCCTCACTCTCACCGGGCTGGTGCTTTTTTCCCAGGCCGGGAGTTATCCGGTGCTCCTGCTGGCTGCAGCTCTGGTGGGCACCGGCTCCTCGGTCTTCCATCCCGAGTCCTCCCGGGTGGCACGGATGGCTTCAGGCGGGAGGCACGGCTTGGCGCAATCGCTGTTTCAGGTGGGGGGCAATGCCGGATCGGCTATCGGCCCCTTGCTGGCTGCGGTTATCGTCTTGCGCCACGGGCAAACAAGCCTGGCCTGGTTTTCCCTTGCCGCCCTGCTGGGCATCTATCTCCTGATTCGGGTCGGTCACTGGTACAAGGGACACGGGCTGATGCGCCTTATCTCCCGGGCCGGTGCGACAGTGCCTCAGATGGAGCTGCCCCGCGGCAGGGTGGCGCTTACCCTGGCGGTGCTCCTGGCCCTGATGTTCTCCAAGTTTTTCTACATGGCCAGCATCTCCAGCTACTATATCTTTTATCTGATCGACAGGTTCAATCTCCCGGTGCAGAGCGCGCAGCTCCATCTCTTTGCCTTTTTCGGCGCGGTAGCCACCGGCACCCTGGTTGGCGGGCCGATCGGCGACCGCTTTGGCCGCAAGGTGGTGATCTGGGTTTCGATTTTGGGAGTGCTGCCCTTTACCCTGGCCCTGCCCTATGCCAATCTGTTCTGGACCGGAGTGCTCAGCGTGTTCATCGGGGTGATCCTCGCCTCCGCTTTCCCGGCAATAGTGGTCTATGCCCAGGAGCTGCTTCCGGCCAGGGTCGGCACTGTGGCCGGGATGTCGTTTGGTTTTGCCTTCGGCATGGGCGGGATAGGCGCTGCAGTGCTCGGACATCTTGCCGATGCCACCAGCCTTGGCTACGTGTATCACCTTTGCTCGTATCTGCCCGCTATCGGCTTGCTGGCCATTTTCCTGCCGCCGCTTGAAACGGAAACCAGACAGCGAAGGAGATTGGCTGCGGGTGGTGCTTAGTGATTATTGCGGGGCAGGAGGCTTTGCTGAGAAAGAGTTGCGGTGGGAAAAGGATTAGAGATTGGTGCGCAGGTCGGGCATGAGAAGGGGGCGGGGTTCCGCTTGAGTAGGCTCGCTAATGAAATTTGTTTCCAATCCGGTTCTTAACGTGGCCAGAAGCGTTTGCAATGTCCCCTCAAGGTTTCTGGTGAACATACAAAAAAAAGGTGATTTCAAGTTGAAATCACCTTTTATTGTGTAACACAATTTAAGATCAAATACCTTCTGCCACGACGGATCCCGGTCCTGCCAAAGGCCTGAAAGTTTTTACGGAAGATCCGCAAAACGGACATTTCCAATCTTCAGGAAGATCTTTAAACGCTGTTCCCGGAGGGGTTTTTGTTTTAGGTTCCCCCTTGTCAGGATCATAAACATATCCGCAATTACTCACTTGGCACTGATACATGTCTTTTGGGTCAGCCATTTTCAACCTCCTTTCGTGTTTAAACAAAACATAAGCAAATTGAGAAAGATTCCTATTTCCTTAAATCTAACTACTGTACAGCGAATGGTCAAGGAGGAGCAGCACCTGTGCATTCACATTGAAAAAAACTCAGAGGAATAGCCCGCATATGCTTATTGCTTGCGATCGGATTGTTTGCCATGGACTTGCTGAGAGAGAGTTGCAGTGAGAAAAGGATTAGAGATTGGTGCGCAGGTCGGGCATGAGAAGGGGGCGGGGTTCCGCTTGAGTAGGCTCGCTGGTGAAAAGCGTTTCCAATCCGGTTTTTAACGTGGCGAGGAGCGCCTGCGTCGCTTCAATAAATTCAGCATCGTGCGCAAGCCTGTTGATGGTGGCATGCAGGACAATCTTTTCGGGGTAAGGGGGATAACCGGTGGTCACGGTCCAGGTCAGGGCATTCGGGCAGTCCGGCACGGAAAAACGCACCCCGCCCATAACCTCTTCCTGCCGAAGGTGAAACCGCCCCCAGTGGCGGAAGTAAATGACACGGCCCAGCTCCTCCGCATTATCCACCGCTTCAATCTCCTCGCAAAAGAAGGGGAGGGTGTCGATGGACACCTTGTTTCTGATTTCGTCCTGGGTTGTCAGGATGTCGGAGAATTCGAAAAACTCCATGAAGTGTCTATCCTTTTGATGTTTAACGCAAACTAAGACGTGCGCCTGGCGGAGGTTGATAAGTTCGAGTTGTATTGAGTTGGCCGAAGCCGTTAAAACCGGCGTGCTCGTGCGTCGTCTTTGAGCGAATTGTTGGGTATTTTTCTTTAAATTACAGGAGGTTATTTGTCGAGTAATTTTATTTTCAGGATGTCTTTGATGAGATTGAAGTGGTTGTCCAAGCTATAAATGCTGCAATGATTTTGCTTTGCGTTTTGGGCAATTATAAGGTCAGGGATACCTATGCCGTTAATGCCGTTTTTCAAGCATTTGTACTGATCCTCAATGAGTAGTTCCCAGTTAACCACAACCTCTAGCTTGTTTATTTTGTTTAAAAGGGCAATGAGCTTCCTTTGATTCCTGATTTTCAAGAAGGGAATGAGCTCAGAAAGAATTAAGTCGTTTGTGACAACAAGATTTTCATCTATTAAAAAATCTAATTGGTCAAAATCATTGCCATTTCTGAAATATTCGACCCAAACAGATGTGTCGATTAAAACCGACATTCGCGACTTCTTATCGAGTTTAAATCAATATCTAAATCAACTTTTCCTTTAAACTGCTTAATTTCAGAAATTTTTGATTTTCTGATGAGCTCTTCAAGGGCGGTGATGATCACTTTAGTTTTAGTCTGGATGTGGGTGGTTTTCATGGCTTCATTGAGAAGCTCTTCTGGTAAATCAAGTGTTGTTCTCATAATACACCTCCTGTATGCATAAAAATAGCAAGTGATGCATAATGTGTCAATTTATCTTTTTACACCCAGCGTTTTGCGTAACCTGACCGCGCCAATGAATATGCCGCTTGAAGAAAACTGGGGAGTGGCCCTATTTCTTTTATGTAATTGATTTTATTATAAATTTACAAACTTCAAAATATCTATCATCGAGATCAGTTGCTTTGGCGTTTAGGCAAGAATATTCTTTGATTTGATTCAAAAGATCTTTTGTAGTAACTGAGGCAATATTTAGATTGTTTATTTCTTTCTCTATATAGTCAATCTTTCCAAAGTCAATATCACTCATTGTTATAGAGTGCGCGATATCGTTGTTTTTCAAGACATATTTGATTGCCTTAGTCAACAACGCGTTGCTCATGAAGTCTTCTGTAGTTATTGCTTTAATTTTACTGATGTCGTTGTAGCAAAACCATTTACCTGAACCGTCAAATAATTTTTTCTTTTCTTTGGCTGGCTTATCTGAATCAGATAATATTACGTATTCACGAGAAAAATTTTCGCATGTATTCGCAACCCTTGCGATATCTTTTACTCCAATCGAGTGCAACAACCCTAAAGTTGAAGCCTTTTCTCTTGGGAGTAATTTTTTCCCTATTGTAGACCTAATAAAAAGTTCAAAACACTTTTTGTCACGCCACCCTTCAAAAATGATGTTTTTGGGCTTTAGTAGTTCAAAAAGAGAGTATCCAAGAGCCTTATAAACAACTTCTTCATCAGATATATTACTTACGTCAACTCTAGTAATTTTTGTAATTTCTTTGTCTTTTTCAACTATTAAATGGCGGTCAACAATTTCTTTGTCAATCATGAAAATCGAGTGCGTTGATGCTAGTACAATATTATGCTCTCCTATTTTCTTTAATTCTTCTCTTAGGTACTGAACCCCGCTAGGATGTAAGCCAATGTCAGGTTCATCTATCACTATTAAATTGTCATAAATTTCTTCTGTGCTGTTCTGTACTGAAATCATTAGAAGAAACGTAAAAAATCTTTTGAAACCATCGCTTCTTCTTGAAAGACTATACATGTTGAATTCATCTTCTATTCCTGCGTCAATGAAGTCGCCATTTTGGACTAACGTAACTTTTTGCTTTTTCCACTCTGGCCATACCTTTTTCATGTGAGCTGTTGTATTTTCACTTACTTTTCGTAAAATGTTCCGTAAACCATTTGTTTTTTTAGAAGCATCTTCTAAAGATTTCGTGACATTGTGATGCCCTGCTAATGAAAACATATTCTTTAGTGGCACACAGATTTCTGGGCTGGTAGTAAATTGTGAAAGATTTATTCTGCCAGGGAGAAGGTTGTCCTCACTGTAATTCCATAAAATACATGTGGGAAAATAACCTTTGGACATTTTTAGTAGATGGTCACCGACAATAGTATTCAGAGAGCGGATATCCAAGTCTTCTATAAGACTTTCAGGTATTTCTTCAAAATCATTTATATTAACAATTGAATAGCTGCTTATATCCAACGATTCTCCATTGTGAACAATAGGATGAGAAGAACCTTCTTTTATTTTTTTCCAATTTGGATGGATTCTATATTGTGGGCCAGATAAAGCCCAATGTGTTCTTGAGCGACTTTCATTAAGGAGGTTAACTGTATACAAAACTTCATCTTTATGTTTACAAAAGCTACTGATGTCACATGCTGTGTTTTTAATATCTAGCAAGGGGGTTGTATGGTCTGCTGCCAGCATTGTATTCTCAACACTTTTAATATATTTATCTAAAAGCCAACTATCTATTTTAAACACAAACCTCACATAAGATTCTGTAACCGCACCTTCATCATGGCCTGGATCGCGTATATCATCTTTTGTAAAAACAGTTTTATCATTAAGAAGCGAAACAGCCTTAATTAAGTTTGTTTTTCCGGATTCGTTAATACCTACCAAAATTTGGAAATTTCTCTCAAAAGTAAATTCTTGATACTTCAACGAACGAAAATTTTTAATTTGTATTCGCTTTAGTTTCATGGGGTTCCTTTATGTATGTGGCATAACGCCTTGCTCACCGGAAAATTAGGAGCGTAGCGAGTAATTTTTCCGAGTGCAGCAACTTGTTATGCCATATGTTGCTGGAAGTTCCCAAAATAGGGTTTTAGCGCATTTTTAATTTCTTCTTTAGAGTCGCCCCTCACAAGTCGAACAATCGTTTCTGGCAAGCTCCCATTTGCTAAGCCCAATGAATTACTAACTTGTGAAGAAAGGGACTTGCGGTTGTAGAGTGCCAATAACTGCTCATAGTCCTTTGTATTTAGAACATTGCTATAAAGTGCATTTGTATCAGCATATATTTGGTTGACATCAATACTCGCAGCAAGCGTTTGTAGTGCATTGTTTATATTGTGAGCACCAGTTTGACTTGCATCAAACATATTCAATTGGAACTCAACTTCACTAGATACGCGTAATGACACTTGATGATCGAGCTCTCCCTGAAGTCTACCGAATACGGTATTGGAAACCGCATTAAAATCTAAGACTGGATCACGAGCAAGCCTATTGCTTACTATTGCAAGAACCTCTCTCGTACAAAACAGATTCTCAACTTCTGCTACGTTTAATACATAAATGGAGTCTTGTTCAAGCTTTGTAATTTCAGCTTGAACCCTCCGGTCTCTGTCGATTAATCCGTACACATCCAAATGATGTATTTGTTGGTTTGCTTTTAACGCTTTTACAGATTGGATTACTTGAGTGCAACTACCCCTTGGGATAACGAGAAAATCAGATAAAAGTTCTCTGTATAGGCTGACATCAAAACTGCCATTTTCGCCCTCTACAAATACAACATGTTTTCTACTCCCCAAAACTTCAATAAGTAAGTCGTCCGGGAGATTTTCATCGTCTTCTATTTGCTCCCATTCCCATTTTTGGCCATCGAAAGATTTCAGCCACACTCTTTTTGCTGCTTCTTTGGCAGCTGCAAAATCAACATCATGCGTTAAGTAGACAAAAAGGCAGTCGTCTCTTAGTTTTTCTACAGCATCCCATAGTGGAGCCTGGACAGACTTGTGCAGATGTAATTCTGGCTCATCTATAACAATGATTCCATCTTTAGGGGCGGCTAGACACTGCCCTATGAGATAAAAAATAACTCTTTCGCCATCACTCATTTCAGATGAGTTATATATTTTGTCTTCTTGTCCCCTAACGCGTGTTTGAATTCTTAATCCACCAATAACCAATTCTCTGTGAGGAAGGATCGCTTCCCACAATTCTTTTACGCGATCAATCTTAGTTACAGGAGGGACAACACGTTCTTCACTTTCTTTGCAAACCCTCTTGAACTTTGCATTTTCCTCAGTTTCATCCGAGAACAAATAAACCATAAGTTTTTGGTAATCATTTAGGAACGCAGTTGCTGGTTTGTTCTGCCATTTGTTCGCTTTGTTCTGATAGGTCCACCCTGGGTTGCCAAACAAAAGATCCTTCTCTGCTTGTTCTATCGATTGAGGAGTAGTGGAATCAGGCAAAGAGAGGGATTTTTGCGCAGATATTCTATGTACAAGCTGTTTCTGAGGTGAATTTATTTCAATCCAAGTACCAAGACGCGTTTTTCCAGAGCCATTGGCGCCCACAAACAATATGCTTTGAGTTGTTTCAATTGATTCGTTGTTATTTTCTTTTGGCAGAATCAGTTCTTTCATATCGGAATTTCTCTATCCATGCTTATTGGCATAACATATTTATTATCGAGCTAGCTCGAGTTGCAACTTCTCATCCATTATTTAGCCAAAATGTTGGCCAAAAATGGCAATTTTGGGGCTATTGATTGCTTAAATAGCTAGATAACACCCCCGGAAAGGTGTGTTATCTAGCTGGGTGGACAATTCGGGCTAAAAATAGTCGGGTGTTATCTGCCTCCCGTTAAAAGGGGACAGATTTATTTTTTTAATCTATTCAATAGATCAATCCAATCAGCATTTTAGAACCAATTACATAGAGCAGTATAGCAAAAATCCGCTTGAGTTTATCCACTGGAAGTTTGTGGGCCAGTCTTACCCCTAGCGGGGCTGTCAAGATGCTGATTATGGCAATACCGAGAAGGGCGGTGAGGTTTATGTAGCCTATGGAATAGGCGGGCAGGGAGGCGTGGCTCAGGCCATTGTAGATATAGCCGATCGTGCCTGCCACGGCTATGGGCAGGCCGATTGCGGCTGAGGTGCCGATGGCCTGATGGACGGGGATATTGCACCAGACCATGAAGGGAACAGACAGGGTGCCGCCGCCGATGCCTACCAGGCTGGAGACCCCGCCAATGACATTTCCCACACCGAACATTCCGACATTGCCGGGCAACTCCCTGGTCGGCTTCGGCTTTTTATTCAGGAGCATCTGGGTGGCAACCACAAAGAGAAAGATGCCGAAGAAACATTTTAAAAATACAGTGGACATGGCTGCGGCAAAACATGATCCCAGAAAGGTGCCGCTGAATATCCCGATTACAATGCGGCGGACGACTACCCATTTTACGGCGCCCCGTTTGTGGTGGGCCATAAAGCTGGAGACCGAGGTAAACATGATGCTGGCCATGGAGGTGCCAAGGGCCATGTGCATGAGTATCTCAGACGAAACCCCCTGAGCGCCCATGATATAGACGAGCATTGGGACAATGATCAAGCCGCCGCCGATCCCGAGAAGCCCTGCCAGAAATCCGGCAATGGCTCCCACCCCGCAATAAGCAATAAGTACAGTTACCATTTCGTGTGCTTTTACAGTGTTTGGTTTTTAGCTTTTTCCCAACTCTTCATCAACCCAACTCAATGCGGCAGCAACCGATGGAAATCCTATGGTGCTGGTGAGCAGGAGTATCGCGTGCTTTACTTCCTCGGGTGTGGCGCCCGCTTCGATGGCCCGGCGGGTGTGGCTGTGCACTGACCCTTCCGCGCGAATCCCGGCCGCGCCGGCAAGCTGGATCAGATGGCTTGTCTTGTGGTCGATCGGGCCGGCTTCCCGCACTGCGGTGCCGAGATTTTCAAGTGCAACGCTGACATTGGGGTACCGCTGTTTTATTGTTTTATAATGATGCGGAAGTTGCGGATTGTCTTGTGTCATGAATCCTCCTTGTTGGCCACTGCCTCGCTTGTCCTCGAGAACAGTGGCCGAGTATGACCTGAGTTCCTGCTACTGCTCCAGATTATTAACGATATCCGGGATAGCCTGCTTCATCATATCCTGCATGGTGGTGCGGAGCATGGTTTCTGCCAGGCGGTCGCGATCCTTGATCGCCAGGTCGCTTCCCTTTGCCTCGTAATGCAGCTTGCGCACCGGAGCGCCGTTCTTCATCACCGTGAGGGAAACGCTGATGGTGCAGGTGGCATCGACCTGGGGGATCTTGGTGATTTGATCGATGTTTACTGTTGCCGCGGTAATCTCTATCACCTTGCTGTACATATCCGGAGCTTGCTTGGCCGGGATCACCGCATAGCCGGTCTTGCTCAACTCGCGCTGCAGGGCACTCTCAACCAGGCCGGCGGGGGAGACACCGCTCCACAGGGTATCGACCATCACGCCGTCTCCATTCTTGGTGTTGCCGATGGCCCAGGCGCCTGAAGCGGTGGGCGGCTGCAATTCGGCGTTGATGAGGTAGAGGTCGCCGCCCCCGAAGCGGGAGGTGGTGATGGGATCGTAGCGCAGCACGACCTGACGGGTATAGGTTGCGCAGCCCCCAAGGATAAGCAGAGCCATAAGGGCAAGGGCCAGCAGGTTGCGACGGCGAGGGGTGAAATGAAGCATGGTGTTCTCCTTAGATCATTCTATTGTGTTCTGTGCCGGAAAAGCCCGGCAGTGCGTGTTTTTTGGGTTGGGAAAACTGGCTTAAGCGGTGCTTCGACAGGGTTCTCCTGAGCTTGCCGAAGGGCTGAGCATGAGCGGAAAATTAATACGATAGAAGACATTTCCGTTCGCCCTGAGCCTGTCGAAGGGCTGTTTTGCAGCACTATCGTCAAAGCCGTCTTCAACGGAATGTTATGCCCAATACTGGGGGGAAGTCAATGGAAAAACCTGAAATGGCATGAAAGGGAAGGGGTTATTCTTCCTCTTCGTCCGCCTCTGCCGCCAACTGGCCGCAGGCCGCGGAGATATCCCCGCCTCGGGATTCGCGGATCAGGGCGGTGATGCCGGAATCGCGCAGGGTTTTCTGGAACAGCTCCACCCGATCTCGCGGCGGGCTTTGGTAGGGGAAGGTCTTGTTTTCGTTGTAGGGCAGAAGGTTGACCTTGCAGCTCAGTTTATGCAGCTTTTTGATCAAGAGCTTGGCGTGGCGGACGGAATCGTTGAGATCCTTGATCATGATGTACTCGATCATGACTTTGCGGCGGCTGGGCAGGGGATATTCGCGGCAGGCGGCCAACAGTTCGTCCACCGGGTAGGTTTTGTTGATGGGCATTAACTGGCTACGGGTTTCATCGTCCGCCGCGTGCAGGGAGATGGCGAGATTCACCGTCACCGCCTCGCCCAGGGCTTTCAGTTTGGGGATGATGCCGCAGGTGGAAATGGTGATCCTCCGGCTGGAAAAATCGAGGCCGGTTTGCTCCATGAGGATATTGAGTGCGTCGATCAGATTGTCGAAGTTGGCCAGCGGCTCGCCCATGCCCATGAAGACCAGATTGTTGATCCGGTTTCTCCCCTGGGCCTGAACAATCTCGGTGATCGCCTGGACCTGACCCACGATCTCAGCCGGACTCAGATTGCGGACAAAGCCCATGGTACCGGTGAGGCAAAAGTTGCAGCCCATGGCGCAGCCCACCTGGGAGGAGACGCATAAGGTCAAGCGATCTCCTTCGGGGATGAGTACGGATTCGATGATTGCTCCATCTGCCAAGCGAAAGCCGTATTTGACGCTGCCGTCCTGGGAGCGCTCTTCCATGGCCGGGGTGAGTCGGCTGATCGTGGCGATCTCCGCCAGCTTGGCGCGGACCTCCTTTGAGATGTCGGTCATCTGGGAAAATTCGCTGATCCCGGTGCGGTAGAGCCAGGCAAAGATCTGCTGGGCCCGGAAGGCAGGCCAGCCCTGGGCTTTGACCCAATCGCGCATCTGGATCAGGGTGAGGTCTTTCAGTTCGATTTTTTCGGAAGTATTCACTTATAAGGCTCGCAGATATTCGGGTTTGAGCCGGGTATGTCCGGCCAGGGCCTGATCGATGGCCGCAAGCACCGCCTCTTTATCCCGGCCCATTCGGGCGTTGATCGCCAGGTAATTGGAGGCGTGGTTACTCTGAAGCTGGCCTTTTTTGAGATCAAGATGCTCCACCATGGTGCGCAGCTCGCGCAGCATTCCGTGTTGGTCCGGCAGCTGGAATTGACCCGCTGTTTCAAGCTGGTACAGCTGGGTGTTTTCAAGCAGCATCAGGGTAAGGATGCCGGTCTGGTTGGGTTCCATGGCGGAGAGCACCTGGCCGGTTGCTTTGGCATGTTCCTGGGAAAGGGCTTCGCCTGCGATGCCGAGCAGGGCGGTGACCGAGAGAAAAAGATTGGCTGCTTTCACCCGCCGGCCCGCTTCGATCATCTCTGCAGCGTTGGCGCCCTTTTCGATGGCGGTAAGGACCGGATCATAGCCGCTTTCCAGCCCCATGTACACCCGATGCAGGCCGAGTCCTTTCAATTCCAGAAGCTGATCAACGGTTTTGTTGCGGATGGCTTTAGCATTGCCGTACAGGCTGACCCGGTTCACCCAGGGCAACCGCTGCCTGATCTTGGTGAGCAAGTCCACCAAGCGATTCTGGCTCAGGGATAACACATCGCCGTCGGCCAGGAAAACCCGGGATTGCCTGAGACAGTATTGCGCGGCAAAATCAAGGTCCGCATCAACGATAGCCTGATCCTTGATGCGGAAACGTTCTTCCTTGTAGGTGCCGCAGAAGGTGCACTTGTTGTGTGAGCAACCCACCGTTACCTGGAGGATGATGCTGTCCGCCTCGCTGGGCGGGCGGATGATGTGGGCGCCTTCGTAGTGCATAGGGGAGATTAACCACGTGTCAGTTATCGGCAGCAGTACAGATAAATCCACAAAACTAACGAAAAAGTGGGGCGATATGCTGCGTTCTCACCGCTGATCGTGCCGCTAAGTTTGCAGAGTTCTGTTAGTTTTCAATAGATTCCCCCTCCCTTTACGGGAGGGGGTTGGGGGTGGGTGAAGTTGCCAGAGGCATCGCATCAAGCCCGTTCCCCCTCACCCTAACCCTCTCCCGCAGGGGGAGAGGGGACTTTTAACCAGAGAACAATAATGCCGTTTTTGTGGCAAAAAAAATCAGCTGTTCTTCTTTTCAAATTCCTTCATAAACGCAACCAGCGCCTCAACCCCTGCTTTGGGGAAAGCATTGTATATCGAGGCCCTGCAGCCGCCGACGGAGCGGTGGCCTTTGAGGCCGTCCAGCCCCAGGGCCGTTGCCTCTTTGATGAACTGGGCCTCCAGTTCCGGGGTGGGCAGGTTGAAGGTGATATTCATGTTGGAGCGGGAGCCTTCCTTGGCATGGCCCCGATAAAAATCGGTGGAGTCGATGGCATTGTAAAGAAGAGCCGCTTTTTCCTTGTTGATCTTCTCCATGGCCGCGACGCCGCCCAATTTTTTGAGCCATTTGAGGACCAGGCCCACCACGTAGATGGAAAAACAGGGCGGGGTGTTGAACATGGAGCCGTTGTCGGCGTGGGTCTTGTACTTGAACATGGTGGGCAGGTTTTCCGGGGCCCGATCCAGCAGATCCTCGCGGATGATGACCACCGTTACCCCGGCAGGGCCCATGTTTTTCTGGGCTCCGGCATAAACGATGCCGAAGGGGGTGATGTCGAATTCGCGGGAGAGGATGTCCGAGGACATATCGGCGATGAGCATCTTCTCGCTTTTTGGCATGGAGGGAAACTGGGTGCCGTAGATTGTGTTGTTGGTCACGAAATAGAGGTATTCCGATGCCGGATCTACGGTATAGTCGCTATCCTTGGGCACGTGGTTGAAGGTGGATTCCTCGCTGGTGTAAGCGACCTGCACCTTGCCGAACAGCTTGGCTTCTTTGATCGACTTTTTGGCCCAGACCCCGGTGTTCAGGTAAGTGGCGGTTTTGCCCTCGCCCAAAAGGTTCATGGGGATCATGGCGAACTGGGTGGAAGCGCCGCCCTGGAGAAAAAGCACCTTGTAGTTGGCCGGGATCTTCATCAACTCGCGCAGATTCGCCTCGCACTCGTCGGCCACTGCGATGAAATCCTTGGAGCGGTGGCTCATCTCAATGAGGCCCATGCCCTTGTTGTTGAAGTTGACAATGTCCTTGGCGGCCTGGGCGAGCACCTCCTCGGGGAGGGTGGACGGTCCGGCGCTGAAGTTGTAAATTCTCTCGGGCATGATCTTCTCCTTTGTTGGATATATTGGTATATAGATATCTTATGTGTTGAAAGGTACGCTGTAACTCAAAATTTGTTGCAAAATGGTGCTTCGACAGGCACAGCACGAACGGAAAGCTGATGTTTCGACAGGGCTCTCTTGAGCTTGCCGAAGGGCTCAGCACGAACGGAAGGTAATGCATTAAGATAATCCGTTCGCCCTGAGCCTGTCGAAGGGCTGTTGTTGCCGTACCGTTATTCGTTGATAATGCTGGTTTTTTCGGCTTGTTCCCGCTGAGGTTTCGGCCGGATTGCAAACTTGTATTTGTACCGGAAACCAGCTTGAAGAACAATTCTTTTCTTTGTCATATATAAGGATACGCTGCAAGACATGGCTGGCCCTGATATTGAAACGCCACTCTCCGCACCGGTGCTGGTTCTGATCGGTCCGACCGCCGTGGGCAAGACCGCGCTCTCCCTCGCCTTGGCCGAGCGGTTTTCCTGCGAGATCGTGGGGCTGGATTCCATGCAGATCTATCGGCATATGGATATCGGCACCGCCAAGGCCAGCCTCGAGGAGCGCGCCCGGGTACCGCATCATCTCCTTGATGTGGTTAATCCTGATGAGGAATACCATGTGGCCCGTTATGTTGCGGATGCCACCGAGGCCTGCCGCCAGATCATTGCCCGGGGAAACCGCCCTCTGCTGGTTGGCGGCACGGGCCTCTATCTTAAGAGTTTGCTGGAAGGACTGTTCGAGATTCCCCCGGTTCCGGAATCGGTGCGGGTCGTTTTGCGCCGGCGGCTTGCGGAAGAGGGAAGGGCGGTGCTTTTTGCTGAGCTGAGCCGGTGCGATCCGGAATCTGCTGCGCGCATCCATCCCAACGATACCCACCGACTGCTACGGGCTTTGGAGATATTCCTGGCCACCGGCAAGCCCTGGAGCGAGCATCTTCGTGAGCAAAAGGCGCAGCCCACCTTGAGCAATGTGCTGCAGCTCGGATTGGATTGCGAGCGGGAAATGCTCTACGAGCGGATCAATCTGCGGGTGGAGCAAATGGTTGAAGAGGGATTGCTTGGCGAGGTGGAAAAATTGCTGGCCATGGGGTATGATCCGAGCCTGAAATCCATGCAGTCCATCGGCTATAGGCACATGGTTCAGTTTCTTAAGGGAGAATGGGATTGGGACCAGACCCTTTTCCTGCTGGCTCGGGATACCCGGCGTTATGCCAAACGGCAGATGACCTGGTTTGGCAACGATCCCCTTATCCGTTGGTTTGCACCGATTGATACGGCTTTGATTTTTGAATGCGTTGAGGAATTTATCGCATGAATATTCCGAATTTTCTCACCATAGGCAGAATTCTGCTTGTTCCGCTTCTGGTAATTTTTCTTCTTGAGGGCAGGCAGCTTGCCGCTTTCTGGGTGTTTGTCCTTGCAGGAGTGACCGATGCACTGGACGGCTTTCTGGCCAGGGTGCTGAAACAAAAAACCGACTTCGGCGCATTTCTTGACCCTATTGCCGACAAAATGCTGCTGATCACTTCATATATTACCCTGGCTGTTCTGGGTTTCTTGCCGAAATGGCTGGCTGTAATCGTGGTGAGCAGGGATGTGATCATCTGGGGCGGCATCGGCATACTCATGCTCTATGAACGGGATTTCAAGATAAAGCCCTCCCTGGTCAGCAAAGTGACAACCTTTCTGCAACTTCTCACCGTGGTCTTTTATCTTGGCCATGAGTATGTCCAGCCAATTTTTCATCTGGGCATCTATCTGATTTATTCCACCGCTGCTTTCACCATCCTTTCAGGAATCCACTACATCGTCAGGGGCCTTGGTATTCTGGGCGACCCTGAATCCACCAGTCATCGACAAGTAAACGAAAACCAGAAATAGTTTCGCGTTTCTGAACGCGCGCTGTGTTCTTGAAAAAAAGTTCTGCGACAGGTTTCGAGTCGAACGGTAATGCACACTGCAGAGAGAAAGCACCGTTCATTGCTGAGAGAGAGAAAGCACCGTTCATGCTGAGCCTGTCGAAGCATTATTTTTTATTTTATACTTCAAGCACAAATACAAATAGATAAACAAAAGACATAAAGTAAAACATGAGGAATATTGTTGACCAGAACAGATAAAATCTGGGAGGTAGCTCCCATCGATCAAGCCCGTGTGAGCCTTTTGGCGACTGAACTCAGCCTACCAAAACCGCTTGCTGCAATTCTTCTGAATAGAGGGGTGGAAAACCGTGCTCAGGCGGAAAGGTTTTTTTCGCCGACCCTCGCGGATCTGCCATCGCCTTTTCTCATGAAAGGAATGGCTGAGGCAGTGGAGATTGTCTTGGCTGCTCTTGGCAAGCAGACTCCGGTGATTGTTTATGGAGACTACGATGTTGATGGCACCACCGGGGCGGCTCTTCTGTATCTGTTTTTGAAAAAAATCGGTTTTTCAGAGACATATGTATGTCAGCCGCATCGTTTGCATGATGGCTACGGATTGCATCTGGAGGCCATCAGGCGAATCGTGCCAACCGGTTTGCTGGAAAAAGGTCCGCTGATAATAACCGTAGATTGCGGCATATCCAGTCAACAACAGGTTCGGGAGTTGCGAGATTTTGGTTGCCGGGTAATTGTGACGGACCATCATCAGCCGCCTGATGAATTGCCCGAAGCCGATGCAGTGGTGGATCCGCAGCAAAAAGATTGCCCGTTTCCGGAAAAGTATCTGGCCGGAGTCGGAGTTGCTTTTTACCTGGCCATGGGAATCAGGAAGTCGTTGCATGAGAAGGGCATGTTCGAGCCGGAAACAGGGCGAGAAATCCCCAATCTCAAATCATATCTTGATCTGGTAGCAGTGGGTACTGTGGCAGATATGGTCCCGATTATTGGTGTTAATCGAATAATAGTTAAAGCAGGACTTGAAGTGTTGGGCGCATTGGGTCGTCCCGGACTTGAGCAGCTCAAAAAAGTGTCAGGCATTGTCGACTCCGGGATAACCTGTGAGGATATCGGCTTTCGTATCGGGCCCCGTCTCAATGCCGCAGGAAGAATGGGGGATGCCGGACGGGCGCTGGATTTACTGGTGACGGAAGATCATGTTCGCGCCGCTGATCTGGCCCAGGAATTGAACAGCGAAAATGAATTGAGAAAATCCGTGCTTGAAGCAATGTGCCAGGAGGCTGTTGTGCAAGCGGAATCAGCTGTAAAAGAAGGGAAAAACGGACTGATAATTATCGGTGATGGCTGGCATCCCGGGGTGATCGGAATCGGCGCTGCCAGAATGGTGGAAAAATTCAACCGGCCAACCTTGTTTTTTACAATCCAGGACGGCATGGCAAAGGGTTCGGGCAGGTCTGTGAACGGAGTAAATCTCCACGAAATACTTAAAGAGAAAGATGAACTCTTTGCCGCCTTCGGTGGACATGAGGCGGCCGTGGGGTTGACGTTGCCGATGGAAAATCTGCCTGCTCTGGAAGCGCATTTTCAAGAGAGGCTGGGCGAGATAGCAACGGAAACGATGTTTGTGCCCAAGGTTACCATTGCCTGGCATGAAGAAAGCGGCAGTATTTTTGCGCCGGAATTCCTGCAGATGTACGAAAAGATGGGGCCGTTCGGTATGGGAAATCCTGAGCCGGTTTTTAGTGCCCAGGGGGATATGGAGAAACCTCGTGAGGTTGGCGTGAATCATTTGAAATTCACCGCGCGTTTCAACGGAGAGATTCTCGATGGCATTGGTTTTGGTCTGGGTGATTTTCAGAGCTTGATTTCCAGTGGTCAGCCTCTGAAGGTGGCGTTCAGACTTCGCCGTAATACGTATCGCAATAAAACCAGTTGGCAAGTGGAAGCGGTGGATTTTAAGCAGTTATCTGTCTGATTTTATTTAATTTTATTTTACTATACATAATATACATTATGCGACATTGACTATTGAGGTGAAACTTGAGGCTGGCTGAGGCCCCCTTTCACGAGCATTTTTTTGGTTTTCTTGGTAAAGAAATCCCTGTTGTTGTCGTCGATATTTTCGGATGAATTTGCATTGATCCGGATCACTTTATTCTTAGATGGAGAGTGTCATGAATCGTGATATTTATCAGGAGCCCCTGGTCAGCCGTTACACCAGTCGCGAGATGCAGGAGCTTTTTTCCGAGCGCACCAAGTTTGAAACCTGGCGGCGTTGCTGGATCGCCTTGGCTGAAGCCCAGCATGAATTAGGTCTTTCCGATCTCGTTACTTCAGCCATGCTCGATGAGCTGCGGGCCCATGTCACGGATATTGATTTTGATGTTGCCGCGGCAAAAGAGAAGGAAATACGCCATGATGTCATGGCCCATGTCTATGCCTACGGACTTAAGTGCCCTACTGCCGAACCGATTATTCACCTTGGCGCCACCTCTCAGTTTGTAGGATGCAATACGGACTTACTGCTGCAGAAAAAGGGTTTGCAACTCATTAAGAAGAGCCTGGTGAATGTTATTTCCAATCTTGCCGCCTTTTCTCGCCAGCACAAAGGGCTTGCAACCTTGGGATACACCCATTATCAGGCAGCGCAACCCACCACCGTCGGCAAGCGTAACACCCTGTATATTCAGGATCTTCTTATGGATCTTGACTACCTTGAGCATCTTGAATCACAGGTTAAGGCCCGGGGAGCAAAGGGCACGGTCGGCACCCAGGCCACCTTTATTGAATTGTTCAAGGGCGATCATGAAAAAGTTCGTAAAATGGATGAGCTTGTTGCAAAAAAGCTTGGATTTACCGACCTTTTTGCAGTTACAGGACAAACATATACCCGCAAGCTCGACATGAAAACAGTGGAAACTCTGGCTGGTATCGGCGCCACTGCTCATAAATTTGCCGTGGACCTGCGCTTGCTCAGTAATCTTAAGGTTCAGGAAGAGCCTTTTGAGAAGAATCAGGTGGGCAGCTCGGCCATGGCTTACAAGCGCAACCCCATGCGTTCCGAGCGGATGACCGGCTTGGCGAGAAAGCTCATGGGGTTGGTTGGAAATTTCGGCGCAACCTTTGCCAATCAATGGTTTGAGCGCACCCTGGACGATTCCGCCATCCGGCGCATGGATATCCCCCAGGCCTTTTTGCTCACCGACGCAATCTTAAAGTTGTTTCTTAATGTTTCACAGGGAATGGTTGTTTATCCGAAACAAATTGGTCGCCATTTGGCTCAGGAGCTTCCCTTCATGGCCACGGAGATGATTCTCATGGCCTGTGTGGAGAAAGGAAAGAGCAGGCAGGAGATGCATGAGGTGGTCAAGGTGCATTCCGTTGCCGCCGGAAAGGTTGTGAAGGAAGAGGGAATGGAAAACGATCTGCTCACCCGACTTGCCAATGATCCGGCTGTGCCCTTTACCGTAGCCGAGCTTAAGGAACTGGTCGGTGACGGCAGCGAGTTTGTCGGACGAGCCCCGCAGCAGACCGATGAATTCCTTGATGAGGTTGTTATGCCTCGTCTTGCCAAATATAAGGATATTCTGGGCGATGTTGATTCCGCCCTTTCCGTGTGATGAACAACATGGCAAACAGCTTGGCCAACTGCCGCATTCGCATTGATCCGGAGCAGATCTATTTCCTGAAGTTCATCCTTGAGGGATATGATAATCTGACCATCATGTCCACCGTGGATCAGCGTGAGGGTGTTGTGGAGCTGAAATACCCTTCTGAACTCGAAGAGGATGTGCGCGGGGTGCTACGGAGTATGGCCGAGCGGCTTAAGTTGGAAGAATTTGTTTAGATAATTGCGGTGCTTCGACAGGCTCAGCACGAACGGTTGTTTCTTAATGTATTCATTCCGTTCGTGCTGAGTCTGTCGAAGCACCAGTTTTATGCAACTCAGAAAGCCGTTCGAATTTTCCTATACTTAAGGTAATACATCAAGCATGACCCAGCTTCTTTACATAGAAACCTTCGGCTGTCAGATGAATGAGCGTGATTCCGAGATCATGGCCCAGCTTCTTGGCGAGCATTCCTATATCCAGACCAGCTTGCCGGACCAGGCTGATGTGGTGGTGGTCAATACCTGCAGCATCCGAGGAAAAGCCGCGCACAAGGCGTACAGCTGCTTTGGCCGTTACAAGAAGCTTAAGGAAAAAGGCCACGACTTTATCCTGGCCGTGACCGGCTGTGTGGCTCAGCAGGACGGCGAGGCGCTGCTGGAGCGGATGCCCTACATCGATATCGTCATGGGTCCGCAGTCGATCTACACCCTCCCCTCTCTGGTGGCCGCGGCCCGTCGCGACAAGAAGCCTCTGGTGGCTACGGATCTTTCCGCCGACTTTGTTATCCCTCCGTTTCTGCCCAATCTTGCCGAAGGAGCCCCGCATAAACGGTTTATCACCATCATGCAGGGGTGCGATAATTTCTGTACCTACTGCGTGGTGCCCTATACCCGGGGCCGCGAGATCAGCCGGAGCTTTGGAGATATCCTCACCGAGGCGACCCATCTCGTGAGCCAGGGAGTCAAGGAAATCACCCTCATCGGCCAGAATGTCAATTCCTACGGCAAAAAAGGGGATGCAGCGCGGAACAAAACTTTTCCCGAACTCCTGCGTGCGGTGGCCGCTATTGAAGGGTTGCAGCGTCTCCGTTTCACCACCTCGCATCCCAAGGATCTTTCCGAGGAGTTGATGCGTTGTTTTGCCGAGATTCCTTCCTTGTGCCCGCATTTTCATCTTCCTTTTCAGTCCGGATCAAACTCCATTCTTACCCGGATGAACCGCAAGTACACCATCGAATCCTATCTCGATAAGGTAGCGAGGCTGCGTGAATACCGGCCGGATATCGCCCTGACCACCGATATCATTGTCGGATTTCCAGGGGAAACGGAGGATGATTTTGATGCCACCATGCAGGTGGTAGAAACAGTGCGGTATCACGGTGCTTACTCCTTCAAGTATTCCGACCGTCCCAATGCCAAGGCTGCTGATTTTCCCGATAAGGTTGCGGAAGAGATCAAGACCGAGCGGCTTGCTCGCTTGCAGACGCGCCAGGAGGAGATTGCCCTTGCGCTCAAGCAGTTGGAAATCGGCAAAAGTGTAGAAATCATGGTGGAGGGAGCAAGCAAGGCTCCGGCCAATCAATGGAGCGGCCGGACCGGTACCAACCAGATCGTGAATTTTTCCTGCGAGCGCAAATTGATGCCTGGGGATTTGCTTATGGTGGAGATCGATAGTGCCTGTCAGAATTCCTTGCGTGGGAAAATGATATAGCCTGAAAAAGCCAGAAAATCACACTTTGGTTGTGCTATGATGACGATACATTGAGTCTATATCCCGGCATTCGGTAGGTCGGGTAGAGCGTTGTCGCGAAACCCGACGCGATAGCTCTCATGCAGAAGGCAAATCATGCAATACCGGCGATCAAGGGCAAAAGGAGCGGCTTTTTTCTTTACCGTCGTAACTCACGACCGACGAAGATTTCTGTGTGATGATACGAATATCAAGTTAATCAGGGAAGCCTTTCAGCGTGTTATCAATCGGCATCCTTTTACCGTAGACGCTTTTGTGCTATTGCCTGACCATCTGCATTGTATTTGGACCTTGCCGGAAAACGACTCCGATTTTTCGATGCGGTGGCGGCAGATAAAGAGTTATTTCAGCAGGAAATGTCATGATACATTCAAGGGCGCTCAATCAGATGCCCGCCTTATTAAAGGCGAACAGGCGATCTGGCAGCGACGTTTTTGGGAGCATCAAATTAGGGATGAGAAGGACTTTGTCAGCCAGGTTGAATATATTCATTTCAATCCGGTGAAACATGGCTTGGCAACTTCGCCCAAAGCCTGGCCGCATTCCACGTTTCATCGTTTTGTGCAGCAGGGGATTTATCCTTCCGATTGGAGCGCGGATAAAGAAATTGATTTCGATAAGAATATTGGGAATGAGTGAGGTGTAATGTCATGTCGGGTTTCGCTTTGCTCTACCCGACCTACCAACTCTTTTTCTTCTTTTGCGTGCCCAAAAGAAGATACAAGAAAAAGGCACCCCAACCAGTCCTGGCCCTGCGGGCTGCCCTTGCTTCTTGAAGAGGGCGGGACGCGGAAAAACTCAGGCTTTGCCCTCAAACAGTTCCCGCATCTTTTTCCGCCCTCGCCTGCGAGGCTCGGCAGGACAAATGGGGGGGAAGGTAATTTCCCATTGGCACGCAGCCGAGCACCGGAGAGGCTGCCGAAAAGGGGATTTGCACTGTCTGAGGCGAAAGCCGAGTTTGCAAAGCCCCGGCAGCATCGAGGAGCGCAGGGCATCCCGCCACAGGCGGGACAAGAGACACTGGAGGCCTTTTCTTTTGTTCGTTTCTTTGGGCAAGCAAAGAAATGAACATACATGATTTCATGTTTTAGTCCCTGAAAGTTATGATTTAACCAAAATGGAGCTTCCCATGATTGATCTACACACCCACTCCCTTTTCAGCGACGGTGAACTTGTTCCAGCCGAACATCTGCGGAGGGTGGAAATTCTCGGTTATTCCGCCATTGCTATCACCGATCACGCCGATTCCTCCAATCTGGATTTTATCATCCCGCGCATTGTCCAGGCGGCGGCTGATCTCAATAAGTATTCCAAGACCCAACTCCTGCCCGGCATCGAACTGACCCATGTGCCGCTGGAGCAGATTGCTGAACTCACCCGCAGGGCCAGACAGCTTGGCGCCAAAATCGTGGTCGGCCACGGGGAAACCCCGGTTGAGCCGGTGCGGCCCGGGACCAACCGGGCAACTCTTGAGGCAGGCGTGGATGTTCTTGCCCATCCCGGATTCATCACCCTGGAAGAGGCGAAACTTGCCGCGAAAATGGGTATCTTGATCGAGCTTTCCGGGAGAAAGGGACATTCGCTCACCAATGGCCATGTGGCCAAGATGGCTCTGGCTGCCGGCGCAGGCATGGCAGTAAACGCCGATGCCCATGGCCCCGGCGATTTTCTCACTGCCAAAATGGCGGAGATGGTGGCTCTCGGCGCCGGACTCTCCCTTGAGGAATATGGACAGATTCGCGCAGGCATGGCGGCGTTGGTAGCGAAAGTAGCCAGCTGATCCTCGCACGATTGCCAGGGGGATACCACCATGGAAGCCTTCCTTGACGTCACCATCCTGCCGCAGCCCGACGACACCACCTGTGGTCCGACCTGTCTTCATGCCGTGTATCAATATTACGGCGACGATGTTCCCCTGGCTCAAGTAATCGATGAAGTGAAGAGCCTGGAAACCGGCGGCACCCTGGATGTCTTCCTTGCCTGTCACGCCCTGCGGCGCGGTTACCGGGCGCGTATCTACACTTACAACCTTCAGGTTTTTGACCCCACCTGGTTTGAACACGGGCCGGATTATATCGAGGAGCGGCTTCTGGCCCAGATGGAGGCCAAGAACGATGCGAAACTCCACCTCGCCACCCGGGGCTATCTCAACTTTCTCAACCTCGGCGGAGAACTGCGCTTCGCAGACCTCACCCCTTCCCTGCTCCGTAAATACCTGAAACGTTCCATCCCGGTGCTCACCGGCTTAAGTTCCACGTATCTGTACCGGAGCATGCGGGAATACGGCGACCATTGCCTGGATGACGATGTGCGCGGCAACCCTTCCGGCCATTTTGTTCTTCTGTGCGGCTACAATCGGCCCGACCGTCTGGTGGCTATTGCTGATCCGCATATGGATAACCCCATGGCCGAGGGCCAGAAATACGAGGTATCCATAGATCGGGTTATCTGTGCGATTCTGCTGGGCATTGTCACCTACGATGCCAATCTTCTCATCATTCAACCCGGCAGGAAAAAAGGTCATGAATCTGCGGCTCACACGGTGACTGCATGAAGGTGTTGATTGTTGTCAACGACCCCAAGGACTGGCCCCTTGCCATCAGCGATGTGGAAGTTGTCCCGGCCCGTGCGTATCTGACCGACGCCGCCTATGCGGAGATGACCTCTGCCAGGGTGTTTAACCTGTGCAAGTCCTATCGCTACCAGAGTACGGGCTACTATGTCTCGCTGCTGGCTGCAGCCAGAGGCCATAAGCCCTTGCCGGATGTTGCCACTATCCAGGATTTCAAAACCCAGGCCATTATCCGCATCGCCTCCGATGACCTGGACCAGATTATCCAGCAGAGCCTGGGTCAGATCAAATCGCCGGAATTCGTGGTGAGTATCTATTTTGGCCATAATGTGGCGAAACGGCACGAAAAGCTTGCCCAGCAGCTGTTCAAGATATTCCAGGCCCCGTTCCTGCGCGCCAGTTTCACGCATAACGATAAGGAAAAAAAATGGCAGCTTGCCGGGATCACCCCCATTGCGGCCAGCGATATTCCTGAGGACCATCGCGATTTCGCGGTCCAGATGGCCCGTGAGTATTTCAAGGGGCGGCATCGCATTTTTCACCGGCGCCGCACTGCCCGTTACGATCTGGCCATTCTTCATGACCCGGCAGAGGCGGAAGCACCCTCCAATGCCAAGGCCTTGCAACGAATGGTCAAAGGTGCCGAGGCTGTTGGCTTTGGCGTCGAGTTCATCGAAAAGGATGATTACGGCAGGCTTGCCGAGTTCGACGCCCTTTTTATCCGGGAGACCACCAGTGTCCTCCACCACACCTATCGTTTTGCAAGAAGGGCTGTGGCTGAAGGGTTGGTGGTGATCGATGATCCTGAATCCATTCTTCGTTGTACCAACAAGGTGTTTCTGGCCGAGATTTTTACCCGCCATCGGATACCTATCCCCAAGACCCGCATTCTGCATCAGGGCAACTGGCAACAATTCAGCGCGGATTTGGGCTTTCCCTGCGTGCTCAAGAAGCCGGACAGCTCTTTTTCCCAAGGGGTTGTCAAGGTTGAGAATGAAGCCGAGCTGGCCCGAGAGGTTACGGCCCTGCTCCAGAAATCCGAACTGGTAATTGCCCAGGAGTTCATGCCCACCACCTTTGACTGGCGGGTGGGCGTTTTTGACCGGCAGCCTCTTTTCGCCTGCAAGTATTTCATGGCCCGGAAGCATTGGCAGATCATCAAGCGCGATCAGAACGGATGCAAGCTTACCGATGGCGAGGCGGAGACCCTGCCGGTGGAACATTGCCCTCCCGCTTTGATCAAGCTGGCGCTCAAAGCCTCGGCTCTCATCGGCGATGGCCTTTACGGAGTGGACATTAAACAGGTCGGCAATCGTTTCTATCTCATCGAGATCAACGACAATCCCAATATCGATGCTGGCGTGGAAGATAAGGTGCTGAAAGACGATCTCTATCTGCGGTTGATGCGGGTGTTTGCCCGCAGGGTTGATGGGCGCAAGGGCGGTGGGTTGTGGGCGTGAGTCGGATCGGGTTGTTCAAGAAATTCGGGGTCGAGCTGGAATACATGCTGGTCCGCGAGGATACCCTGGATGTGGCTCCCATTGCCGACCGCATTCTGCAACGGAAAGCAGGCATTGTCACCAATGAAGTGGAGCGCGGCATCATGGCCTGGTCCAATGAACTGGCCTTGCATGTGATCGAGATCAAAAACAGCGGCCCGGTTTCCGGGTTGTCGATGCTGGTGGAGAAGTTCCAGCACGAGGTGGAGGAAATCTGCCACCTTGCAAGCGAAGAAGGTGCGATTCTCCTGCCTACCGCCATGCACCCCTGGATGAACCCGCACACTGAAACCCAGCTCTGGCCCCACGGCAACAAGGCTATTTACAACACCTATAACCGGATATTCAACTGCCAGGGCCATGGCTGGTCCAATGTGCAGTCCACCCATCTCAATCTGGGTTTTGCCACGGACGAAGAGTTCGGCCGCTTGCACGCGGCGATCCGGGTGCTGCTTCCCATCCTTCCGGCCATTGCCGCGAGTTCGCCTGTAACGGAGGGTGCGCTGACCGGGTGGCTGGATTCCCGATTGGAATACTACCGAAACAATCAAAAGCGGATTCCCTTCATCACCGGCCGGGTGATCCCGGAACCGGTTTTCAGCGAGGCCGAATATGAGCGGGTGATATATAAGCCCCTGCTCCGTGCCATCGCGCCCCATGATCCGGACGGGGTGCTGGAAGCGGAATGGCTCAATTCCCGGGGTGCTATTGCCCGCTTCGACCGCAACGCAATCGAGATCAGGGTGCTTGATATCCAGGAATGCCCGCTGGCCGACGTTTCTTTAAGCGTGCTGATCAGCGCGGTGCTCAAGAGGCTGACAGAAGAGCGTTGGTCCGGGCTGGAGCAACAGAAGGCGGCGGAAACCGAGCCCCTGGCCGAGATCTTTGTAAAAACGATCAGGAACGGCGAAGAGACGGTGATCGATGATTTTCGTTATCTCGACCTGTTTGGAAAAGGGGGAAAAACAGCCATGACCGCCGGGGAATTGTGGCGGGAACTGGCCTCGGATTGTGCTCAGGAGTTGGCTGAGGCTGGGCATGCTGTTCAGCATTGCGTGGAAAGCATGCTTGCGCAGGGGCCGTTGTCCCGGCGAATTATACGGGCGCTTGGCAAAAGTCCTGACCGGGAGCGGTTTCTGGAGGTGTACCGGGAGCTGGGGAGATGCTTGGTTCAGGGGCGGCTTTTTGGGGCGTAGCGGCTTCTTGATGTGCTCAAAAAATCCCCTTCGACAGGCTCAGGGCGAACGGCACATCTTGACAGTCAGGGCGAACGGCACATCTTGACAGTTATGTTGTCTGCACTTCCGTTCGTGCTGAGTTTGTCGAAGCACCTGCTTTATTATGACGTTTAATCAACGGTGAGATTGGCCTTGAGTATCTTCAGCTTGGCCGGACCGATCCCCTTCACCGCGTCCAGTTCCTCAATGGCGGTGATCCTGCCGTGCTGCTCGCGAAACTCAATAATTCTTTTGGCAAATGCCGGACCGATTCCCGGAATGGTGGTCAGCAGTTCTTCATCGGCCTGGTTGATGGGGATGGGTTTGAAAAAAAGGGGGGCCAGTCTGGCTGGAGGGGAGTCCGTAGATCGGTTTTCTTGGGTGAGAGCTGGTTCGGATTGTGCCTGTCCATCACTTTTCGGGTACACGGAATCAGCCGGTACCCGGTAGAGCCCGGTGGCAAGGGAGCCATCCCACCAGACAAGCTTTGAGGGTGCGGCGGGTTGTTGTTCCGGCAGAACGGAAAACCAACCCGCGCGATATGCGGCAGCGATCAGGATGCACAGGGCGAAAAGGACGAGCACCAAAGGGCGCAGGTCCTTTTTCCCGGTATCATTGCTTGTTCCGTTCATCCTTCATGAGTTTGTAGGTGATGCTGTCCACCAGGGCCTGCCAGCTTGCTTCGATGATATCCGGAGAAACCCCCACCGTGCCCCACATGGAGTCCTGATCGCGGGATTCGATCAGCACCCTCACTCTGGCCTCGGTGCCGTGTTCGCTGGCCAGCACCCGCACTTTATAATCCTGCAGTTCCATTTCCTTGAGATTCGGATAGAACTGGGTGAGCGCTTTGCGGAGCGATTTATCCAGCGCGTTGACCGGGCCGTTGCCAAGGGCTGCGGTATGCACCTCTTCGCCGCCGACGGCCAAACGGATGGTGGCTTCTTCCTGGAGCACGCCGTCCGGAGATTTCTGGCTGATCACCCGAAAGCCATGCAGATCGAAATACTTTTTCGGAGTTCCCATGGCGCGACGCATGAGCAGCTCGAAAGAGGCCTCAGCCCCTTCGTACTGAAAACCCTGATTCTCGAGATCCTTCAACTCCTTGACAATGGCGCTGACCACCGGATCCTTGCTGTCCATATCCAGACCGAACTTCTTCGCCTTGACCAGCACATTGCTTTTCCCTGAAAGATCCGAAATCAGCACCCGCCGCACGTTGCCCACCTTTTCCGGCACCATGTGCTCGTAGGTCAGGGGGTTGCGCTGCACGGCGCTGACATGGATGCCGCCCTTGTGGGCAAAGGCAGACTGCCCAACGTAAGCCTGGTATTTGTTGGGGGAGAGATTGGCCAGTTCGGAGACAAACCGGGAAACCTCGGTGAGCCGGTGCAGATTTGCCGAGGCGGTAAACTCGTAATCCATTTTCAATGCGAGGGCCGGCATGATCGAGGTGAGATTGGCGTTGCCGCATCGCTCACCAAAGCCGTTGGCCGTGCCCTGCACCTGCGTGGCGCCTAATGAAACGGCGATCAGGGAATTGGCCACCGCGCATTCTGCATCGTTATGGGCATGGATGCCGAATGCGATTGTGGATTTTTTCGCCTTGAGATGCGCTTTCACCGCTTGGATGATTTCGGAAAGCTCTGTGGGCAGGGTGCCGCCGTTGGTCTCGCACAGGCACAAACAGTCGGCTCCACCGGCAATTGCTCGATCCAGGGTGGCAAGGGCGTATTCCGGGTTGGCCTTGAAGCCGTCGAAAAAATGCTCGGCATCGTAGATGAGATGCTGGACATGGGGCCGCAGGTACTTGAGCGATTCCTCGATAATCAGCAGGTTGTCAGCCAGTTCGATACGCAGGGCGTCGTGAACATGGATGTCCCAGGTTTTGCCGAAGATGGTGATTCCGGGGGTCTTTGCGGCGATCAGGGCATTGAGGTTACCATCCTGCTCCGCCGGATTGGCAAAGAGTCGGGTGGAACCGAAGGCCGTAACCTTGGTGTGCTTGAGATCATAGTTGCGGATTTCTTTGAAGTATTCCGCATCTTTTGGGTTAGATCCCGGCCAGCCGCCTTCGACGAAGTCGATTCCGAATTCGTCGAACTTCAGGGTGATGCGCAGTTTGTCCTCAACCGAGAGGTTGAAATTCTCGGCCTGGGTTCCATCACGCAGGGTGGTGTCGTAGATAGCGACTGGATGTGCCATAAGTTAGTTGCCTTTTTCAAGCCCGAAGGCGTCATGCAGGGCCCGAACCGCAAGTTCGGTATATTTTTCCTCGATGACACAGGAGACTTTGATCTCCGAAGTGCTGATCATCAGGATATTGATCCCTTCCTGCGCCAGCACCCTGAACATGGTGGAGGCAATGCCTGCATGGTTGCGCATGCCTACCCCGACAATGGAAACCTTGGCAATGTTTTCGGAGCCGGTCACACCCTCGGCGCCGATTTCGGCTACGATCCGATCCATGATCTGCATGGTTTTCTTGTAATCCGTACGGGGTACGGTGAAGGTCATGTCCGTGAGAGCGCCGTCGCGGGTATTCTGGATGATCATATCCACCACGATGCCTTCGCTGGTGATCGGATTGAAAATCTTCGAGGCGGTGCCGGGTACGTCGGGGACCTTGGCGATGGTGATGCGTGCTTCGTTTTTGGTGCAGGTAACTCCGGATACCGGATTCGATTCCATTTCTTTATCCTCCTCTACTACCCAGGTCCCTTCGGTTTCCGTGAAAGTGGAACGAACATGGACAGGCACTTTGTATCGTTTGGCAAAACCGACCGAGCGGATGTCCAATACCTTGGCACCGAGACTGGCCAGTTCAAGCATTTCATCGTAGGAAATACGGTCTATTTTTCTGGCGGTGGAGCAGATGTTGGGGTCGGTGGTGAACACCCCTTCCACATCGGTGTATATCTCGCACTCGTCGGCTTTCAGAGCGGCGGCCAGGGCAACGGCCGTGGTGTCGGAGCCGCCCCTGCCCAGGGTAGTAATGTCGCCATCCTCGGTGACTCCCTGAAAACCGGCTACAACGACGATTTTACCGGCGTCAAGGTGGCGGTTGATCAGATCCGGGTCGATTGTGTGAATTCTGGCCTTGGTATGCATCCGGTCGGTGGTAATTTTCACCTGATCGCCCAGAAGCGAGATCGCGTCAAGCCCGGCGTCCTTGACCGCCATGGCGAAAAGGGCGATGGTTGCCTGTTCGCCGGTGGCCAGGAGCATGTCCATTTCACGGGGGTCGGGAATGGCCTGCATCTGGTTGGCCAGATCGACGAAACGGTTGGTTTCTCCGGCCATGGCCGAGAGGACGACAACCATCCTGTGTCCTTTGCGGCTGTAACCCATGACCCGTTCGGCCACCGCCTTGATTTTTTGCGGGTTAGCCACTGAGGTTCCGCCGAATTTTTGTACGATTAACGCCATTGCTCCCTGCTGCTCCTGAGATGAAATATTGAAAAACACCGTAAGGCGAGTGTCTAAAAAAAATTTCCGGCCCCGTAATTGTTGGGGCCGGAAAAATCCCGAAATTGCAGTGTGCAACAATTTTATTTTTTTTTCAACCGAACAAATTGCTTGGACAACATTTTCATCCTGGATTATGACGAATCAATAAATATAAAAAAAAAGCAAAAGAAACTTGTAATACCTGCCCGATTTTGCTACATAATAGATGTTTATCCAGTGTATTGTCCAGATGGATGCGTGAGTGTCCGCATAAATCTTTATGGAATAGAGTTTTAATGGCAAAAGAAATCAACATCTCCTCTGTTTTTCGCAAGACGTGCAAGGCTGTACTTTCCCGATTCTGTCCGCCGTGCCTCACAGCCATTTCCCGTGGGGTTTCTCGCTTCCGCAACAGCACGAAAAGGCATCTGGTTTTTTTCTTGAACACCTCGCATTTTCTCACCATCGGTGTTTCCCTCGCCCTGGTTGTCGCTTTTTTTCTGTATGCGGTTGATGGAAATCCCATCCCGGAAGCGCCTGGAGTCAATACGTACGCTGCCGGAGAAACCGAGGAATTTTTGCCCAACGTTCGAGAGATTGTCGGGGAGATACGTCCGGGAGATTCGTTGACATCTTCCTTCCGCTCCAACGGGGTTGAAGAAGAGGTGCGGCAGTCGGTGATCTCCGCATTTGAGGGCGTGGTGAATTTTCGGGACATGAAGCCGAACGACCGGTACACCCTTACTCTTGATGACGATGGCGGGCTGGTCAAATGCCTTTACGAATCAGGCCCTCTGGATATTCATGCGATCGAACGCACTGCCGAGGGTTCATACCGGGCCAAAAAACTTGATGTTTCCCTTGATTGCCGTACCATCAAAGTGCAGGGCAAGGTTGAGTCGTCGCTTTTTGCAGCGCTTTCCGCCTTTCGCGAAGATCCCAGGCTCGTCTATAGTTTTGCCGATATATTTGCCTCAAAGATCGATTTCAACACCGAGACCAGGTTTGGAGACACCTTTGAGCTTGTTTTTGAAAAATACTACAAGGATAACCAGTTTGTCGGCTACGGCAAGATTCTGGTCGCGCGTTACGACAGCAAGGAAGTCGGGCCGCTTGAGGCCTTTTATTTTGATCGGGGCAACGGGGTGAACGCGTATTTCGACCAGAAAGGCTACGAACTCGGCGAATCATTCATCCGTTCCCCAGTGCCCATGGCGCGAGTTTCATCAGGTTTTTCCTATAATCGCTACCATCCTGTCCTGAATATTGTGCGTCCGCATCTTGGTGTTGATCTTGCTGCGCCCACAGGCACCCCGATCATGGCCACTTCTGACGGCAGGGTGAATTTCGCCGGCTGGAAAGGCGGATACGGCAAGCAGATCATTCTTGATCATGGCGGCGGCTACAAGACCTACTATGGGCATCTTTCCCGATTTGCCAGTAATATTAAAGCCGGTGCCAAGGTCTATCAAAAACAGATCATCGGTTATGTCGGCTCCACCGGCATCTCCACCGGTCCGCATCTTGATTACCGGATGGCGCAGAACGGTGTGTTTGCAAACCCATTCAATGTGAAATTTCGGCCGCGTTCCCAATTGGCCGGAACCCAGTTGGTCCAGTTTCGTCAGGAGTTTCAGTCGCTTACCCAGTTGGCCAGAAGTCTTGATGATCCCAAGATCATTCTGGTGAAAAACGTGGTGGTGACCCGGAACAATCCGATCTCCATGCTCTAGTCCTTGCCCTCCCCTGCTTCTTTCCATATCGTTCTGGTCGAGCCGGAAATCCCTCCAAACACCGGGAGTATCGCCCGGTTATGCGGGGCCACGGACACTGTTCTGCATCTGGTCCGCCCTCTTGGTTTTTCCACGGATGATAAACATCTGAAACGTGCCGGTCTCGACTACTGGAAGTTTGTCGATATCCGTTATTGGGACAGCTTTGAGGAGTTTCTCGCAGCTCAGGACGAGCTGCGGTTGCACTTTTTTACCACCAAGGTGGAGCGACCATATACCGAAGTGTGCTACCAGCCTGGCGACTATCTGGTTTTCGGCCGCGAGACCAAAGGGTTGCCCGAGGAGATCATCGATCTCTACCGGGATCGTTGCGCCACCATCCCAATGTCCAATCCCAACATCCGCAGCATCAATCTGGGCATGGCCGCTGGCATCGTGCTCTACGAGGCGATCAGACAGGTTGCCCAGGGATAAAGACCTCTTCGGCCATATCTGATTTATTTCTTACTCTTCATTTTCCCTGATCGTTGCAAGGGCCAACTCCGCCGCTTTAGCCGATGCCCCTGCCCCACCCAACTTTTCCCGAACTTCCGCCAGTCCGTTAAGATGCAGAGTACGTTCCGTCTGGTTTGAAACAAGGCGGACGGTGGCGCCGGCGATTTTACCTGGAACAGCATCGTCCTGCAGCAGCTCCGGCACCACTTCCCGTCCGGCCACAAGATTGACCAGCGAGGCATATTGAACCTTGATCAGGCGACGGCCCAGAAAATAGGTGAGCGGTGAAACCCGATAGGAGATAACCATGGGCACATTCAAAATTGCCAGCTCGAGGGAAACCGTGCCCGAGGCAGCCATCACTGCCTCGCAAGCGGCCATGAGATCATAGCGGTCCTCCCGGATCACCTTTACCTCGACTCCGGCTTCAGCAAGGCCGTTGGCCATGAGATCATCCTCGCACAACGTGGGAGCCAGCGGCAGGAGAAAGACCGGTTTGACAAGCTGATCTTTCATGTGTTTTGCCGCTTGCAGAAAAATCGGGAGCATGCCGGCGATCTCACGTTTCCGGCTGCCGGGCAGGATACCGATGACCGTGCTTTCCGGGGCGATGCCAAGGCTTTGTAGAAAATCTTCCCGTGTCCGGGTTGTGCGCACCGAGTCCATCAGAGGATGGCCGACAAAATCAACCGCCATTCCGCGTTTGCGGTAAAATTCCTGCTCAATAGGAAGTATTACAGCCATACGATCCACCAGCTTCTTGATGGTCTTTACCCGGCCGCTGCGCCAAGCCCAGACCTGGGGGCTGATGTAGTAAAAAACAGGGATGCCGAGCCGTTTGGCTTTTTTGGCCATGATCAGATTGAAGTCGGGATAGTCGATAAGGATCAACAGATCGGGCTGTTGATCCTTGAGGCGATTTTCGAGGGTACGTAAGGCTTCACGGATAAAACTGAGATGGCTGATTACTTCGACGATGCCGACCACTGCCAGTTGGGATGAGTCGTAGAGGATTTCCACTCCCTGACGTGTCAGTTCAGGCCCGCCGATACCGCAGATTTGCGCCTCGGGAGCCTGCTCCTTGAGAGCGGCGATGAGCCGGGCGCCATGCATGTCGCCTGATGCTTCGCCGGCCACAATCATAATCCGGGGACTGTTTATATCCGGCATGGTTTTCCGTTCTCAGCCGGTGAACAGCTGACGATGGGTGTCGGCATGTTCCTTGATTCGGGCCATGATCTCCTGGGCCACGGCAAGGGCCAGTCGTCCTTCCCTGCCGGAAACCATGGGCTGGGTCCGGTTTCGGACATTCTTGGTAAAGTCCATCAACTCCATTTCCAGAGCGTCTTCCTGAAGGTAGCAGGAACTTATGACTTCTTCTTGGGGCATGCCGTTTGCGTCCAATTCCTTGCCGGGACGAATCACGGTGATTTCTTTCTTGCCGTAATCGACCGCCACGAAAGAATGCGGCTGAAAAACGCGGAGCCGCCGGATATTTTCCCGGGAAACGCGGCTCACTGTGAGGTTGGCGGTACAGCCGTTTTCAAAAATCAACCGGACATTTGCGATATCCGTGGTCTGGGTGAAAACCGGCATTCCCACCGGATGCATGGAGGCTATGGGTGATTTGACAAGGCTTAAGACGATGTCGATATCGTGGATCATCAGGTCGAGCACCACATCGACATCAAGTCCCCGTTGCTTAAAGACATGGATTCGGTGCGACTCGATAAAAATCGGCTGGGTGAGGTGTTCGGCCATGGCCAGCACTGCCGGATTATACCGCTCTATGTGACCGACCTGCAGGATTCGCTTTTTTTCATCTGCCAGGGCGATAAGCGCATCAGCCTCGGCCAGGGTGGTGGTCATGGGCTTTTCCAGCATGACATCCACCCCGGCCAGCAGACAAGCAGTGGCAACTTCATGGTGCAGGCTGGTGGGCACCACCACGCTCACCGCATCGACCTGCTTGAGCAGATCCCGGTAATCGGCAAAGGGTTTGGTGTTGCAGGTTCCGGCGACAGCTGCGGCGTAGGCCGGGTTTACATCCGCCACCCCAACCAGATCCACTTCGGGCATGGCCATGTATTTCTGGGCGTGAAATTTGCCGAGATACCCTACCCCGATAACTCCGATGCGTAACTGTGTCATATATCTTGTCTGCCTGTGCTTGAATTTTCAGAGAAATTACGCCATTGCGCATGAACTGACAAGGTAAATCTGACGAAAAATCCCGTTGCCTCCTGCGGGTTGCCTGGAATAACGCCAAGAAGACTTTTCTTGAATATAGTTTTGTAAAGCAAAGGAAATCAATTTATAGGGCTGACAAGTTATGCTACTATTCCACTTGATGTTTTGGTGATCTGTCATGGGTAGTATTCATTCCAGTTCGCACTCCTTTCCAGCCAGATGTCGGTCGCAAGCGGCCCAGCCTTAATACTATATGAACCTGTCACGAATATCCAGCCTGCGTCTTAGAACCAAGATCATCCTTTCCTGCGTTGTTCTTTTACTGCTAGGGATTGTAGGACCGATTTTGCTGCTCCCGCACTTCATTGACCTTGATGCGCTCAAAACGCGGATGAGTGACCAGGTAAATGCCAGAATGGAGGGCACTCTGCATACCGAGCGCCTTGAATGGGTCTGGCTGCCCCTTCCCCACATGAATCTGCGTGATACCCGTTTTACCAGCGAGGATACCGCGCTGACCGCGCCCCAGATCAAGGTGTATCCGGATTGGTGGGCCATGCTCCGCGGCCAGATCCGAATCGGCAGGATACTGCTTGTAAACCCTAAGGTCAGGGTTGAGAAGTTTCCGACCCTGCTTTCCAAGCCCCCGGACCCGGATCTTGCCGGGCTGAAGGTCGTGATCCGCAACGGTGTCCTGGAAGTTGCTCCCAATACCCAGTGGCCCATTCTCCACAGCAAAGATTTTTCGATGAAAGCCGTAAACGGCAGCTTGGCGATAACTCTTGCCGCCATCAAATTTGATCTTTCCGGCAAACCAGCGGATGGAGAGCGGCTTGCCGTATCCGGAAAATATCTTCGCGAGGATGATTCCTACCGCATAAAATTTTCCTGTCGAAATTTCAACCTGCACAAAGTTTTCCATTCCTTTGCCCAGGGAAAACTGGTGCCTGCCGATTCTCCGCTCAATCTTACCGGTACTATCGAAGGGAAAGGAGTTGATGCAATCAGCGGCAAAATTGTGGGTGATTCCCCTTGTTTGCTGGCGTTTCCCAAGGATAAAAAAATTCTGCTGAACTGCGGTGTTTTCGATTTGGCTTTTGCCAAAAATGGAGACGACCTGCTGCTGACGGTCAATGAATTTGAAATGCGCGACCCGGGGTTGAAGATCGCCGGTACGGTTCGGCGTTCCGGCGCTGGAGAAGCAGGCTCCGCGCCCCTGTGGCAGATCGATCTCAAGGGCGAGGATCTTGATATGACCAGGATTCGCGCAGCTGTCCTCGCAATGTGGGGGGAGAACGAGATTGTTAAAGAGATAGGGGAAATTGTGCAGGCCGGCACGGTCGGCAAGGCCAGCTACAGCTTTAAAGGAACGACGGCTGATTTTGAATACGTGCGCAACATGCATATCACCGCCGAAGAGATTGACGCCACCATCAAGATTCCGGAGGGTGGGTTGGTTCTGACCAATACCAAGGGAAAGATTCGGATCGAAGATGGTCTGCTCATTGTGGATGGCGAACAGGCGCAGATGGGCAACAGCAGGGGGAAGAATGGCCACCTGATTCTGGGTCTGCCGGACGACGATTTTACTTTCAAGCTGGACGTTGATCTGGATGCCGATCTGGCGGAACTCCCGGGAGTTCTGCAACGACTCGTCGTATACCAGCCTTTTCTGGACGAACTGGTTCAGTTTAATGATGTCTCGGGTCGAGCGACCGGGCACCTTCGTCTTGGGGATCACCTGAAAGATTTCAAGGTAAATCTAGAAGTTACCTCCATGCAGGGCAAGGGACGTTATGCGCCGATGGCCTTTGATTTCGTTGTCGATGGCGGGGGGATGACTATTGCCCCGCCCATGCTGCAATGGAAGAACGTGCGGGGAACATATGGCCCCCATGTCGTGAAAAAGACAGCCGGGCAGGTGCGATGGCCGGATGATGTTTTTCTTGATGTAACGCAGCTTGACGCAGTACTGGCCGCAAAAGACCTTGAAAAGGAAAATCTCACCTATTTCAAGGAAATAAGCGGCGCTCTGCACGAAAATATCACCAGGGCGGATGGCAGTATAGAACTGCGAAACACAACAATCTCAGGCAAGGCGTCAGAACCGAAACAGTGGAAAGCGGAAGCTGATTTTATTGTCCACAATCTCGGTGTTGAGACACCCTTTCTTCCGGAACAGATCCGGATAAAACAGGGAAAAGGGCATGTGTCGAACAAGGAGATCACGCTTTCCGAGGCCACAGGATCCATTTTTGGCGACTCGTTCACCCTGAGCGCTTCCCTGGCCCACCAGACTTTTTCTGCTTTGCGCGGAAAAATTTCCTTGAAAGGAAAGGTGGGTCATGGCTTGGGGCAATGGCTTAAGGGGAAACATCTTATTTCCCCCGCCCTTTTCCCGCGTCTTCCTTTTCTGTTGGAGTCTCTGCAGGTCGACCTGCAGGAGGAAAAAACTTCTATCAAAGGTTTGATCCGCCCGGAGACTGTACTATTCACCCCTCCCCGAGCCGATTTTTCCCTTGAACTGAGCAAGGGCAAACCTCTCAAGATGGCGGCCCGTGTGTATAACGGGAAGGAAGATGCTTCTATCAAATTGGATTTTCTGGATACCACCCAGGAAAACTTTCTCTTTTCGTGGAAGGGGGAGTTGTCCAAGAAAACCGTTGATCAGTTGCTCGATAGGAAAAATTTACTGCAAGGCAAAATAGCAGGGGATTTCCAGCTCTATCTGCCGCAGGACCCGAACAAAGTAGCTTTTACCGGGCAGATTGAGGCCCAGAACCTGCGCTGGTTTCTTGACGAAGAGGCTGAGCGTTTTGTCGATATTAAGGAGCTTCGACTTGCGGGAATCGGCAAGGATCTTATGGTTAAACGGTTGGCCTGTGTCTTTAACGACAAGGAATCCGCAGTGGTCAGCGGTTTGATCTCCCGGGTCGCCAACGGGCTTGCCTTGAAACTCGATGTAACTTCTCCGGCTCTCTCTAAAAAGACGCTGCTTGATTTTCAGGATACCCTGAAGCGCCTCAGGGAGAAGAGCAACGCTCCATCTGCTTCCGGTGAAAGCCAACGGATATCTCCCTGGAATGTTACCGGCACCGTGGTCTTTGATGTGGATGAGTTCACTTCTGCCCAAAAACCGGGAGTAACTGGCCCTTCCACTCTGGTTTGGCAGCCGTTGCAGGGAGAAATCAGGATTCATCCCCAGTGGAGATTCTCCGCGCTTATAACCAATGGCAGCCTCTGCTGTCTGGACACTACCGGCGAATGGTTTTCCACGCCAGAACTTGGCCAGACCCATTTTGCCCTGAGCACCGCTTGTCCCATTCCGCCCAGGTTTGAAACAGTTCTGCCCTGTCTTGGCTATCCGCAGGATATCATTGAAGGGGAATTTTCATTAAATGGCCGCCTGGATGGGGTGTTGGACAACTGGAAAGAGGGGTATTTACAGATCGATTCCCAACAGGGGCGAATTTTGCGGATGAAGCTTCTTTCGAAAATTTTCAGTGTTGTCAATGTTACGG